>Ga0123342_1001449_pt1 | contig 39888 bp, 23 predicted proteins | sample Turbeawhitnodule_FD_89960 | JGI IMG/M metagenome (GOLD analysis project Ga0123342, IMG submission 89960) | Root nodule microbial communities of legume samples collected from Mexico - Turtle bean Mexico white nodule | ecosystem: Host-associated > Plants > Roots > Nodule | place: Mexico: Nepantla...
ACTATTGGATTCGTTGGGAGACGACTTGGGGACATTTGTCCACGATTATACTATCATCTCTCTAGTGTTAGACAAGTCTACGCTAGAATCATATTAATTTGACAGCAAAACGACAGCTATCAATCACCTAGTAAACTGTCTAATCAAGTCAATATAAGATAAACAATAAAGCAAAGTCACTAGCAAGAGCAAAGAGAGAAAAACAACCAAGAAACTATCCTAGTTTCCCAAACTCAGGCTATATCCAGTCTCCTCAAGTCTATCGCATAAGAGGTTCCACTAACCAAGTAGTATTCCAACCACTCTAGGTTACAACTATTATTCTCACCTCTTTAGGTTGCAACAAGTATTCACACCTCTCCAAATTACAACTAGTATTCACACATCTTCAAGTTATATCTTCTTAACCTCTTCCTGAGATTAAGAACTCTCATGAAAACAAAAAACATTTTCAAAAAGAACCCAAAGAAAGCTTACAAGGGTATAACTTCACAATATGAAGAATTATAATGATTTAGCACTCAACTCAAATGACCAGACGCTTTAACAACTTAACTAGACACTCATTGTAGCTCTTGTATTTTCAACAATATCACTTGTATAGTTTTTGTTGTTTGAGTTGCCTATTTTTTTGTTATTCACCTTCTACCCCTTTATCTATTCTTTGATACTTGAATTTGTTATGTTTAAATCTTGCAATATCTTCATCTTTTTCATACTCCAAACAAAAATATTGAATTTGCAATCTTTCAATTTGTTTATACTTCAAATTTGTTTAAGAAACTAATTCGAAAGTATTTATAATATGAGTTAATAAAAACAAATTAAAACGTAATCAACAATTTTTTTTCCATGTAATACATGATGTTAAAAATAAAGTACTTAAAATTTTTAATTATTCAATTTGTTTCTGGTTTAAAAATGTATAGATATATTTATAATATATCACAGCTGATAAAATCTACAATATAATTCTGAAAGAAATAATAAAAATAATTTTTATTTTTTTAAAAAACCTTTTTAAATACCTTTATATTCCACAAAATTTTCAAATAAAATATTATGTTTTTAGATGTTATATTACTTTGATTAAACAAGTTAACAAGTACATGTATTTTGAAGATTTTATTCACATAATTAATTATTTTAAATAAAATTTGTTATGCTTTCACTTGATCTTAGTCAAAAGGTCGAGAAAGGTATAATTTGTTGTGCTTTCAATTTATTTTGAACAATCTATTAGAACATCTATCATGAATTACTTGATGAGAAAGTCTTCTACATACTATAACTATATAAGACATTGTTAGATTATTTAAATTATAAATAAAATAAATAATAAATATATTTATTTTTATGAAAGTTCCATTGGGTATTGAAACTAGAATGGTACAAAGAGAAGCCATGATACCACAACTACTTGAGAGGACCTACACATTTAGACCTGTATCTTAGGTTAATCTCATCTGATATAGACCTCCCATTTACATCAGTAAGGGACCATAAAATTACAAATGAATCAAATGTCACTTTATTTCAAAGGAGACATTGTTAATAGATTCTCCAGCTAATGAAGAAAGACACAGACAAATCCCGTGAATGATAATAATAACTTTTTGAAATATGTAATTTTCACTACTACTGTATTTAGAAAACTAATTATCCTTTTTTCTTTATTGATGCACTAAGTTTTATGAGTTATTACAGTTAACTGATTTGAACATGGTCCAAGTTAATTAGAATTTGACTAATATTCTTCTTGGTAAGATAAAGTAAGAAAGAATGCAGAAAGATGCAACATGCTAACAACATCTGACATGAACCATATAAAAAGAAGAAATTATTTGACGTTTTACTCTCTGAGAAACTGTTTTAAAGTTTAGCGATTCAAGAAACAAGTTGCATCTGCATATTTCTTCATAACTGTTGGAGTTGATCCACAGGAAACAAAAAGATGTATTGCATTTGTCTGTACAAATGGGACATTAACGTTGAATGCATGTGAAGAGATTTCCCTGTTCTCACACGATTTTCTTGAAACGCGTTATTTTCTACAGCAGCATCGCCTAATCAACAAGCTGCATGCAGAGGGACCAATAACTGACCAATTGAGTTCAAGTGTTCCAGACTTGTGTTTTCACCAAGCACTTTTGCCCTATGCCAAAATTATATAATTTTGCAAAAACAAAAAACATAATAGCTACCTTTTATATGTATATGATGTTAGATAATTACCAAAAGGATTATCTCTAATACATCTAAGAAATTTCTAACCTATACTTATATATAATATTGTACAATATTACACAAAATGTATAATATTATAATTAAACATTATAATGACAAATAAAAATGATATAAGAGGAATCTGGTGTATATTTGTTTCTCTTTGTAGTTATTCTTCGTAAGCTAAAATATTAGTAGGAAGGAAAAATTAAGTTCACATCTCAACTTTTAATAGCATTAACCATTTTCAATTTCAGCTTTTCTTCTCAGTATGCAGTAGTTTCATCAAAACTTCATAACAGAAGGCTTATTGTAGCCACTTTAAGAGTTCTTTTAGGTGACATTTATGTTTTCACAGAAAAAGTTTGAAGGACATAAATATCTGGTAGCAATCAACAGAACCTGCAGCTAGTAAGATAAGGATCCCTTGTGCTTGGTTCAAACTTCAAAACCTCCTTAACTAAGGATGGATTCAGTGTTATTTGGTATAAGGCTTATTTGAGGTTTGAATTTTAAGAATGAATCTCATAAAATAATGCGAATTAATTGAATCCTTTTAACTTCCTTTCTCTTACTAAACAAATGTTTTCTCTTTAATCAACTGGTATGGATCATCTTTAAGAAACACAGATTATCAAAATGAACCTAAACATCTGAAAAAAAAACTATTTTGCTGTCACAACGACAATACATAAACCCTCTGATAATATAAAAACAACATCTTCTATTTATGTTTTGTTCTTTCATTCTCATCTATTTCATAATCTAACCTAAGTGTTAGGTTAATTTATTTAAAGAACTTGATGAAGATGATTAAAAGAGTGACTGAAGGGTCATTGAATTTTTAACAGAATGAGTAGGTGAAAACTAATTCAGGGTTGACCTAGCATGGCGATAAAATTTCATGATGACTTCACGAGCTTTGGAATCAGGCAGCAAAAGGTGATCAGTTAGAGCCCTCAGTTTGGGAATTAAAATACCCCACACTGTTTCAGACACTACTCCAGAAATCCAAAATTGGTCAGTGTCTCAGTACTACAGCCACGGTAAACATTTACTGGTCCCCAACACAGCCCTTCATTATTTATTCAAAATTCAAAAAATTAACAAACACACTTATTTATGTTTTTTGCATTTATACATGTGTATATTAGACATAAAACATGTTATAAAACGAGATATTAGCTTAACCTTTGAAGGGTTTTTTAGGTTTTTCTGGTGTTGTGTTTGTTGTGAGGTGTGTTGAGAAAGATGAGGACTTTATTAGGTGAAATGTGTAGGGGTGAGGGCATTTAATGAGAACCCCATCTGAGATTGACCTTACACTGCAGGGCAGGGCTCAATTATGAGACTGCAACGTAGAGTTATTACATAAGACGTGAGAATTAGGGCTTTGAGCTTTGCTTTATGTGAATTTGGAAATAGCAGGCAAAGGGACAAAAACAACATTCAGTAAAGTAGGACTGGTGGGGAAGATCCGTTTGTAGCTAAGTTCATAGGGTTTTGTTTATGTTCTTTCTCTGTCAATCAGAATGGTAGGAACAAAAAACCCTACAATTTATGCATTTTTCTGTGATGCTGCAATATGCTATGTATGTGCCACCTCTATTCATTTGCAATGTCCAATTACACTCTCTGCTTATTAATATCTATTATTGAACATCAAATGGACAGCCTGCATAACCCAATTCAAATTCAAATGACTTCTACAGTTAATGCCTGTGTATGCATGTCCTTCTCTAAACTTCATTTTGAATGATTTTCATCTTAGTTAAGATTAAGTTTGAAACAAAATGATTTACATGATTTATATTCTCTGTAGATTGTAAATAAAAGAAAATGTAGTGTGCTATTTATATTTCTTTATTTTTTTTATGAGAAATGAATCTCATTAATTAATTCTACTAATGATTCGAGAACTCATAAAAAGTACCCTAAATCTACAAATTTTATATAATCTAAAATAATTAGATAATTCATATAAAGGAACTTTATTTTAATGTATAATGTATTCTTTTAACAGAAAAATTGTTAACAATGTACTTTTTTTAACACTATATTTTTTCTTTTAGTCTTTTTTATAAACATAATTTTAATATTTTAACATAAACAACTTAATATTAACACATTTAAGATGCGAGTCTTATAAATTAAGGTTCCTCTAAACATCCCACATGAGTATACTCTTGTCTATAGATTTGTGAGTCATGTAAATTTAAGTGCTTTCTCTAAATATGCAACATGTGAGTAGATTCTCTTGTTCATTGCATAGAAGGTCCTAGAATTTGTTTCTTCAAATAAAATAAAATGTGTCGAAAATAAAGGAAACAGAAATTAAAAAAAAGTTCAAATGGGTGAAAACAAAACCTGTGATTTCCCAGCTGGGTAAAAAATCAGAATGGTAGAAGATCCCATAAAAGTAAATTTTATTGGATTGATACACACTGTCTGATAAAGAATGGTTAAAAACTTGCACAGAGTAAATTCAATGGTCAAAAGTCAAAACTTAAAATCATTAATACATCTCAACAGCTAGCTAACAGTTTTTTCTGTGGACATGATTATGAAATTAACTTTAACCATATTCTGACCTTGTATTTACATATACCTGTTAAAAGCTTACTAATAAGAAAGTTATCAAAATCTGGATAATATAGTTTAAAAAACCATGATTAAATTTTTTTATAACATCTCAACATTACTATACTATTTAGTATGTTTATTTTTTTCATAGTCTATGGAATCTATATATATATGTTCTTCATATTTAATCAGTTAAACATCTTGTATTAAGAAGAATGTGAATTGAGTTTTAGAAGGCCGAATACAATAGTAAGAAAAGTCAGATATTAAACTTAAACCATAATTAACATGCAAATTAGTAATATGTTAATCAATTGACATTAGATTATTCAATTTGAACAAGTTTTGAGTATATAATCTATATTCATTGACAAAACAATGTGATTAACTTTCATAAGTATCTAAAACAGTGTATTATATGATTTTGAAACCATAAGGGAGAAAGATACATAGAGGTAGCAAAAGCGAGCTAAGAAGTGATATGTACGAAGAGCCAAAGAAACAACACCATTCACCGTTTAATGAAACCAAAATATTTTTGCAGTTTGGTAGGAAGAGAATGTCAGCAGAACCTGACATCATAATTTAAGAGGGCAGAGTGTCCATATCCAAGCAGGAATAGTGGGTTCATTTTTTGAATCCCAAGAAAACAAACTCTCATTATCCTTCCTGTCTCACCCTAGCTAGAAAGGGACATATCAACCCTAATTTTACGTGCAGGTAATCATCATTTATATTCACCGCTTCGGTGTTTGATGCTTTTTTTTGCAATTTTTTTTCTATTTTAATTTTATTTTCATTTATTTATTTTTATCCACTAGCCGAGTTTTTTCACTATATATACAGCTCCCCTCACTCTCACATATTTCATGCCACTGTTCAAGCTGAGCTGAACTCACAAACACTTCTTCGGCTCAACTTCAACCACCTTCGTTCGGGTTTTCAACATGTCTTGCGTAATGCAGGACAAGTTCTTGAAAATCTTTCTCATGATTCCTCAGAGTCAAGGTCACAGTACTCCAAGTCCAATGATGTGGTAGATGTCAAGGCGGTATCTCTCCTGAGCTTATTCTTCTTATGTTTTTATTTTATTTTTTTTAACTTTATGAATAATGTTCAAGTTTTCTTGACCTTGCAAGTCCAAAAACTATGTGTTTAGGTCAAGATTACTTGTAACTTATTTATATAAGTATAATATTTAATAAAGTAGGTAGAATTTTGTAAATTGCAAGTATTTGATGCTATCCCTCCTTATGAGCTTGTTAACGTATCATTTCTTAGTTTATTATTTAACTTTCATCATGTGTATTGTGATTTTATGGTTTGTGTAATAAGTGTATTCATCTTTTCCTAATTAGTGAAGATAACGAAAATGGTTCATGCCATCATGTATTTGTCTCGAAGTCTCTTTTGAGTGAAGGAATTGATTTCTAATTTTCGTCTTAGAACTTACACGTCTACTGCAATTCATTCTTGTTAATAAAAGCGGGTACTAAAAATTCAAGAAAAAATAAAAAGAATGAAATACAACTACTTGTGTTTGCAGCTAAAAATAAAAATATGAGTATGGGCATAAGCTCTTAAAAATACAAGTGTTAAGAAGGTAGAATACACTTAACTTTTTGTTTACATTAACTTTTTCTTCCTTATCAAAGTTGTTTACATTAACTTTTTCTTCCTTTACAAACTTTTTCTTCCTTATCAAAGTCTAAAGGTAGAATACACTTAACTTTTTGTTTACATTAACTTGTTTCTTCCTTATCAAAGTATTTCTAGACAATAAATTAATTGTTACTATCCAATCTTAAGATTTTAGCTAAAGAAATGTAAAATTAATCTTTTAAGTAAGGACATTACCCAAAAAAAAAAAAAATAGTCTAACTGGTTTGAAGGTTGGAAAATAGTCTAACTGGTTTCATGTTTTCCAACCTGCTCCATTATTTCATATTGATTAAATAAAAAAATAATAACAGAGAAAAATATATGAAAACATAATAACCTTCAAGTAGGTAAAGTATCTTTTACTGATAAGAGAGGAATAGGTAAAAAAAAAAATTATAGTGAGTATATTTTTACTCAGAAATTGAAGAATAATTTGTCCAAAATTTTATAAATGTAGTTAATCTCGCACGTTGTTGCACAAGACAAGATATTTACACGTTGTTGCACAAGACAGATATTTATATTAACTGATGTATGCACAACCTTAAGAATTGTTTAAATAGAACGTTAATACAGACAGATATTTATATTAATTGATGTATACGAGTAGCAATCAAATATACAACCTTAAGAATTGTTTAAATAGAAAGTTAATCCCGCACATGAGATTTCTAGCAATTAGTTGAATAATATACATTATTCAATATACATTTTAAGAAGAAAAAAAGTCAGAGAGTTTATTTTATAATTGTAAATGTCCTCTATAATTTTGTTTTATGTGACTTTTAGTGTTTCAACATACTGATATATGAGACCAAAATCTTTTAAAATCTCATAAAGTAATTTTAGCATTACAGGTCCTGTGATTTTGTTATTAATCAAGGTCAGGTGAACATTTGAAGCAATAAAATCAGAATGTTCACTGATTATTTTGAACCTTTTCTTTTCGTTCAGCCAGTCCAAATTGTTTGAAAAGGGAATTCTGTTCCTCGGTAGGATTATAGACAATGCATGAAATAAACCCTACTACTTTTGTAATGAAAAACATTTGAACTTATAAAGAAGTAATCATATCTGTTTCTAATATCTGTTTCTAACTGCTAACAAAAAAAAACTATGGGGGACTTGAAATTAAATAGAAAAAATAAACGAAATAAGATAGGAAATGTGTACCAAATGCATCACTCAAAATTTCAGCTAATGAACTCTGGAATGCAGTGGAAAGAGTAGGAACAGTGCCAATTGAAAATCTTGAGGAGGAGACGAAAATTAAAAGAGAAAAAAAGTTAAGTTAAGTGTGTTTGATGCGTCACACCCCTACTTTTAGTCATCATTTATGATCACAAGTAAATATGCAGAGATAAATGCATGCCCATACTTGTCCTCAATACAATTTTATATTTGGAAAAGTGCTTTTGGCATGCCTATAATCAGATGATGAAAACTATGAAATATAAAATATGCATCATTCTATGAACAACTGGTCCTTATCTCCTCTCAAATTAGCAATAATATGATGACAATCTAGCAGCATTGCAGTAACACTATGTGTAATTCTTTTCCCAGAACAACCAATGATAAAAAATTTACTAAAAGAAAACATTTTCAATCTTAAAACGATATAAAATCCAGCCAAAAGTTGAAACAATAAAATAAGACATTTAACATTGGCCATGTGCTTCCTGGGAAATGACAATTTAACTTCAATAAGTGTTATTCTTCAAGGACCTCATGTGACAACCAATTAAGGACGACTTTAAGGTAAAAATTTATTTGTTAAAGTTCACTCAATTGAGGACCTCAACTTTAGCACAATATTAATAAGTAATAATAGTTATTATGAATTTAAAAATTGAAGACATATTACTCTAATAATAACTATTATGAATTTGAAAATTAAATTATGTACACAATGCGCTCTGCTATAATATTTACTATCACATGTTAGATTTAATATTTTTGTCTTCTGGGAATTTATTAATACAAAATTTTAATACATTTGAGGTCCTCAATTGGTAAACATTAAAGTTCGGTCCCTCAATTGGTTTATCAATACAGGTTCAAGTCCACAACATTCATCAAGATCTTATAGTGTGCCATATACATTTGAATATTATGTACAATTAACAAATGATACAATCATAGCATGGGAAAAAATAATACCAATTCCACATTCTATTCATTTTGCTCATGATCAAGCTGCAAGCACCAGCACTTTAATGGTGCCTTGACTGTTGGCAGTTAGAATAGTGGGCCGATCACTCTTCCAACATACCGCGCTGATAAAATATGATCCAGCCTCATCTTCCGTGTCATCCATATCAGGGGACCCAAATCTATGCCATGTCAAAGGTTTTGAGATTTCCTGCAAAGCCCCATTGAATCCTCAGTTACGTGTGAAAGGTAAATGTACAATAAAAAAGACACAATTTAACACCACAAACCTTGTGGTAGACAAAAACTTCGTTCGTTTCACTCCCACATGCAATGTATTCACTGCTAACGGTAAGACCAACAAAGTTTTTCTCATTTGCGTGGCCTTTAAAAGTACGAACCTGCACATGTTTGAGTGAAAATGAAAAAAAATATATATAAATTTACTCAATGAGTATGATATTAGTGCAATGATATTGGTTCATATTATGAAGATATTAAGAAGTGACTTTAAGCCTAACTCAACTTTATACAAATGACTTATAAGATGAAGTTTGCAACCACTCACTTATTTACTGTGAAATGTTATAATTTCTAATCGGAAATCTTCCAACAGTACATAAAAGTGAACCATAAATAAATATGATATTGGTGCAATGAAAAACTAGAGAATTGACAATACTTTTTTTCAGCTGAAATTTTTGGTATGACATAACTTCTAGAGACAGATTGATGACTGTAGTTAAATTAAGTAACAAAAGTCAACATGATCCATAAATTTAATTTAAAATGAAGCATAAATTTGGTAAGAATCAATCAAACCCTTTTGTTCAAATTACTCACAGGTAAGTTTTCCTTCACATCCCATAATCGTAGTGTACTATCTGTCGACGCAGAAGCAAGTTCATAATTAGACAAGAATTTCACATATGAAACAGCCTTCCTGTGCCCACTGAAAACATGGACTGGACGACTAATATTTCTCAGATCATAATAATGGATGTGATGATCTGCTGATCCAACCTGCAAAAATATATAAAGAATATCCTGTATTAGATATATCAAAATTAAAACAAATAAGTAAAGATAATTAATCATTAACATATTGCAAAAAAGGGCGCAAGTTCAAGTGAATCATTGAAATCTGATAACTGCGGGCAATTACACTCATTTAAAAACTTATAACTCTGATGTTGATACATATTTATTATTAATTATTAATATGATATTTAAAACCAGTACTTATACAAGCAGCCCTAAGTCTAATGTTTCTACAAGCCGAATACATTATGGGCAGACAAACAAAAGATATCACAATTCAAATTATCTATTATGTAGAATGAGCACAAACTACTACAAAGGAATTGTTTAAAGAGGAAATATTTTGAGAGAATTGTGGGGAGAAAAACACAAGAGAGAGAGATCAAAGACATACAGAAAAATAATGATCAATCTTTACAGAAACCATACATCAAAGATATTTAGAAAAAGTAATTATCAATCTACACAAAAATCAGATATGTACACTACATAATTTAACTTATTCAACTAAAACAATTTTAACATTCCCCTCAAGCTGGGAGCAAGTTGATTGTACATAAGCTTCAAACCTATAAATTAAATTTGAGGTTCTCCCACGAACTTAGTCAAAGTATCTGCAAGTTGATCATTGGACTAACAAATTTCGTGCAAATTTTATTGGACAACAACTTTTCTCGAATAAAATACCAATCAATCTGTGTTTAGTTCTCTTATGAATTATAGGACTAGATGCAATGTGAATAGTTATTTGCTTATAATAGTACATGCTCATTTGTCAAATTTCATTAGATTACAGTTCTTGAAGGAATTGTTTTATCCACACAAGTTCACAAGTGAGTGATGTCATCCTCCTGTACTCAACTTCAGCATTAGATCAAGCAACCATATTTTGTTTCTTACTTTTCCTAGAAACAATGTTGCCTCCAATAAAAATGCAATATCCAATAGTGGATAAGAGATCTTGTTCAATCAAGCTCACAATAGTATTTTCCTTATCTTTATATATCATTCCTTGTCTTAGAGTCCTTTTATGTATATGAGGATGTGAATCACAACACTTCAGTAGTCAAGACAAGGAGCCTGTGCAAAGTGACTAGCCACTCCAACAAGTCAAGTCTAATAATAGTGAGATAAATAAATTTCTCAACAAGTCTTTTGTATCTTTTTGGCGATAAGAAGAGCTCTCTTAGTTTTGTCATTAATTTCTGATTAGGATCCATAGGTTTGCAGTCAATCATACCTATTTATTTTAGGGTATTGAAGGTTTTTTTTTAGAAATTAGGATACTTTCTTTTGATTGAGCCACTTCAATGCCCATAAAGTATTTAAGACCTCCAATATCTTTGATCTAAAATGATTGCATAAATATTTCTTTAGCTGAGAAATTTGTGGCATCATTATTTGACACACATTTCTCATGAGAAGTGATATGATCCCAAATTGGAAGATCTATGTTACAAGAAGATGGAGTTACAACAAGAGCTCAAGAAAGGAGAAATGAAGAAGTTAAACTCAAAATTCCATATTAAGACGAGGGAGATTCACAAAAGGAATGCAAAAGATATCAGAAGAAAATATCAAAATATTTCTCTTATATTTCCTCTAGTTTTCTTGTAAATAAAAATGTACAAAATATGTTTTCTTTCTTTCAAGTAGAATTTCAGGCACTTAGTTTCGACACAAGGTTAGCTTTCAAAAACAATGGCCTTGGTTGACAAAGTATGTGCAACAACCAAACGAGTCCTAGAATCTTCATATTTCATGCAAGGGCCCAGTTTGGAAAGGTGTGTGCACCAACCAAACAGGTCCTAAACTCTTCCTATTCTCTAGTTAGCCTATATAAGCATGTATCCATCCATTTGTAAGATAACCCATACTTTGAATTAGAAAGTTGCTAAAAATTATCTCAAGCATTGTGAGTTCTTTTTTAGGTATGTTCCGCATTTCACGAATCTTATATTGAGTTTTCCAAATTTAAGTGGTGATTTTCCTTGTGAACTTATCTTTCTCTTAGAAATTGTTGTGTTTCTTCATTCCTATTCTCTTTCATCTTTTGTAGTTTGTTGACTCTTGTTTTGTTTTACTTGTTCTTACATCATATGTCCATGGTTAAACCAATCCAATCTCATTTCAAGGATTATTAATCATTTCTTTATAATGAATTGGTTGTTCTTGATTTCTAATGCATGGATTCACTTGCTTCTACACTTTAACCGATTCAAACAAGTTATAATACAATTTTAACTGATTAAATGTCATGTTAGCATAATGTATTTGAGTTTCAATGGTTCATAGTTGAGTGAAGTCATGTTTGATAGATCCTAACTTAAAACACACATATAGACACTCATCAAGAAGTATGATATAAAACATTGAATGATTAGTTTCACTATGTTTCACCAAAAAATTGTACAAAGTGAATGAATTTTCCAAACCAAGCATGTGGAAATTAATGAAGACCATGGAGAGATCACCACAAATTGCAAACTAACCCGCACTCCTCCTAAGCAACAAACCCAAGAAATTGCTCCGCGTAGATTTCCTCCTATAGATCTCCATGAAAAAAAAAAACATTTTTGATATTCAGTTGATGAAGAGGCCAATGGAAAATAGTGACCACAAAGAAGAGTTTGACCATATATATGTGTGTATCCTTTGGCGTCCAATCTGGCTTTAAGGGGGTCCACTTGGACCAACTTTAATAGAATAAACCCTCTTCCATCTAACTATCTTCTTTCCAAGTGGAAAAAGAACAAGCTCCCATGGAGAGATCACCACAATTTACAAACTAACCCGCACTCCTCCTAAGCAACAAACCCAAGAAATTGCTCCGCGTAGATTTCCTCCTCTAGATCTCCATGAAAAAAAACATTTTTTATATTCAGTTGATGAAGAGGCCAATGGAAAATAGTGACCACAAAGAAGAGTTTGACCATATATGTGTATCCTTTGGCATCCAATCTGGCTTTAAAGGGGTCCATTTGATCACTTGGGCCAACTTTAATAGAATAAACCCTCTTCCATCTAACTATCTTCTTTCCAAGTGGAAAAGGAACAAGCTCCCATGTCTACAATCATAGCTTGTCACCATCCACGTTGATCAAATGGTGTGTACATTTTGGGGATAATAATAGAAGACATAGAAAGATAATTAGTCTATTCATAACAGGAGATGAGATCATATGAAAAATATAACCAATTCTTTCCAAATTAGATGAAGGAGATAGTTGATGATAGCTTATAAAATTATAAATAGAATAAGGATTTTAGGTATATTGAGTACCTTTTCAAAGAGTTGAGTCAATCAAGATATTCATTATCTAGATTTGTGGTATGGGTAGAGAGTGGTGAAGGACTTGAAGAAGAGGATTCACCAAGAAACATTGGACCAATCTCATGTATTATGCGTTGATAACTGATCAAGGAGGTGATGATGGTTCACGTAGAATTGAAGGAGGGGAACATTAAAAAGTGATTTGATTTCGTCTGGCATAAGGGGGGAAATTCAATGAATCAATGAACGGGACAAGTAAGTCTCATTGCACAAAACTAGCATCTTGGAGTGAAGAAGGAAAGAAAGAAGTCTCTTCAAACAATGTGACATTGGTAGACATGAACCTTTTAGTTTCTATGGAGACGAAAGTATCTTGGAAAAACACATTTGATAACATTGTTTTAGGCTTTCCACTTATGAAATTTTTTGATCAATCAGAATTTGATCCTAAACATGATCAAAACTTGAGTGCATGGAACGAAGGATCATAACCATATAGAACTTATCCAACTTCTTGATCTCTTTCAAAGAATCAACTTCTAAAAAATCTTCAATTCCTTAGCAGATAACTAGATTCAACAATAGAAGAAGTCATGCCATCATCTATTTGTTTGAGATGATAGTTTGAGTCATAAAGAAGTTGAATATCATTTGCAAAAATATGTTTAGCCTTCTTCCAAAAGGAGTTACAACTTTTGAATGCTAAGAGTTCCCAATATATTGGATTCTACAGATTGCCACAACAAAGCACAAAGCTGAAAATCAGTTTTCTTTTACTATTCCACTTTTTATAATGATATTTTACTATCATCTTCTTCCAAATGATGGTAACATCGGCTAAGAAACCTAAGTTCAACAGATGCAAACCAAGATAGGTAATTTTTATCATTAAACTTTTCTAAAGTAATGGTTGGTGACCCAAAATAGGAGTGGGCAATTCCAAAGGCCATTTCAGATCAGAAACAAGGAATGTAAGGGCAAAAAGGGAAACCCTTATGGTATCCAAGAGAGCCTGAACTCCAAAGGAAGAAAAATAGGTTGGTATAGGGAATTAAAGAGTTCAATGTAGCACTACTGGTGGGGCGACATCATTCCAGTGAGTGCAAGGCAACAAATGGACAGCATGTGCCTAGGTTAGCCACACAAAGAAGCTAGATGACGGGAGGAATCTGCCTCCTAGATTGCCCGGGTTCTCCATTGTTCAAAGAGGAGCTCTAGATCTGGTGCTTGTCGGAGAAAACTTTGGTGGCTAGCGGCAGAAGGTAGTGGATATAGGGTTTTGTGACACTCAACAAGATGAGCACAAAAAAGATATTTGTCAAAAAGAAATGATGGCACTACCTGGTGGCAGACAATGATGGAGTCATGGTACAATGATAGAAAAAACAGGGATAATCCAGCTCTAATACCAATTTGAGAGAGAAATATGGAAAAATGGTTAAGAGAGACTGTTTCATCTCTTAGCTAATTCATTCATTTATAGGAACCCTTCCATTAAAGATATACAAAAAAGTAATGATCAACCTACATATAGGTCAAATATGTAATACAATACATAAGTTAACCTATTTAACTAAGTTAAGCAATTATGACAGAAATATCATTAATTATAATAAAGTACAAGGAGTATTGCTTTGAAATGCCAAACATCACAAGTTCACAGCAGAATAATAGATACAAGATAGTATGGATAGGATCAAATCTAAAATGAACTAAATCCAGATACTTTCTTTTATGTTTTTAACTGAATGAAAGGTACATACTGCAATATAATTGCCAGATCCAGGATTGTACTTGACACAACATATGTTTGCTTTCATGTCTATATTTAGAACACTAGCTTCCTGATTTGTGCACCAAACTTTGACCTGCTTGAAGAAAAGACACATTAAAACAGATACCATGGTATCTGATTTCAGTCTCTATTTACTATTGAATCACTTTCAATCATACAACAGATACCATGCCAATACAATTTGAATTTGAGTAAGCAAAGTGTAAAAAAGTGAGCAAACTTTTAGAATCTGTAAAAGGAGAAGTTTATCTAATACATTAATATGTCACAACATATTTTAAGTATGTCTATTACAAAAATATTTGACATTACAGAAGCAATCCAGGGAAATAACCATCAAAACTACCAAATCAATGTTCAGAATACCTTGCAGTCATCGCTACCAGATACAAGCATAGAGGGATCTGTTCTTGAAAAATCAACACTCCATGCTCGCTTTTCATGCTCTTCATATTCCATTAAACTCTGCAACAGGAAAAATAATAGCCATGAGTAAATAATCTGTACAACATTTAAACGAGCATATGACAATCAAAACAACATTAACGAATTAACACAACAAAACAGCTGATACAAGAACAAAATGACATTTGAATTCAACAATTACCTTCCGAGTGGTTACATCCCAAACAGTCACAATTCCTTCATAATCACTGCTAGCTATTTGGTTCTTAGCATATTTATTCCAACTCAAGCAACTAAGTTTTGAACGTGTAGACATCTCCACAACTGGACAATGAGCATCTGTGGGTTCATTCACAACCTAGAAAGCAATATCATAGGGAATGGTTATTTTGCATTCATAATCTATTACCATTTGCTTAAGAAATATTTCAAGGGTGAACCCTTACACCAAGTTTAAAAATCCTCCAGAAAGCGTGCCTTATGCTTTGTTTAAATACACAACCCCTCAAGCATCATATTATACATAATGCAGAAAGTTTCTCACTTTGGTTGCATAGGTGCACTTAGTTATAATACAACACATATTTAACCAAAAAGTAAATCAAACAATTCCAAATATCTAAGGAGATGCTTCTACTTTAAATATAGTATGTGAAATTCTTTAATTCTTTCCAATTTTATAATAAACTTCATAGGTCCCATGAAGGGTTACTAATATGTTCTGTGAAATATCAAGAGGAGAATAAAGCTTTTCCAGGTTTTGTAGATGAATAAAAGACAAATTGGTCAAATTGGTATTAATGTAATAATATCAGTGAAACTTTCATAATCATAATTCATAAGAGGAATATGTTTTACTCCAAGTAAACAGTGAAGGGACCCCCACTACCATCTAAGAATAGATGAAACATTAATTAACAAAATCTATAAAAACACATTTTACAAAAGTGTTAACATTAAAAATCAAAAGAGAATAAATAAAAAACTATATTAAAATTCAAGTAAAAAGGGCATCCATCTTACAGCAGAAAAATCAAAAACTTTAATGCGCCTAGAAACTCCAGCAGTAGCAAACAAATCATCATCACGGTCAAACTCTATGCTGCAACATACATGTTAAATCCATGCATTCAGAAAATATAGTATTAATAAGACAATTGGAGTACTCAAATATATGAGAAAATGTAATATGACCACTTTATTCATTGATACAGTTTATTCTGTCTAACTTCATACATCTAAAATAACAATATAAAGCCCTACTTGTCTGTTACATTGCCTGGTATTATTATCTCAACATGAACTATCTCCAGCATAAAATGAGAACAGGTATGAAGAGCAAGTTTAGTACCAGCATGACCCACTTGTAACACTGTCATGCATGGTACCCAGCAGTTCAAGACCTAAAATTTGATAATCAATATGATAACAAGGGCCTTACTTATCGTCAAAAGTCTTGAACAAATGCCTATGATAACTACATCTGAAAAGTCCAATCTAAGAACATAACAATAATGAGAATAAAAATTTATTAAAAGCCATTGCTTTAACTGTTCCAGTAACACTCGTATCCAGACAGGCAGACACCATGGTTCATTAAAGGAATAATTTCCAGTAAATTAGCAAGTTGTAGGAGGGATATTGGTGTACTGATTATCAAAGGATTTTGCAGGGTAAAGGTCGAAAACTTAGGTGGCATGGCTTCTTGTTGGTTAGATAAGGAAATTAAGAGCAAGAAACTATCCTAATTACAAAGAGGTGCACCTACACAGAAACAAGGCTGTCGTCAAATTAAGATAGAAGAGAGATATCGGAAGAAAAAAATACTGGAAGCTCAAACTCCGAATAGCCTCCTACAGTATTTCTAACATGTTCAATAAACCTACTTTTGTGACAGATTATCATTGAAGTAGAAATTTAACTATACAAAACATAGCTGACAAAGAAAAGAATCTCTATTGCAAGAAAATAATACAACCACAGAAGAATTCTATATGAAATAATCTCTAACAAGTATACTTTAAAGGATTAGAATCCTTAGGCCTTCTCTCTTTTTCTATTGAATTCGTACAATCAAATGCACATATTTATATTACTATACATGCTAAGGAATTATTGGTATCAGACTACCCTTGTTTGTAAACATTCATGAGAAGTGCCTTTTATTCATTAGCTAATAATGGTAATTCGAGCCTTACATAACAAATCTCCACCTTGGCTTGTTTAAACTATTGTAATGCCAACTGAGTAAACTTGTTACTTTTGCACTCAAAATGGCTGAAAGCTTTCATGAAAAGGAGCCTAATTTATTCCATGAGACAATTAACTGTTATGAAGCATCACAATGGATTGGTGCCATGAAAGAGCTTGAACTTCTCACAAGAATCAAAATTGGTAACTTGTTGAGAAACCCGTTGCTCAAAAGATTATGGATTGCAAGTGTATACTTGAGAAAAAAGATGGAATAAGGTTCAAAGCAAGTCTTATATTTTGGCTTTACACAAAGAAAGGTATTGGTTTAGAGTGCTTACTTTCTGATAGCATAACTTTAACTTAAACTAGATATGAAGATTGTCTTTCTCTATGGTGATGCGGTGAAAAGGATTTACATGCAACAAACAAAATAAGACCATGTGTGTTTGTTGAAGAAGTTTTATATTAGTTGAATCAAATGCATAGGCAATGCATAAGTGATTTGGTTCATTTATGATTGATATTGGGCTGGCATACAAGAAGTGAGTATGAAAGTTGCATTTATTATAAGAAATTTCCTAACATACTTGCTTGCTTCTTTATGTTGATGATATGCTGATCACATGTAAGTACCCAGTTGAGATCAATAAATGAAGCCAAAAATTAAGTGGTGAATTTGAGATGAAGGATTTGGGTCCGCCAAAAAGAATCCATGGTATGGAGATTGTAGGAGATCATAAAGCTTAAAGATTGTATTTATCTTAAAAGTGATTAGTACACTCTTTTGCTGCACATTTGAAGTTATGAAAAACATGTCACCACAAACAAAGTGGAGGAAGATTTTATGTCTTGGATGCCCTATACTTGTGAAATTGGAAGTTTGATGCATGTCATGGTTTGTAATAGACCAAATATTGCACATGCAATGAGTATTGTTAGTCGTTATATAGCTAGTTCAAAGAAGGCTCACTAGCAAGTTGTGAAGTGGATTCTCACATACTTGAAGGGTTCAGTTGAAATAGGTCTAGTGTTTAGAAGAGGAACAAACAAAGCAATTACTCATATCATTAGATTTTGTAACTAAAACTATGCACATTGTCAACAAACCTAGTAGTGACACAAACGATCTTGATCGTAGAAGGTCCATGACTAGTCGTAGTTTCACACTTGGAGGCATGGTTATCAAACTCGCGAGTCAACTCGTTGCCTCGTCCGAGTTTACGTGTCCACTTGGCCTTACCGAGTTACCTCGGTAGTAGACTTGTTTTTTTGGGTAAACTCGGTAGACTCGGCACAGACTCGGTGAAATCGGAGTGGACTCGCAACTCTAGTCCGAGTTGGCGAGTCCAACTAGGTTTTTTTTCACCCAAAATGATGTCGTTCTAAATGGGGAAATTAAATGAAACCAACTGACCTTAGGGTTTCGCATTTCATTTTCGTTAGCATTTGCGTCTTCTTCTGTGGAGTGCGACGGTCGATCGAGCGGAGCGTGCGGGTTGCAGGTGGTTCGTGCGGTGGTTGCGAGTTGCAGGTGGTCGCAAGTCGCAGGTTGCAGGTGGTCGCAAGTTGCGGTGGTCGCGGGTTACAAGTTGAAAGTAGACTCTTACGAGTCTACGAGTCGAACCTACGAGTCGAGTCTACGAAGCTCCCACGAGTCTACGTAGACTCGGGAGTTTGACAACCTTGCTTGGAGGTAGTGTTATCAGTTAGCAAACACATTTACAATCCACTATTGCCTAGTACTGAGGCAAACTATATGGCAGCTACAAAAAAGATGAAAGAAGCTTTATGGCTCAAACATCTTATTGGTGATTTATATTGCAATGTTTGCGATAGTTAGAGCACAATTCACTTGACCAAGAACTAAATCTATCATGAGAGGATGAAACATATAAATGACAAAACATATTTTATTCGTGATGTATTGGTAGAAAAGATTGCTACTTTTGATAATCCAACAGACATAATGACAAAAGTTCTTCCATGAGTAAAGTTTAAATATTGTTTAGACTTAGTTGGCATTACAATAGTTTAAATAATTCAAGCCAAGGTGGATCTTTTTTACATACACCTTGAGTTACCATTGCTATTTGTTAGAGATAATTCATTTTTCTATTAGTTGTTCGAGATATTTCTCTTTGTATTTTTCTGTTAAGTGTACCTATTAATTTGTTGTTCTGTTTATTAAATGGTGTAGTCAGTTACAACTAACTCTTCTCAAAGGCTATTCTCTAGTTTTTATATATAGGTCTTCGCATCATTCTCTCATCTCTTATAATTCCCTTCTACATTTCATCCACTGATGATTTTTCTTATTATAATTTCACTTGTGTATAAGTGGGTGCAAACCTCACTCCATGAGCCGGTTTTATGGGGTTGAGTTAGGCTTAAAGTCCACTTCGTAATACTTACTAAAGATTTACTTGGATTTTTCTTTTAAAACGCAAGTCAGATGCCTTGTCTGTTTTCAATAGTTTCAATCCATGGTTAAACTTTAGTTTAATACTAAAGTTAAAGTTGTGCAAATGGGTAGGGATGGTGAATTACACCATTTTCATGATTATCTCACTTCTATTGGAATTAATCATAGAATAATATATCCTCGTACTCTTCATCATAATGCTATGGTTAAAAGAAAGTGTCGCCATATTGCGGAAATGGTCTTACTCTTTCCAGCCTAGCCTCTCTCCCCTCGACATACTGAGACCATGCCTTTCTTACAGTAGTTTACCTTATAAATCACTTACCCTCTACTATTGTTAACTCGTTGCACCATATACTCTTCTTTTCAAGACAGCACCTGACTATGCATTTCTCAGGACTTTTGGATGCACTTGCTTCCCTTTTTCCTAGACCATATAATGCACACAAATTTGACTTTCAATCTCAAGAATGTCTCTTCCTTGGATACTCAGCATCTCACAAGTGTTACAAAATCTTATCTCCCTTTAACCGACTTTACATTTCTAGAGGTGTTATTTTAAATGAAAACAGGTTTCCTATTTTGAACACTTTAAACCTGTTCAACCTGCTTCCACACCTTTTTCTTCTCCTATCTCATCCAATATGTCAATAATCTCATCACTGACACCATTTTATCACCCGAACTTTTACCACCCACTGAACTATTGAAGTAAAAATAATGTTAATGGTAATATATAAAATAATCTCTTTTCCTCATTTCTTTCCAGTCAAACAGTTTCTCTTTCCACTCAACTCTTATCTATTTCTCTTCTTTTCTTTTATTTTCCACTCTCACTATTTTTTTCCTCCCTACTAAATGGAACATTGAAGTTAAATCAGTGAATGGGGCACTGATGATAAATAAGATTAACTATTGATGATAATCAGTCCATTACAAATATAGGATAAATTCATTTGCATCCAATCAAATATTAAAAAGAAAGAGAAATAGAATCCCATCCTGACAAAACGCTCTCGTATATCTGATGACACACATTATTACAATATTACAACGCCAAATATTACTGATTAAATTAAAAATACAATTATAGTTTACCCATAGCATGGCTTTATGAGTTACGGCAATCTCAACGCAATAATTGACAGGTTGGAACTGAACAAAAACATTGATTAGCCTTTTTAAGGCAGCACAAATAAAAACACCAAAAGGCAAGCGATGAATACCAAGTGTTTGATAAGCAATTTCAAAATTCACCTTGACACTATATTTGCTGAATGAAATATATCCCCATGCCTTAGTTCTGCAATGACTCTCAATCGACTGTTTCAAATGATGCAAAAAGGTTAGAGATAACTGTATATGGCTAACTAAATATAATAGTAATTGACATTAACTCCAACATCTTTGTTAAGAACCCCATCGAAAAAGTAAAAATGAAAGAACAATTTATTTATTAACCGGAACTGAAAAGAGCAAGGAGACCTTCCTTAATACAAAATATAATTTTCTACATGACTCCTTTCTTCATCACAAAGAAGTGCCTGGCTACAAAATCAAGGCCATATAATTGAACCTCCTCTAATGATCTAACAGCAGTCTTAACCATTCCTAACTAATTTGACTCCCATTCACTCTCAATGCAAAATACCCTTTGACCCTCAAATCCTAAAAATTGGATATTTGAAACGACTGATAACTATACCTGTAACGTGTGAAAGTTGTCAAGACTGACTGAAAATCTTCAAGACCAGCAGTATAACCTTCTCGACTTATGAGATTCATATCCCTTTCTTGTTGGCTATGGGGCTTATCAGTAGCATGTCTTCGCTTTTGTAGGTAACACTCTTGTAGGTCATTAAACTAGAGCAAAGGAAGGGAATCAAAAAGGATTCAGGAAAAATAAACAAGTTCATAGTTGCAAATTCAGTTATAAAAAAACAAAAAAAGGAATATGCTAAAATTCTTAACAAAATTCATGACTTAAGTTACAAGACAATAATAAAGAAACTACTCTGCTAAGCTGGCTAAGTTTTTAAAGGGATTCAGTAGTTTCTATAAGTGATGAGACATTCATTCTAATTGGGATTGACTATAAATTTGTATCTGGAGAAATTTTATCATCATATTTTTATATTTGGGCCTGTCTTAACCAGTTAATTCTAATTATGGTCTCAGAAACTAAACCTACAAGGGTATTGAATTAGAGATAATGTGTTTAATGCACTAAACACGCTACTTACATAAATGTAGCGTCTTTAGATCAATGAGAATTTCATCAAACATTTAGCTTGCGTCAATGTGGCACAATCATGATACAGTTGAATCTTAAAGCATGATTCCTAGGTCTATATCTTATTATCATCAGTTTTATTTTTCTTTAAACATTATAAGTATCATTTAAATCTGTTTCCTTGCTGAACTCCTCAATAAACACTACTTACAGAACTTATATCATTTCTTATTTTTCCTTGCCTTTGTTGTCCACACACATAGTTCACAGGAGCTCCATATTCATATTTGCAAACCATCTTTTTGCCCACAAGCAATCCCTAGTCAATATCTACCTAACATACAGCTTTTAAAAATTAGAAAAAAAAAACAAGATTTTCTACCGACTAATTTTAACCTTCGTGCATCCTAAATTTGTAGCTGTGCTTTTATGTTCTGTAGAACCAAACAGCTTGGCAGCTAAGCCTAAGTCTCCCCTAATATGTGCTATAGCCATATTAATTCTGAAGCTTGTGGCAACATAAATGACCATAACTTAAATATAAAAAAAAAAAAGATGAAGAGTCATAGCACAACATTTGTTGATTAAGCAGTAAAATTCCGACATTATTGTTTGTACATTTGAAAGGGATAGGTTTATAAAAAAGTGCAGAACTACTTCTGGAATAAAGGATTCCCCAAATTTACAAAAAAAAAATTAAATTCCAAGTTAAGATTTTTAAATATTTTTCCCAAATTACAATTGCTTTTACCCATCATGAAACCAAACTTATTCTAAGGAAAAAAGCTTTTAATAAAATATCAGAAATCAATTCACATAGAAATGTAAAATTTTAGGCATGGAATATTAAACCAAGAAAACCTGTGTATGGACCCTCTTTTTTCTAACTAGGGCAAGACCCGATTGATTTATAAGCTGTGAATCTGATCCAGTTACGGCATCCCTTCTCTGAACTCCAAGCCCGTGAGAGTTAATTTGGGACTTTCCATCATTTTTCTTAGTATGGCTCCCTGAGGACAACCCTCCTCGAAGATTTAGAGGACTGGATATAATGCCACTGCTGCTCTTGTCCAGTGATGAATGCCATGATTTTCTTCCACCCGAATCATCAAGCATTCGCAATTTTAAGGAGTACCTGTCCCGTGCTCGATACAAGTCCATTCTATGTTTCTCTACAGAATTAATGTCCTCCTTTATAAATTGGAGATCAGTTTGAACCTAAAAATGAAAATTTTAAACACCAATTGTTTCAATAAATAGAGATAAATGTAACAGAAATCTGTGGTAAAATAAAGGCCAACTACTGCAACCGAAGAAATAAAACTGGAAAATATTAGCAACTAAGCAATAATTTAGGGTAGAGAGAGATTGCAACCAGCACACCTCCTTCAACTCATCAACTTTTTGCTTCCGTAAGCAATGCAGGAAGTCTAACAGTATTTGCATATTTCTCTCAGCTTCTTCTTGCTCCATTTTTCTTTTCTTATCAGCAAGAAGAGACAAAAGGGTGTCTAGCTCTTTAATTGTCACATCACAACCCTGTATTCAAAACATAAAAAAAAATCACAAACCAAATAAAGCATCAACAATATCCACAGTTTTGTGTGAAACAGCAAAATATAACTCCATAGAAAGATCTTCAATATAAACTAGTTCCACAACTTAATTAAAACCTGTTCCTAAAATATATTAGGCAATAAACTGGCATGAGTTAAAACCAATATTTCATTTCTTGATCTAATCTAGTGACATACACAATAAAAATACAACAATTGCATAGCATAAAGAATGTTAGAAACCAACTTCAGACCAAACGTTGTTAGCATTGTTAAAACTATGACTGGTATAGTATTGTACAGGTAACATAAAGCTGTTTCTGGGAGTACCTAGCTATAGGTTAAGGAACATAGGTTGTAACCTTCATCTTTGAGATGTACTTGTACTCGTGTTTTTATATATATACATGTACATCAGCTGAGAATACATACTCAGTCAGTATCAAGAGTCCTGTCGCTGGACCAACTTTGTTCACTGTCTCTGGTAGTCAAATATTGTCGTTTTGTCCGGCAAAGTCAAGGTTAGGTATGCCTCGAAGAGCATGACCCAACCTCAATGGTGGCCAGATCCTAACCAAGCATATGTGTCCTATGAGTCATCTTTCCGATGCCAGAACACACCAAACCAATGTCATCCATCTCGTCACCATCTTCTAGGCAGATTTCTACCTTGTTCTCTCAGTTCTTTGCATGCAGCTCTCTCCCCTCATATCTAGGGTTTCTTCCCCTCCAACTTCTCTCTCTCTTTCCTCAAATATGTTTGTGGGTCATTGCATCTAGAATGGCCTCCACTTTTTCTACTACGCCTACTATGACCACAAAAAGCTCAACTGGGAAAACTATATATCTTAGTCCACGTTCATAGAGTTATGGTTCCTTGGTCAAGGATATCATGACCATTTGGAAAAGGAAGTATGTGTTGTTTCGAATGAAGAAAAATCTCAATGGTAAATAATGAACTTCCAGTTATGTGTTGCTTTATGGCAGTCAGTTAAACAGGATATCTTAGAAATTCTCATATTCTGTAAGACATGTTCTTCTTGGAAAAAGATGCACGACATTTTTGTTAATGATATTCAACGTCTCTCTGATGCAACTCAATAGTAGCCTCTCTCACATCATGATATGATCTCACATGTAGCAAAGGCTCGAGCTGCAATAGAAGAATTATCGAGATTTCTCATGGCTAATTCATTGAAGGATATCAACAAAAATCTTGATAAGTTATACATGGTCCTGATTCTTAGCAGTCTAAGCTCATATTTTGATCATGCATATGACCAAATTCTAGCTATTGATCAGATTACTTCGATGGACAGCAGTCACTAAACTTCTTTGGGTGCCTACCTTGTTAACAAATGAAAATTCAGTTGAAGTTATTTAAACATCAACAGTGATAGCACCACAGGGAAAAGGAGGAGATTGTAGCAATGAAGGAGGACATGGTAGTCGAAGGGGCCGACCTCGAAGTAAATACTGCAAAAGAATGGGTCATAACCAAGAGAGTTGCTACTCCTTGCATGGTTTTCCAGATAAGGCACCTAGCATGTTTAAATTGGAAAAGGGGAATCCAACTTTTTTGATGAAGAGTACCAAGATTATTTGAGACTTAAATCTGAAAAGTTTAACCATCAAGGTCAATCTTCTTCGGCACCAAGTGTTTCTACAGCCTGTACTTCTCAATCTGTGGAAGGTCAAGTTCCATGGGTGGTACCTAACTCAGGTGTCTTTGCTCATATTTCTAATAATAGCTTTTCATTCTCATTTATCTCTTCTCCAAAAAAATCCCACACTGTTATTGTAGCTAATGGATCCAAAAGTTGCATCTCAATGAATTGGTCAGGTTCCTCTGTCTCCTTTAAATTTAAAGTCTATCTTGTACATTCTACATTATCCTTATAATTTAGTCTCTATAAGCCAATTAACTCACACTTCAAATTGTTCTATAACCTTTGGTGTTGATTCCTTTCATATAGGAACATAGTATGAATCGTCTAACTAGCAAAGGATATGAATCACGAGGACTTTATTACCTAAACAGACATCTCATTGAAATTGCACGCTCTTTAATATTGAATACAAATGCTCCTATACATCATTGGGGAAAGGTCATTCTCATTGTTTGGCTTTTAATAAATAGAATGTCTTCTTCCTCTCTTGCAAATCAAATTCCTCACTGCATTATTTTTCCAAGTGAACCCCTATTTTGTGTCTCTCCGAAGGTATTTGGTTGTACTTATTTTGTTCATAATGTCTCTCTAGGTTTACACAAACTCTCTGCAAAGGCTATTAAATGTATTTTTTTGGGATATTCTCGTCTTCAAAAATGATAAGAGTGTTACTCTTCAACTACCAAAAGATACTATATGTCGGCTAATGTCACCCTTGTTTGGGACATGCATTTTTTCTCATCCTCCATGGAAGCTCCTGTGTCCACTCATCAGGTTCTCCCTCTTCCAACCTTTGGTCCTCTATTGATTGATTCAAGCTTTTTTTGACTCCAACTCTAATGCAAACCAGTCTCACATTGCCCCGCCACCTTTCCATACATACCAACACAAATTTATGGACCTGACTACAGTGATAATTCTTTTTCAGGGCCAAAATCAGTATTGTTAGGCTTTATCTTGCAATGGCTACTATATGCCACTGGCCACTTCACCAGCTTGACATTAAAAATGTTTTCCTTCATGATGATCTTGAGAAGAAATTTTCATGGAACAATCTCTTGGATTTGTTGCTCGGGGAAAATCTGATCTAGTGTGTAAAGTACCCCATTCATTATATGATCTAAAGCAGTAACCCCGAGCTTGATTTGGTAAATTTAGTCATACTATACAAGTTTTTGGATTGAAATGAAGTGAGGCAAATCATTCAGTTTTCTATTGTCATACTTTAAGGAAGTGAGTTTATTTAATGGTCTATGTTGATGATATAGTTATTACAGGAAATGATACCATTAGGATTTCTCAACTAAGGGAGCATTTATTCAACCATTTTCTGACTTATGATCTTGGTTTTTTTAAATATTTTTGGGTATCAAAGAGGCTGAATCAGAGGAAAGTGTTGTCATTTCACGAAGAAAATGTGCTCTCGAAATTCAAAAGATTGGTGAATTGCAAGCTTATTGATAGTCCCACGGATCCAAATCAAAAGTTGATGATGGACCAAGGTGAAACATTTTCAGATCCAAAAAATATATGGGTTGGTTGCCTCGCTGACAAAAGATTGGCACTTGGGTTCCTTAACCAAGGTTTAGAGTTCAATCCCCAGCTTGGACATGGAGTGAAGGTACTATGGCACTACTTTACCTCAAAAATAAACTGACCCGGTAAGAGGGCGATTATACCTCCCGGTTATACCAAAAAAGAAAAAATTAGCTCCAGTTATAATATAATCCCCTTCTATCTGCTCTATTATTATTAGATGGTCCAATTATAGAAACATCTACAAACATTCTTCTAGGCTTATATTCATAATTTAACAGAACACAAAAGGTAAGATGAACAGCCTACAATACAACAAAATCCTCTTACTATTGCACAATTAACATGTTCACCAATGGAAAAATTCTAATCAAGAAAAAGAGTGAAAGCACAACTAACCTTTTGCAATGCCTGCCGGAAATGTTCCACAGGTGAAGCAGATTTTGATATTTGACGCGCAGAAGTCTTCTTCAGTAGCTACAAATATGATACATAAACAACAATAAGCTGCATTTCCAATACATTTGGAAGATAAAATTCACGCTCGTATCACACGCTAAAAACTAAGACGTTTCAGTCAGCAACATTGCAAGTGTCAATCAGTAATTACAAGCGCCAAAAGAAAGATCTAGAGACTCAAAACAGCTTCACTCGCAACACACATTCTGCTAAAAACTTAACGATTCTTCTCTTAAACACAGGGTTTGAGAAAATTCACAAGCGAAAATCAATTCAAGTTTCGGTGCAAAAGCAACGGAACCATAAGGAGATGATGAGCGAATCACACGCTAAAAGCTACTAAGTTTGAGTAAGCAACATTGCAAGAAGCAATTAGTAAATACAAGTGCAAACAGAAAGATCTAGAGACTCGAACCAGCATTCTTCGCCACACACTTCACAGAAAAATAACTAAACGATTCTTCATTTTAAAGGAGCAACTCGCAAGCGAAAACGAACATTGCATAACGAAACGGAAGTATATTGTGTAGAGAAGAGGATGAGAAGGAAGCGAACCTTGTCGAGTAAAAAGTTAGGGAACAAGTTGGTGTTGGTGAGGTAGTGGCCGCAGCAAGGGCAATCGTTCTTGTTGCGGAGATGAGTGATGATGCACATGTAACAGAAGCTGTGGCCGCAGGCGGTGAGGAACGCGTCCTTGATGATCTGCATGCAAATCGGACAGAGAAAGTCCTTGTCCGGCTCCGACGTGGAGGCCGGGAACGTTTCACCGGATGCGGCGGCTGAGGCGCCTGTGTCGGCGGCGGCGGCTCTGGAAGCGTCGGGTTTGACGACGGCGGGGACGACAGGCCCCGCGGAGAGCTCTTCCATGAGGTTAGTTACTTTTTTTTATCGCGGAGTTGTGGTTGCGAACTAGTGAAGGTTGTTTTGGCTCGGCTTTGGGATTTTGGAGAGAGAAAGATGGAGCGTGTGGGTGTGATGGCTTCCTCCAGAGATTTGAGGGAGAGGAAGGGAGTTGGGCCCACAGCTGTAGTGATGTGAGGGTGAGAGAACTCCACGTGACCGATACGCTACCACCATGATGCTGCAAACCACGTCACTCAACGCCAACCTCCAGTGCGAATATAAAGAGAAAAACAACATTATGAATATTAATATTTATTTATTAGTGGATGATACAAGAACATCCATTTTGTATTAAACATGTATATGATATTTTTATTTCAAAACATATAGTAAAAAATATTATTATTTAATTAAACATTTTAAGAGTGTAGAAGGTAGAAAGGTTGTGCGTATATTATAGTAACATGCGCAAATAGGATGGTAACTCGGTGCCTTTTGTTTTCATCGTCATTGACTTATTATAAGTGGCAATGGGTTGGTCCGCTAAAAATTGTAGAGGTTGAAAATAGTAATTTGTTTTGTTGTAGAACTGCTTGGTATGCTGATTAGTCATTTTTTTAAAAAAAAAATATTTTATATCTATTTATTTTATAATTATTGATATTTTTAAAAATATAAAAAAAATAATAAAATTAAATTATATTTTAATATTTTAATGAAATAAGATTTAATATTTTTTAATGAAATAAGATTTAATATCTAATCAAATAAAGTAAATATTAATAATACTTTAATAAATCAAATATATAAAGAAATTAATATAAACAAAATTCGATATAAAACATTGAATACTATCAATTTTTATTTTAAAATTATGAAATTCTTCTTTAAAAATTTCAAAAATTAAAAAATAATAGTTGTTGAACTAGTCCGCAGCAAGCTAAGAGAACCGGTTAATATAGATGAACGGATTCAAAATATTAAATTGTCTAGTCTAAATGATGACGGACCAATCGGTCAAATCGACCGATTTTACCATCTATATCCATTCAATAGAATTTTATATATCTAAGTTGAATATATAATGAAAAAAATTATTATTTATAGTAATTTATTTTTCCTCTCAAATATATTGCAAATATTTATGCTTAAAATGTCAATAAATGGTGTGTAGGTTTACTTATTTCTACTACAAGATAAAAAAAAGAAATTTTTTGTATAGATGATGGGCGTGAAATTTAATTATTCTCACCTTAAGAAAATGAGCAAGTGATCAAATACATGTTAAACTTTAAAAAAAAATATCTCTATTTTCAATATTTTGTTGTTGTCTAATTTAACTTTATTTATGAGTTTTTCGAATCAATTTTCTAGTCCATTTTTTATACTTTTCATATTTAACAATTAAAAATTCACAATAATAAATACCTATTATTTCAAACAATTTTTTATAAAAAGAGAGATTATATTTAGTTTATTATTCTAAATTTTCGATGGTAATAAATAGTATTGTAGTTAAATAAGACAATAAATAATAATAAAAAATATTAATATTAAAAATGATTGATTTAATTTTTAAACAATACAAAATTATATGTAACACAACAAAAACATTTTAGTAAAAAAACAACTTATATAAAGTAGTAAAATAAATAAGTTTATAGTTTGACAACGAAAATAATTTCTTTTTAATAAATGCTATTTTAAAAGTATCCCTTCATATATTGATTGTTTTATTGTGCAATTTATTTGTAATATCTTAAGTATTTAAAAGAAGTGAGATATAATATTATTAATGCATAAAGGTTTGTAGAACAAAACAATGAAATGTCAGACTCAGTTTTGCAAAACATCCCTCCATTAATTGTCGTAGGTACATTTTGTGGGTTGGTTTAAGGCAAAAAATAAGGCTGACCCAAAAATCATATATACCAATCTTTCATTTCGTATGAAAAAGACACACTGATGTGTATTTTACGTGATAAAAGAATATGAGTTCAATTTTATAACAAATAAAACTCATCCTATATTATTTTTAAGTGGTTATTTTAAAAGGCTAATAAGTTCTAATTATATAGTTCATTGATAGTGTAAATCTTTCACGTAATATTGATTTATTCTAATTAAAATTAAAGAAGAAAAACTTACATTTGTTAATATTTTTTTATTATTATTATTATTATTTAGCCTTTCTAGGTGGACCTTTGCAACTTGATTGATGCTAATATAGATATTTTGTTTCAAAGGTGGATATATATTTTTGGAGAAAAATATTATCATAGTATATTAAAAAAGTAGAAGTTTAAATAAGTTATAAATCTCTAATATATTTGAATATTTAATTAACTACATATTAAATTTTTCGTTCTATTGGAAAGTTAAAAAAAATCATTGATTTTTTTTAATAAAGTAATATATGGTCATTATGTTATATAATTATTTTTTTAATGTATTTTTGTGTTGGTTTTTTAATACTTAATTTAAGAAAAGGAAAATGGTGACATTTTTTGTAATCACATTGAAGTTTTGATTTTTGTGCTTGAGTGATGATCTCAATTTGTTCAAGTACATCAAACACCACATTTTTTTATTATTGTTATTGTCTTTTATGACTATGATTATTACGAAGTGAACTTTAAGTTTAACTCAACCTCATAAAACCGGTTCATGGGGTTGGGGTTTGCACCCACTTATATACAATGAATTGTCCTCATCTCTAGTCAATGTGGGATCTCCATCACACACCCCTCACGCTGAGAGTGATAGAAAGAAACTCGTGCGTGGGATAACATATTATGGGTGGTGGTCTGATAAACCCAACAAATACTCGCTAAGATGGAATCGAAATGGCTCTAATACCATGTTAAGAAATGGACTTTAAGCCTAACTCAACCCCATAAAACCGGCTCATAGGGTTGAGGTTTGCACCCACTTATATACAATGAAATGTCCTTATCTCTAATCGATGTGGGATCTCCATCACACCCCCTCACGCCGAGAGTGATAGATAGAAGCTCGTGCGTGGGATAACATATTATGGGTGGTGGCCTGATAAACCCAACAAACACTCGCTAGGATAGGCTCGAAAATGGCTCTGATACCATGTTAAGAAATGGACTTTAAGCCTAACTCAACCCCATAAAACCGGCTCATGGGGTGAGGTTTGCACCCACTTATATACAATGAAATGTCTTTATCTCTAGTCGATGTGAGATCTCCAACACACCCCCCTCACGCCGAGAGTGATAGATAGGAGCTCGTGCGTGGGATAACATATTATGGGTGGTGGCCTGATAAACCCAACAAATACTCGCTAGGATGGGATCAAAATGGCTCTGATACCATATTACGAAGTCGACTTTAAGCCTAACTCAACCCCATAAAATCGGCTCATGGGGTTGGGGTTTGCACCTACTTATATACAATGAATTGTCCTCATCTCTAGTCGATGTGGGATCTTCATCACACCCCCCTCACGCCGAGAGTGATAGAAAGAAGCTCGTGTGTGGGATAACATATTATGGGTGGTGGCCTGATAAACCCAACAAATACTTGCTAGGATAGGATCGAAATGGCTCTGATACCATATTACGAAGTGAACCCCATAAAACCGGCTCATGAGATTGAGGTTTGCACTCACTTATATACAATGAATTGTCCTTATCTCTAGTCGATGTGGGATCTCCAACACACCCCTCTCACGCCGAGAGTGATAGATAGAAGCTCGTGCGTGGGATAACATATTATGGGTGGTGGCCTGATAAACCCAACAAATACTCGCTAGGATAGGATCGAAATGGCTCTGATACCATATTACGAAGTGGACTTTAAGCCTAACTCAACCCCATAAAACCGGCTCATGGGGTTGGGGTTTGCACCCACTTATATACAATGAATTGTCTTCATCTCTAATCGATGTGGGATTTTCATCAATGATGAAGAATGAAATTTTTTCACTTCTTCACGCATTTAACATATTTATTTTGATCTCATATAAATACTTTATCCATCATTTGGGTTACATGATTTTATTATTATTTTTTATTTGATCATATGCAATCTTCACCACTTAGTTAGATCATGCACTTTTGTTTCAAAATAATTAACTACATGAATGTTGAGGTTTTCATCAATGTCACATGTTGATTTATCTTTTGCTGGTAAAAAATAAAAACATGTTGATTTATCACTAACATAATTGTCACTAATGTCACATATATACTCATCGGTCTCAACTAATACATACATTTTGTATTTTCTTTCCAACTTAATAAGAGTAAAACCACTAACATTTTTGCTAACTCTTTCATGCTCATTGTCTTCAAATAAAAGCCCTTGCATCTCCTCACAGAATAAAAATTCAAACTATTTTCGTGGTTCACATTACCATCGTCAATAAAGACTTTTACATCACAATTATGACTCAAAAAAATAGTTAACTCACTCCTTCAACCTGTCTTTCTTCACCAACCACCACATCCTAAATTCACTTTTACATTGTAAGTATTCTTTCACTATATTCACTAACTCCAAGTAAAATCATTTTTCTATGTCTATAATGTCAATGTGGTAAGTTCTTCCTCGATTTGACCACAAACTCATGAACTAATTTATCGTGGTGGTAAACTTGTATGCGCAAACTCATTTCTTTGAAATCTTAAAAACACTTAAAACATAAAATTGATAAAAGATTATTATTCTTTATTTTTTATAATGACAACATGTGTTTCCCACCATAACAACAAAACAATCAAGATAATATCAACAAGAACTACAACAAAAAGTGAAAAACTTTGAAAATTTTACCTCATGGGACCATTGTCTCCATAGTACGAGATTATTTGTGTGAGTTCAAACCTAAGAATTATTTAACACATTGGCTTCACCACCTTCAACTTGTATTCTCCAATTGCATGTCCTCCACCACTTTTAATACACATCATAACATTATCATCTCCTTTAGTAGCATGTTCCATTTTCTCCCACCACTTACTTTTGTTTTTGTTTCCCTCACATAAAATATTTTTCGTTTGCACTAGCCATAAACAACGTGTTTGTTTTGAACTATAAAGATAAAAACATGTGGTAGTTTTAACCTACCACAAAATGTCATTTTTGAAAAATCCCTAACTAACATGTTCTTGATGATAACAAAATTTACATCAACACATTAGTAACATGTTGACAACATGTCAATGATAACTATATAATTTAATGATCATGTCACCCATTACCAAAAAGATCAAATAATAGGAACCTTGGACAAATTTTGTTTTGAATGGGTACTCAATCATATGGAAATTTAAAACTTAGTTAGGAAAAAAAAAATAAGATTTCTTTATATGGTTAACAGGGTATATGGTAGGTGGTGGTTTTTGATAATATTTATTGATCTTTTTGAATTTTTAATTAGAAGATTGTGAAAGAGATCTAATAAGCTAGGTTTGGTGAATTATGGGTGTCTCTAGTTAGGCCAAAAGGGTTTGGCCGCAAAGTATGGGAAAAATGGGTGGCTGATTACTCTCTTATTTTCATGGTGGATTTTAATGTTGGTGTGTATGGGTTTGGATGAATATAAGTAATTTATTTTTTATGGTTCTTGACTAATTTGGGTGACGAAAAAGGTAAGAGATAAGGTGATGATTACCTTACCAAATTTACACAACAAAAAATAGTTTACTAAGACCTTTGAAGATGTTTTGACACATTTTTTTATTGTTCCAAGAAGATAAGATAAAGAAATGTTACTTGGGAAAACTCAACTAAGCAAAGCAACACTCTTATACAAAGAGCGTATAAAAGGTTATGTAAGTTTTCAAAGTGTACATTCAATTCAAAGGTTATTTACCGTGCTTATGAGTTACTTTTTTTTTATAAAGACTTGACTATGTGCATCCAAGTCTTATTTACAAATATGAGACTTGAATTCCAATCTAAGGTAGACGTAATTTTATGGTTCACATCACTTCTCTTTCTAACTTAGTTGTTCTCTCGTCTCATAGTGTTCAAAGAAACAATTTACAATTTTCTAAAGCCCATTTAAGGTTGAATATCAAGCTTTAGCATCCACTACATGTGAATTTCATTGGTTCATTTATCTTTTACAAGATCTTTGAATTCTTTTAATCCAATCCAACATTCTATATATGAACAACCAATTACCATTCAAATAGTCTCCAATCAAGTTTTTTTTTTAAAAACTAAACATAACGAGATCGATTTTCATATAGTTTGTAACAAGATCAATGTTCGTTTATTTGCGTTTTTGTCAATCTCATGTTTTAAGAAATTAAATGATATTTTAAGAAAAAAATTTAACCTAGAAAATTTCAAAGTTTGTGTTCCAAGTTGAAAATGGTAAACATGCATTCCCTACTTAAGGAAGGCTCTCAACAATAATTTGTTGATTTCTATTATAAATATATTTTGGTATTATCTTTTTTGTATCCATTATATATAATCAAACTCTTAATCAATAATATAACATACTATTGTTAATCATATGTATTTGTTTTCTCTATACTCTTTTTCATGTTCATTATTGATCCAAAGGTCTTTGTTAGACAGATTCCCACCTTTTTTAAGGCATAACTTTACAAACATTGAAATAAACACAAATGTTGAAGCTATAAGGTAGAAGATAGTAACTTGTCTTTTGTTATATCAAATGTACTTCTAAAAGTTTATCAAATTATTTCTAAATATTAAATCATTATAACAAAGATATGGTTGTCTGTCTTTTATTTATTTTACAAGTGTTGATATTGAGAATATTGCATGTGTATGCTAAAAAATTTATCCACTTTAGAGTATGACTTTTTCATTTTGAAGTTGTACTTCAAAGTAATTATTCATCTAAGTGTTCTTTTTTTAAAGAAACATTTCAAAAAATAATTAATTTTTTAGTAAAAAAAAAACATTGTGTTAGTTTCTTAGTCTTATCATATTCATCTTTACTGATAAAAAAAAACATTCATGATCAAAAAAGGGATATTCGTGACTATGAATTATTTTGTCATCCCTAATTAGACACCTTTAACACTAAAGGTGGTGGTGAAGGTTTATAATGTGTTGTTGGTGTGCCATTGCATTAGAGAAGACCATGATGGAGGAAGCAATAACAATGACATAAAAAAAAAAAAAAAGAGGGTGAGTTTGGGATAAAATATTGTTGTTTGTGAGAGTTTCATACGAAAATGCAACAATAGTAACATGATATAAGAAAAAGTTATTATTTTGCGACGAGAATGTTGTTAGAGAAAGAGAGGTGTTTGAAGTATTGTATGTTGTGGAAGAGAATACTGAAATTGAGAATGAATATTGTTTCACGCCTTAATGCTCACAAAATACTACATAGACTATCGATGTAAAATGCAATAGTTTTATTTACAAAAATGTCATTATGTTATTTATGATGAAGGTTTCCTGACAACCAATATAGTAGCTTAAGGAACATCGTTTCATGTTTCTACACTAGTGTAAAAAATACTAATAAATTATTTAGTTTAGAAGAGATAATCAAAGAATAGGTGAACTATTCGTGATAATTTCAATCTCATCAAAAAAACATGACTAAATCTCTTAAAACATAAGTGAACCACTTTGTTATTTTTTTAGTGTAAATTATCCAATCACTTAAATAAATTTTATGTATAAATCATCATATTAAAGTATCTTTTAAATAAACAAATATCTATATATAGATATATATTATTTAAAAAAATTGTTTGTATTTTTATATGTAAATAAAATTATTACATATAATTTTAATATTAACCATACATTTATAAAATCATTATTTTTAATTCTTATTTTTCTTGAAATATAATACAAAATAAAGAATTTTAAAAATATAAAAAAAAACTAAGAATAAGTATTAATAGTATTATTATATTTATACTTAAACTAAAAAGTTATATATATATATATATATATATATATATACACACATATAACTCTTCACACTCCATTTACTAACCTATATACATATATGTCCAATATGCATAGGATTAGAGTTTTTAGATTTTTTTAATAAACCAAAATTTTAAAAATGGTTAAGTGATGTTTACACTATAATTAAAAGCTTGTTTTAATTTGGTGATATCCACGATTCATTCTTTCCTAATATTTTTTTTTTCTTTTTTAAACACTTCACACTCCATTTATTTCTGCCACAACCCTTTTTTTCATATTCCTTTTTAAGAAAAACACCACAATAATTATTTAAAATTTATCAGTAACTTAGATTTTTAAACATATAATTTTCATTAATTTTTATTTTAAAAAGTAAAATTTCATTATATTTACTTCCATATAGACTTCATAAAGGGGAAAAAAATAAAAATGATAAATTTAACAAAAACTATTTTTTTTTTCATTATGTTAATCATGAAGTTAAAGTTGAGGTAATTAATTATTTTAATGACATTCATTATTTTAAATTTAAATTACTAAACATATTTAAATAAAAAAAATCCAAAGACAAATTGATAACTAAAGTCTTTAATTATAATATAATATAGCTTTTTTTTATCCTAAATACTAATTTATAACATTTTAAATGTTAATGATATCAATATAACAAAAGTACACTACGTATATATAATTATTTTATTACTACAAATAAAGTCAAACAACTCATTCTATCTTTTTTTTCTATTGTATTTTTAATGTGTTTTAGATAGTATATATAGTATTGCATTATTATTTTCTTTTTAGATAGTATATATATATGCAATAATTTAATGTTATCATTATTTTCTTTTAATGTTATCATTATTTTCTTTTAATGTTATCATTAATATTAATTTAAAATTAATTATTACAATTATATAAAATATTATTAATTTGATAATTTGTTTCTTCATTAAATTAGTAAAAGTTAAATTTAAATACATCCAATCCAATGGAAAGTGAACATTCATCTAAATTTGTCAAAACTTTTCACATTGCCTTAAATGATCCTGGCATTATAAGTTTTCCATATCAAAGAAAGACATTGCCAACTTTTTCTGTCCAAATGGGTGGTATACTTTGACATTCAAAATAGTAAAACATATCCATTATACATAGCAATAAATTATTATTTTAATTATATTTATTTTATTTTTAATTTAACATATTATTATATTATTATAATTGGGTGTTAAAAGTATGTTATTTATTATTTGAGTGTTAACAAAAACTTTTCCATATAGATTAGAGCGCAACAATCCATTCTAAAAAAACGTTAAAATAAATTGGTGTAATTAGTCTCTCAAATTCATTACCATATTAATTAGCCCCTGCAAGAAAAAAACAAATAAATTCCTGAAATCATTTAAGGTTTCATCATTGATTTTAAAATTAATCTTTGTTTTTCATTTTAGTCCTTAATCTGGAAAATTAAGTGATAATAATAACATATGTTTAACACAAATAGAAAAGATTAATTTATTTATTAAACCAAATCCCATTCAAAAATTCAGTTTCAGATATTAATCCAAAATTTCAGAAATTAAATTATCCATTTAGTCCACTCTTCATTCATAGACTTCATGCTTTTTGGTGTTTGCATGAAGGCCTAAGGCAAAGTTCATAAATACTAGAATCTCCCACATGGTTAGAACATACTTGGCTGCAACCATGAAATGCATCTCACCTATCTCTCTTTGCTTCCTGCTATGTCTTTGTGCAATTCAAAGGTATTTCAGCATTACATTCTCTAGCCTTGGTTTCAATATTAATCCATTGCAAAAGATAAAAAGTGAGGCTTTTATACTATCTTATGGACAGCACTTTATATGGTGCAATCTTGCTCTGTTGGTTAATCATTCATTACCATCACTCATTAGTCATGAGAAAAATCACACAAGTACATAACACAGTAGCAATGTACCATGTTGTTCTTTCTGGTCTTTGCATGTATTTTCTAAGATTCTTTCACAAAATTAATGAGTATATATGCAGGCAAACAATGAACATTATTTATTGTTGATTTCAGTGTGTCATCTCAAAATGCTATCACCCCTCCAAGAGGTTGGAACTCCTACGATAGCTTTAGCTGGATCATTTCTGAAGAAGAATACTTACAGAATGCTAATATAATTTCTCAGAACTTATCTGTTCATGGATATGAGGTACTCTACAATTTGTATTACAGTAAATATGTTATAGTATTATAAAATGAGTTTTAAATATAAATCATCTCTGACGCATCTCTTCACGTTGAGACTATCAACTCGTGTAGTATAAATTTATAGGTAGTCCGATAGCAATTTAATAAGAGATGGCTTGATATGTGAGATCTCTGATATCTCCGATATACAGTCCAATATACAGTAAGGAAAAATATGTGTGCATATAATATTTGCTCTGAAATGCAGTATGCAGTTGTGGATTTCCTCTGGTATAGGAGTTTAAAGGGTGAGAAAAATTCTATTGGTTTTGATATGATTGATGAATGGGGAAGAATGCTCCCTGATCCTGAAAGATGGCCTTCTTCAAGAGGAGGGAGAGGGTTCAGTGATGTAGCTAAAAAAGTACATGATATGAGTCTGAAGTTTGGGATTCATCTTATGGCTGGAATCAGTACACAAGCATTCAATAACAACACGCCAATACTAGATACAATTACGGTATATTGCTTCTCATTCCTGCAAACTTTTTTTTTTTCTTTCTCTGGTAACCATGCATGTGATTGCTTTTCAATCACCTTTTCATTCTTCTGAACTAAATTCCAACTCCATGATATCTTATTTAAAGGATAGACTTAATTCCACTTGGATACAAGTTTATTCATTCTGCAATATAGCTTGCTACAATTAGTATTTAGTCACAACTTAGCTTTAAACGTTATTAACAACTATCTCATCTGCTATACAATTTTTTTTAGCTGAAATGAAAAAATGTAAACAGTTTGGATTTTTAAAAAAGAAAAAAATGTCGGATTATAAATCTATTAAGATTTTAATTTAAATATTTTTTTTGAAGTAATTAAAGGGGTTTTTGAAAACTTCGAGTATAATGTGAAAAAACAATTTTAAAAACCACCAAACTAGAATTTAAAATTAAATAATAATATAAATACTTTTGGAAATAAATTAAAGGTGAAAAAAAGTTAAAATTAAGGATGTTCATAAGTGAGGTTGATAAGATGGAAATAAATTATTCTGATATTGAGTCTAAGTAAAATAATTGAGATTCATAAGTGAAATAATTAAGAAAGAATATTCATATCATAGTAAAGAAAATGAAAAAGTGAATAATTGAGATTAAACATCACATGTTAGAATAATAAGATCTAAATTTGAATTCTTATATAATTTAAAGCTCTATCGAGCTCTTGGAGAAAAACTTAATTTTCATTCAAAATTCATATTTTCTAATTGTTGTTGTGTTCTTATCCTAAATTTGCATATGCAACTCTTAACTTTGCTTACTAAATATTCAATTAGTTCTCAGTAAATAATCTCTAACTACCACTAATTTTGATCTTCAATCAGTTCAATCCAATTATTTAAAACAATACAAAAAACAAATGAAGAGTTGAAATTTTTTTTCCATGTAGATAAAATAATTATGTTCAAAACATAATGAATATTATTTTGAAAAATAAATTGAAATGATTTCAATCAAAATATAAAATATTAACAATAATACATGCAAGATATTAACCTTACATTTTCAATAAAAAATTCTTTTAGTTATACGATTTTCACTTCAACAGTATAAGTATATATATATATATATATATATATATATATATATATATATATATATATATAAATTAAAATATATATATATATAAAAAAAACAATATAAATAAAAATTATATAAAAAAAAAATATTAGTATAC
>Ga0123342_1001450_pt1 | contig 39872 bp, 16 predicted proteins | sample Turbeawhitnodule_FD_89960 | JGI IMG/M metagenome (GOLD analysis project Ga0123342, IMG submission 89960) | Root nodule microbial communities of legume samples collected from Mexico - Turtle bean Mexico white nodule | ecosystem: Host-associated > Plants > Roots > Nodule | place: Mexico: Nepantla...
TGGATAATCGTGTATGAATCATGTTTGACGGTAATGTAATACAATAACTTGATTATTTGATTAATTAAAAAATGAAGAAAATTGTTATTGAATTTGGAAATAAATAGATAAATGAAAAATTATAATATTTGGAAAATAAATAGAGAATTATTGTTGTGAATTTGTAAAATAAATAGCTTGAAAAGTAATGATTTTACAGAACACGTAATTATGAGAAGAAATTAATTTTTAACATTACATAACTTACTACCCAATATATAAACAATAAAATTAAAAATAAAATAAAAAAAATTATGACGTGGCACAGTATGACAGGGCAGAAGTCGTGCCAAGTTGCCACGACTTCAGTATGACAAGGCAAAAGTCGTACCAAGTTGGCATGACTTTAGTATGACATGGCAGAAGTCGTGCCTAATTGGAACGACTTCTGCATATGAAGTCGTTCCAATTAGGCACGACTTGCCTAAATTTGTAATTTTTTTTAAACGGACTCCATTTTGGTAAAAAAAAAATAAAAATAACCCCATCATGGTCAAAAAAACCTTTAAATAAAGTAAGAATAAGTCATTCTTATTCCTAAACTAAAAATCACGTTTTAAATAAACTGTTTTGAATTAAATAAAAAAAATGAAATCATAAAAAAAGATCACTAAAACTAAAATCAGGTTTTTTTCCCTTGATTTTCATTTTTACTTTATTGCGAGTCTCTAGAATGAAATCATGAAATGAAAGAGTTGTGATAAGTAAAAGTAGAGTTTCATTTTTTTTCTTTAATCGACTAGAGACAGATTGGTCATAAAAAAACTTGCTTTCATCTTTTTTTGGTCTCTTTCTGTGTTTTCCTTTGGTCTGAAGCAGAGATAAAGAGGAAAAATGCAAGTTGTTGCGGTGACCTTAAAGAAGAAGGAAAAAGAAGCTTGTGTGAGGTGTGTCAAAGTAGAAAATCAAATTCACAAATTATTGGAATGATTATGAAATTAAAAAAATAAACATGTATATTTTTTGTATCTTAAAATGGAAAGTAAAGTTGTGAAGCTATGTTTGAATATGGGTTGGGTCTTTTTCAAAAACTATATATATATATATAGTACCAACTTGTCAGTGGATCAAATATACCGTAGCCTAACAATTATTTCTTGCCCCACAAGTCTACCAAAATTTACACTTCTTTATCCCATTCTATTTTATCACACACACTCAATTCAAATTCACCGATTATATTTAATATGAATTTTAATTATATTACTCAATTCTCTCTTTACTTTATTTATCCTCTATTTTTATTTATTTTGTTAAAATTAAAGTAAGCATGAATGAACGTGTGATCTAATCCAACCATAATGCGTGGGGTGTAAGCAACTTTTGTGTTGTGAGCTGTGCCCTTCCTTCCTTCTAAAATAGTCATAACCATTCCAGAATTACTACATTACAAAGTCTTCAGTTTTTTCAGTCAACAAAAAAATTTAATATATTAAAAATACTAATGTTCAACAAAACAAATTTTAAATACCAGAATCTCAATGATTCTTAATTAATAACCGTTTTGAAAATTGATTTAAAAATGAATGCCACAATTATAGTGCATTATTATTCTGAAAGCTGTTGATGAATCAGAAAGCACCCCCACATGGCCAGCTGGCACTGCTTCATAAACAAGTTCCATCCATCATCTTCAATGTTTCCTTACCAAACCTTCTTAAATTTAATAAAAGTTACCAACTTTCAAATTTTCTTTATTTTATTGTATTGAGATTTTTACCTTATAACTTTAACAAAAATATTCCTTCATTTGTATTTTGTTTATTTTCGGTTTCACATTAAAATAGTTAGTTTATCATCATTTTAAATTTCAATTAAATGATTTTTAGTATAACTTTATTTGTATTTGTTATGTTCTTCTCCTTGTCCTGTTTTCCGAATTGGTCCTCCTTTATGCTTAGGGTTTCTTTCTACATACTTCACCCAATACTTTGGTCCTACTTTTAAGCTTCCAACACAAGAATTCAAATATTCCCAATTCCAAAGTCCAGCTGCACAACCAACCTTCAGCTAAATAAATTAGATATGAACAAACAAATCATATAAATATATTATCATAAATACCATAGTAATAAAACACATAAATAAATAAATAAAAAGATAATTATTAATAGACAAAAAAGAAATACCTGGCACAGCACGTAAAGCAACTCGAAGAACGTAACGGACGGTCAACGGCATGACGGTAACGGAACGATTCCTAACGTTAGAACCACCGAGCCAAATCGAAACGGAGCCATTGACGGAAAATTAACAAACGCTGCAGAACAGAACCACTGATATGGGTCACGCAATTGATACGGAGTCTAAACCACCAATTAACTTATTTTAGTGTTACGATTTAATTTAATTAAAGTAAATGGAAGATTTTATGCCTCAAATTAAGGCTTAAATGTAAATTTCACGATGTATCTTTTCTAAAATTAAACCATGGAGAAGGCAAAAATGAAAATTGGTCCAAAACTCTGCTTCCATAGCAAAAGTTATGTACAATAACAATTGTGTGTGTGGGTGGGTTCAGTGTCATAGATCTATGCGGAAAATGCGCCAATGAGACAATTCACCAATCCGCTGCTCCAGACGACGAAATCAAAACTCGCCGGAGAGGACTCGCCGCTACCTCCCAACCGCTTAGCCGGAATCCAACTCTGGCGGCAGATCAGGGCGCTAGGGGCGGATAAACCACCGCAATAGCAGTCAAATGGAGAACGAACCTGTAAAAAGAAGTTGAAAAAAAAAATCAAAGATCCTGGGCCTTGGACATGACAGAGAGACGACTGGGCCGAGGCTCGAAAGCCGCTCTCCTCCTCTGCTGATGAGAACTGGGACGAATCAGCGCGGTCAGGGCGCGTTTCACCCACTCGCCCTCCACGCCTCCAATCCTCACAAGCGAGTTCTTCATGGCGGATCTGCGCATATTGAGGCGATTCGAGGGATAGGAATCCGCGTGGTGGTGGTTGTTGCCAGCGTTTTTGTGTAGGCTGCATCGGAAGGAGCCGGGGTGTGAGGTAGGGGAACACATGCAGGTTTTCTTGTGGGCAGAGATGGGACGGTTGTTCTTGGTGATGATCTGGTTGGAGATGGAGCGGTTCGGAGAGATGGAGCGGGGGTCGATCGAGAAGCGTACGGCAGAGGAAGGAGGCGCGGGTGAGTAGAGATTGACACGTGTAGGGGAGGCCGAACGGTGATGAGTGTGGTGGTGGGCGTGAGGGTGGTGGTGATGGGTGTTGGTGAAGAAGGTGGAGGAGGGAGAGGAGAAAGTGGAGCCAGTGGAGGATGCAAAGGCTGAAGAAGGGGAAGAGAAGGGGGTTTTGGAGGTGGTGTAGGAACAGAATCTGGTGGAGGGTGAGAGAGAGCGTAGAACGGGTCCACTTGACTTTGTTCTAGAAGATGAGGAAGCCATTGAAAGAGAGAGAGAGAGAAAGAGGAAGAGAGTGAGAGAGGGAAGAGGATTGGTCTCTAAGGACCCCTGTGGGGAATTGGTTTGGCAAACCTAGCGAGTCTCCGAGGCCGATTTTAAAGATGGAGCGTGTGAGGGTGAAGAGTTAATAGTCTCAAAGGGAAGGGCTTTTTTCGACCTAGACTTTTTCCAGTTAATTAACTTAACCAGGGTTGAGTGGTGGTTAGTTGTGTTGAGTTAGAAAAGATGAGGTTTATTGTTAGGATCGGGATCCAACGGCTGGTGGTGTGATGCGGACCTCTGAGAACGATGGGCAGGTTGAGCCGTTGGTGGAGTAACGTTCCTGGGAAACCGCAAAGACTGACACGTATTGAATTATAGGAAATCCCGTCCTATGCGAATGTACCAGAAACCCACTCCTTTGTAACCGCTGGTGGGTCCTTGCACCTTAGGTTGCTTCAACCAAACATCCTTTTACCAATCACTCACACAATTACAAACTTACCAAGTAATATGTAATCTTGTAAAAATAATATTAAAAAGATTATATGGTCATATATTTTTTTAAAATAGAGAGTATTTATTTATTTTATTAAATAAATAAGGAAAAAAAGTATTTTTATTTATTTATTAAAAGGATAAATTAGTTAATTCAAAGATGATACCAAAGTGATTTATATAATATAGTATAAATAATTGTCTAGATAAATAAATAAAATATTTTTTACTTATTGGAGGTTAAAATTAGCTAATTAAAATGATATATTCTCTTATATAATGGAATAGACAAAAAAAAGTATTAAATTATACTAGCTTTCATAAAAAAATTATAGAAATAAATAACTTTTCAAAGGTAGTTTTTTTGTTGTGTTAATGATTTTTTTTATTTTAGGTAATTAATTGAATTTTTTAAAATCTTAAAGAATAAAATGAAAAAGATTTGCGTATAAAAAAAATTGTCAACAAATTATTAATATTAAAGATTTGATCAGTGTGCAATTTTGATGGAAGACTAAAAGAAGAGCAATTCAAATCACATGTAAAATAAAATATATCAAAAAAACTGCAATAACTTACTGGTTTTGAACAAAATATTTCAATCAATAAGGTATACTTACAATAACATACCTTTTTATAAGATATCTTACTCATAATTCCGGAATTTATTTTGTAAATATTAGTTTATCTAAAATACAAAAAAAAAATATTACTAAAGTATATCAATATTTTATATTATGATTTAGTTATGAACTACCTTATAATTGAAGAGGGATTATATAAAATATTGTTATATCAATACATCAAAATAAAACTCTGAAAATAAAAAGTCAAATCAAGAGTAGATGTGTTACCTAATTATATGAAGCATGGTGAAGGGAGATGATTGAGCCAGCTGTTAGGTTGTAACTTTGATTCCCTTTATTCATTGTAACTTTTTTTTTTTTGTATTAGTGATCATTTTAAATTCCAATATAATATCTTTTCAGTTTTTAAATTTATGTTTATCTCTCTATATAGTAAATTTTAAATGTTATAGATTTTGAAATATTAAACACATTTACTACTAGAAAAGGTATATCATTCATTTTTGTTTACAAATATCAAGACACCAATTAATAAAAAATAAAAGCTTATAATGCAAAATGAAAAACTTTTAATATTTTAAATAATCTCTATATAAAAATTTCATGTAATTCTTTAATTAGTATTCCTAGTATTTGGAGAAGAATGCTCTTTTAACATTTCAATTTCAAGAACAACAAACTTAATTTTCTAAAACTGGTAGTATTGATATTTGTATATAACTTTGAAGAAGATACCTTTTACTTTTTGAATTTTTAATTAAATTTTTTTTTTAAGCCTTTTCTATATTTAACAAGACATTTTTAGACTATTGTTTTTCTTAATTTTTAAAAACTATAGACAAAAAAATGATCCTTCTTGTGAAAAGTTCTATAAAAGTTCAAAAAACATAATTAAGTTTTCTTTATTGAGTTATCATGTATTTTACAAATGTAATTATGGGATGGTTTATCAAGTATTAGTCCACACATGGGATGCATTTTAATTATATGTTGAAAAAACATCTTATTCTATTAATTTTTTTTATACACACCAAAGTAGTTTCACTCCACAAAATATTTTCATCTTTCATTTTTCATGCTATACTTCTTCTCAAACTCCTATTAACAACAATATTATTTATTATTAAAGTTTATATTAACATTTTAGTGCATGAAATGATAATGGGTCCATTAAGTACATGAAAGAACTTACAACTATTAAATCAACAATATTATTAAGGAATCAAATTATCATATTTAATCAACAGGAACATGTCTTTCAAAAATTATTCACTTTGTGACATGTGAGAAAAACATGCACTCCATCTCTTCAACTTATAAATACAAAGAATACTTTGAACCATACTGATTCTGTATCAAAAAATTTCTTTTTAAGATTATCTTTAGCTGAGAATTTTTTTTAATACACCTCCAAATAAAATAGATAATCTTAGAGAGAGCTTTTATTTTCTAAATAGGGGACTATTTAATTTGTTATTTTGGTCATTATAGACTGTATAAAGAAAATCATTAAATCAAAATCATTTTTAAAAATAAAAATAATTAATATTTAAATTAAATATTATTTTTAAAACTGAAAAAAATTATTGATATCTAAATTATTTTTTATTATTGATAATAGTTTCTTAATTGATATCTAATTAGAACCAATATTTTAGTTATTAATTTTATAATCTAAATAATTGATAGTTAATTAGATATTAATTATTATTAATATTTAAATTATTTTGTTTTTTTAATAAAAAGTAATTTAAATATTAATAATTATTTTAATTTTTAAAATATAAATAATATTTAATTTAGTTAATATAATAATTAATTATTTTTAAATTTTGTTTTTTTATGATTTTTTTTAATGATTTTTTTAGTAATGATTCTTATTCAATATTATTCCACATTTCATATCTTCATGTAAATTCACGATTTTTTAATGAATTTTTTAATAATAAATATTTCGTACCAATATGATAATAAGAAAATCGATTCGTTTATACTCATCCAATCAAACTTTTTTCCCTTAAAAAATAAATTAAGAGTAAATATTTCATATGTTTATTTTATGTTTTCGTTCGAACGTAAAATATTTCTTTAAATAAAGACCTAAAGATACAATAAATTATGTATCTTGAACTTTCTTATTATATCATCTTTAAATAAATATTTATAATAAATAAAGAAGTGAAAAATAATTAAATATTAAGTGAGTAATAATAATAATAAATAATTACTATTGTTTTAAAGTTAAAAAAATGGCTAATAAATAAAAAGAAAAAGGATCTACGAGAATTAAGAAAAGTAATTATAAGAAGAATAGAATAAAAGTAACACATAAGAATAATTTATACCTATATATCTATACTTATATATAAAGGGGATTCTCCATTATAATCACCATTATTTAATATATCTTATTTTATTAGTACAGTGAAATATTTTGTCATTTCATATGAATTACTTAAAAAATAAAACTATTTTTTAATTTAATATTAATACTCTCTCACTCTTTTCTTAATTGCTTATTTTAAGACAACAACAGAAAGAAAAAAAAAGCATATTCTCATGTTTCTACGTCAAATCTCACCTATCAAATAAAATAACTTTCATTTTTCAATCACTCTTTCACGCCATTTCAAGCTACTATTCTTTGGCAAAATCATTATTCTTCTGTATCTACCATAAAGTTAATCTTAACTTTAATGTGAACATCATCACACTCTACAAAACTATCAATGGAAGAAAAGAAAAAACTTGAACTTGAAAAAGAATAGAGACTCAAACAGGAGAAGAAGAAAAAAGAGGTTGTTTAATCAATTCATAATTTTTCTTTTATATGTTATTTTTTGTTTTTCATTTTTTACTCATCCAAAATTATTTTTATATGTATGTTAATTTTCTATATTGTGAAAGTTGATTAAAAAAAAGAGAAAAATATGAATATAATTTGATGAGTTTGTTGTTAGAAGAAAAGGGTGTTTGTTTGTGTTTGAATTTGAAGGATTTTTGTGAGGATATGACCTTTTCCACTCTCAAACAAGTGCTCCGTGGCGGTTTTGTTAGACTAATTCAGATTGGTCGGCTTCCAAATTCAAATTTTCAACTTTTTTGACTTTTTATGCCAATTTAACACCACGTTGCCCAACCACATAACATTATGACTTTTTCTATATTTACAACACGGAAGATACTATTCTTTCTCTTTTTTTTAAAGTGATACAAACTATTTCTATTTCCTAAAAAATTCACATAAATGGGTGGCATTGTTCGTTTGAAGATAGAATAAAGTGAAAAATGATGGACAGGAAAATAATAATAAAAGTCGTATTTTCATGTAAAGAAGTGGTAAAGAAGTATATTATTTTTCATTTGTATATTTTATATTTCAATGAGAAGAAAATAACATAAATAAATTATTTTTACACTTCACATACCTATCATCTTTATTGTAAAATTAAGAAAGAGTGTTTATAAAATATTTATTGATTCATAAAATATCATCACGACCGAATTCATAATTGAATTCAATTTATTATCATTCAATTAAATATATACAGAGAGAAGAGGAATGAAAATATATTTACCAATGGATATTTATTATATTTTTTTGGATGGCATATATTAAGACAATCCTATAACATCTTTAGGTAAAACATGTATTTGATCTCTATAATTTTGAGACACCTAAATTCCAAAACTCAAAATTTTGACAAGTCTAAAGTCAAATTATGAACCTGCAAAGATTTTCATCACATCAACCTCTCAGCAATAATAATAATAACTTTAAATGAATCCAAATCAACTATTTATAACTTAAAACTACTAATCATACATATTTAACCCATCACAACATTCTTACTTAAGTACATGTCATTATTTTGTTACAAAATGTACAATAAATGAATTTGCCTTATTTTTAAAACTAAAAACTAATTCAAAATTTCTTCGAAATCTAAATCTCAAACATCCAACATAAGAACTATTTTACTGAAACTATTGTAACTAGACCAAATCTTATTTCAAATTCATCAAAAATAATTTTTCTTGTATCTCTTCTTATTTAAGAAAATTCTAACTCAAGACAAGAAAATTATTAAAAACTTAGAAAAATAAAATAAAGTAGTCAAACATAACAAGAATTCAATACAAGATTAATCAAGTTGAGTGAATCACTCCACTCAACTAATTTCACCAACATTGATGACAAAATTAAGAGAGAGAAAAAGCAAAATAAAAGATTTTTCAAAGCAAACATACTCAAACATTTACTTTTTCATTGAAAAATTGTTCAAATGAAAATGCTTCTCATCCCTCCAACTATTACAAGATATAATTGGATTCTTAAAAACTTAGTCCGAAAAGGAAAAATACAATTATGAGAGAGTAAAAGGGATTGAAATGAGATCCTATAAATTAATTATAATATTTTAAGAGAAAAATAATATTTTTATAATAAAAAATATTTATAATTATATATTAAAATATGGTCATACTGTAAAAAAAAATATTAATTTGAAGATATTAATTTAAAAAGGAAAGTTGTTCGTACAAGTAAATTAATAAGTATAGAAGTAATTTTGTAACGATACTATTACAAATTAAAATTATATTTTTTCTTAAATCCACTTTTTGTCCCATAAAAGAAAACATTGTTTCTTTATGTAAATGCGTATTTAATTATATTATTAGTTACATGTAGCATTTTCTTTTAAGTAATTAAATTATATATCAATTTCAAATCAAAATGATTAATTTTAGAAAATGAAAAATTAAATTGTAATTATATTTTTATATATAAAAAATAAAGCTGTCCGTTCGTAAAACTATAGCAGTCAAAAAACAATGTTGATTTTTAAAAAAAAATTTAAGATCCCTAAAAAAAGCGTTTAGTACAATCGCGTAACTTTTGTGAAGGTTCAGCAAATGAACAAAATAAGAAAGAAACCATACATTTGGCTACAAAACACCCCTCAGAAAATGACCCTCTTGATGCCTCATACAAAAAAACAAAAGACCAAGAAATTGGAAAACGTTATCAAATAATTTTTAAAAAATTAAGAAAGTATAATTTGGTGATTAAATATGACGTGTTAGTTGTTGTAATATTTCTAATATGTTTTCAATCTCTAAAGATAATTAAAAAAAAAAGTGACGCCAAGAAAACCTTAAACATTCAAAAGCGAAATCTGATATTTTTTTTGTAATTTTATAAACAAATGGTTCAAAATTTCGAAATAAATAACGTGATCGACGAAATATGGTAAAAAAAGCAGTCAATAAAAAATAACCACTTGTTGTCAAATATGCAATAAAATGGTCCAAGATTAGGGAAAATTTATAAAACGAGTTTTAACCTCGTTGTGTTTCTTTATTATTTTTTTAAATTTTCTTGCATATTGCAACTCCAAAAAAATAGCCAAACACAACCTAAGGAGGTAAACTTATTTTGATATTATTATACGCTTATTTGTACTCACTATCTTATTTAATTATTTAGTATAGAATCTTTTAGATTAGTATTTTTTAGTGCTTTTAAACTTTTACAGAACAATAAGAATTACCTTTTGGTAAATATAACCACCACTTTAGGATAATGGTTGTTAAAATCGTCAACTATACCTTTTCGTTTATTATTTTTATTAATAAAAATCTTAAAAATATAGTTAAATTTTAAAAGTAAGAAAATATAAAAAATTTAAAAGACATTTTTAACATATTTAAAATTTTACAGGAGCACAACATATATTTAACCCTAATATTTTAACCAAATATGGCCTAATAGCAATCATGCAGGTTGAGGTTGGCTAAGAGGCAAAAGGTCAACTTATCTTTTGCAGAAGCGTAGTTGCTTTATCATAATCTTATGAAAGATTGTATTAAAACTATAATATTTAATGTTATTTATATATTTTCACAATTGTTTTTCCCGAGTTTTGTTTATTAGTTCTTTAAATATTATATGACGACAATTAATCAATATTATTGAAAATCTCATTTCGTAACGTATTATATACTTATAAATCTCATTTATAAGTTAGTTTTAAATTCCACCTTATGATATCAAAACATTTATAATCTATTTTGACAAAAATTTGTTGGCCTTATGTTTGGGGAAGTGAAAGAGTTTGTCTATAAGTAAAGTATAAATCTTCCTCCTATCTATTTAACTTGTAAATACTATCTATTTAACTTGTAAATACTAATCATTCAAACAAAATTCAGTGTTTCATTACTGACATTAAGTAAGTGTTTTGTTTTGCAGAGGAGGTGTTCTGTTCCTATTAGAAAGATGAAACCTAAAGAACTATTGAAGTCTTCGGCTTTTTCTTTCAGTTGGGCAGGTCGCTAGGTGCTTGGTTGAAATCCTTCTCGTCTTTGTGTTTCTCCTTCATCTCTCAGTCTCGGGTGAATACCGAATGAGGTACGTACAGAAGACACTCCGACGCTCAAGTCAGTAAAATAAAACGGGTAATCGGCACTCGAGTACGTACCTTTCTCCTTGAGATGTGTGTTATTTATATTATTTTAATGGGCTTACCTTATTGGGCCTAATTAGTGGAATGAATCACTTATGAATGTATTACCTAATCCTTAATGACATATTAACTTCACTGATCTTGGTTTGAGTGTTAATGGATTTATGTGTCGGTCGGATCATCTGTGGTAGTTTCCTTAGTCTCGGCCAGATCACGGTCTCGCCCATAGTAGTACATGTTCTTTGTTCTTTACTTAACTTCTTTATTTTAAGTGGGTTTGGCTATGGGCCCAAATGGAAAAAGATCTGCTAACTTATCCACAAAATGAAAGAGTACCAGCTCAAAATCCAGTCAAAATTGGGTGCACTATTCCCTATCTAATCGGCTTTTCGTATATTTTCAGGGACATGTTGGGTTAACTTTTTCCCGTGACTGCATCCAAACAAAACACTGTCCAACATCTTAAGACCTATGCCATGTTGGTCTCATGATTTTGCCCTCACAAGAACAAACAATGTGCTCCATCCTTCTGTTAGTGCCTGGTCTGCTGTCAGATTCCTCCTCTCTCTATTCCCCCCTTTTCATCATGCCACGTAAAACAATGACATTTCATTAAAAAACTAGCGTGTCATACAAATAAGCTACAACATTATACACCCAACACCGGAAAAAGCTAAACACAGTTCACACATGTTCATCCACCAACTGGCAATGGAAGAGCAACACCATTATGAATTAGTTTGCTAATTATACTTGTCCCCTTCAGGGATTTGGGCTAATGCTAGTGCTTGTCCTGGTGGTGGTGCGCGTGTAGGAGTCAAGTCCTTTAACTCTTTTGTATGCAGACGATGTCTACGCTCTCTCCCATAGACGATCCAGAGGATCAAAGAGAACAAGACAGCAAAAGAGACCATTACCAATCCAACATAGATCCATCTAGTATAACGCCGTAGAGCAGGACAATGGTCCGTAGATATAACGCTTAGAGTTTCCCGAACGAAGGTGCAATCTTGTAGCTCAACCAGGGAGGGGGCACAAGTATACAAAGCGTTGGCCACGTTTACTCCAGCGGAGACTTGGTTGTAGAAGCTGGGGGTCAAACGCCCCTGCGTCATGCATATCTCAGATGGTGAAACCTGGCACACGAAACTGCCATATACCTGCATCACACACAAACTAATATTAACTTTAATTCATGAGGATATTTCTCTCACTTTTTTTTTGTTGGTTTAGTTCACAAACTCCATACTCAAATATCATGTTCGAGACAGTTAATGCAATTACATATTCAATAATTTGAGATCTTTGGTTAAACGGGAACAACTCCAAAATTGATTGAAACATGCACTTGATGGTGAGACTTTCTCCTTTTGATGACTCAATCAAGCCTTCTTCAGGTAAAATTTTCAATAAACATTTGTAGATAATAAAATAAAACATAAAATGAAAAAGAATTGTGAATTAAAATTGTGATATCATGGGTTGAGCTGATTGTGTGGCGTTAGTAGATCAGATACCGATCATGAGATAAAGCCTATTAATGATAAATTCCCCTTTTTCGGGAGGGGTGATTTTGGAGATTGAACTAAATGGCAGGATAGTGTTTAATGCTGCAAAAAGACTATAGAAACAAGACCAGATACAGAAAAGGGAAGAAGATTTAGCTGTATGATTGAAAGGGATAGATAACAATGTATTTCTGGAAAAACTGAATGCTCTAGCTGGGATCATCTTTCTTCTTGCCTAGAACAAAAATCAACTTGAATCTCGATTCTCTTTCTTTTGTATTGTAATAGGTGATAATGAAGTGTCTAATTGAATAAACTTCTGTACAAATATTTTTAGGAGAGAAAAATGAAAAAAAAATGGAATGAGATGAGAACATGTTTGGAAAACTGAAAAAATGTTTTGGTTTGATTTCAGTTGAATTTGATTGTAAAGTATGTTTTACCTCACCTTAAAATTCAATTTGAAATATAAGTAAATAGGAAGTGGCCCTAGCAAAATAAATTAGTTCAAGTTTAAGTAAAAACTTTAATCGAAGGATAGGCTTACTCATTTGACTTAGGACTTTCTTTATGTGCTTTAAAGCAGTGTTTGTATGTTGTATGAAGGTGGTTCAATTAATGTACCTGTGTTGCATTGCTTAGGGTCACTTCACTAGCATCACATTGTCTATCAGTCATGTCAGGATGGAAGGGATTGCAGAGGAGCGGCAAGAGGGGACCAGACTGATTATAGTAGAGTGGAGTGAAATTGGGAGCGAAATTTATGTTGGAGGCGTTGGTGATAACCTGGTTCACCAAATTCACTAGTTCAGAAGTTACTTCTTTGCTTCGTGACAATGTTTCTTGTGCAGTAGCATTGTCCACACAGGGCAGAATATCGTCCATTGCCGTATGTGCAATGGGATACTGGATCCATTCATTCACAGCTACACAACTGTCTGCTGTTGCACTACCAAAACAAAAAGGAATTAGCTCACACTAAAGATGCCAAATTCCACATCTGAAAAATACAAATAAATAACAGAAAGGTAGCATGCTCATTATAAACATCGCATTTGGTAAAAGGTTCATGAGGGTTAGACTACAATGTCATCAAGTTTAACATATGGCATGATTGAATAATGATGACAATGTTCTTATTCACACAAGAACAGAAATCCTGTTACTAAATTGGTGTCTGTAAGCGAGACTGTGTTACTCGATTTTTCGGCTATTTTTTTGCTTACTTTTTAGCCAACTGTAGCCAGTTGATATCAGTTAGTTTTCATATGCAGGCTTCGCATAAAAGCTGCATTCTATAGTCCAAACTTGTGATAAGTGATAATTTCAGATCGAGAAGAAAACTTAAGTTTCAAAAAGAAAAATTTGCAAGAACAACGATCACTATCAAAGAATAGAAAAAGAACCGAACCAGAGAGCAGCGATGGTGGCAGATATTAAGCTAAAAGAACCTCTAGAAAGGACCTCTGATATCATAAGAAAAGGATAAACTTAAAAGAAAAAATTGAGAGAGAAATGTGCAAAGTGCTCTCAATCTGAAATTAATCACTTATGACACGTCAATTAGACAATGCAGCTTTTATATGAAGCTTACATACGTACTAATAATAACCATTGCCTAAAGAAACAGCAAAAAAAAGTTACATATATGATAGAATCATTGAATATATTTTGACCATTTTAGGGAGGGGGAAAGGGAACTTACTTATGGAGAACAAGGAACGAACCACATAATATAAGGGTACCAGTAACAAGAATCCATCCTGCGATTACCAAGCTGCAATTATTTATGCCAAGTGTTTCATGAGAGAAAATAATGTTAACTGGAGTTATATTTGCTATCAAAGAATCGCAGGAAAGGTATGTAACATTGGGTGATACATAGTATATATTACTTACATATACACAAGGAGCTGTATGCCAAAAATTGAGAATACTGTAGTAACAAGTAAAAAGAAGGAAATGAATTCCATAGCAAGTAAGAACTTGTGCATCTAAATTGGGGGCATAGAAGGGACTTACAAAATCCAAGAAATGTCAAGACTATCATAACAGCAGCTATTATGATAAGCGCCAACCTCCTGTATCATTGTTAAGTTCGTGTTATAGAGTAAAAACTAAAGCAAAAAAAAACAACAAATATCTGGAGTGGAAAACATTAGAATCATTCATTACGCAGAATCTAAGAGATCTTGTATGTTGTCTGAGTTCTCCTTTGTCTTGTCAGCAAGGGTGCCAGCAGAGTTATTGATATCTGTTTCTGCCGCATCAATATCAGTTTGAACATTTGACGGGAGAAAAATTCGATCGATTCCAACCTGTTTAGCCTGAGCAAGATAATCTGACACGTTCCTAAGCTTATCCACAGTGGAATCAGCTTGATGTACCACGTACTGCAATGTGGACGACATGCTATGATGGAAACTTCCTTGGCCAATGTAGAGAACTGCACATCCAATCCTGTTAACACAGAAAAGTGCAATTTGTTATACAGATCCAACAAAACCTGAAACAAGCAAAACATAAGGAGAGAGATGTGTACACACACTGCTGTAAATGTGAATAATATCAGGAGAATAAGGGAAAGGCCATAGCATGTTGGTGAATAACCATAAGGCTCTCTTTTACGACAGAAGTAACAAACACCAATAGTGAATAAGCACAAGCCAAAGCCCAAGAACCAAACTGCTGCAATACTGAACACAGGAACTGCAGAATATGCCACAGACTGCATTCAATAAAAAAAATAGTTAGCCATCTTTGCCTTTTTAAATTCAATATTGCAAACCAAACAGCTTGCTAAGATTAAAGTGCTGAAAATGTAAAGAGATAAAATTAAAGAAATAAAACATAACAGAGACCAGTAAGAAGAAGTCACCAAATTATCACCCAACTGCAGTCTAATCCAGCCAAATCAAATTCAAACAATTAAAAAATTTGAAGCGTAGTACAGGACCATTCAATACCTTCATGCAGTAAAACTAAATAAAGGATAATATGACCATGGAGATAAATGTTGATTTTCCTTAAAAATACATGCAAAGGAATATTTCTAATAACGCCCATCAAGTGGCTTCAATTTTACATAAACCCACACACTACTCAAGATATTAAGAAATGGACAACACTTCTAATGCATTACTTTATATACTTTTTGTCCTTTTTAACAATGAGGCTCTCCTCAGGTCGGCATTAAAAATCCAAGTTGGTCATTGATATAACAATCAAATTTTGATCAGAAAACATCACCAGAAGCAGCAGAGATCCTGCACTTAAGTTTCATCCCATATATATATATTGGGATAATACTTAAGTTGCATCTATATCAATTAAAGGGTAAAATAAGTAACACAAATGTGTGCACTGTTCTCGCTAGGATCAACCACCATTCTTCGTTACCTACTTATCCAACCATTCCATATTTCGTAGTTTTGGCAAATAAACTAAAATGATAGCTGAAGATAGGTGATGCCAATCCCAGAACCACAATATAACCACAAATTTTGAACCTAACAGCAACAATAAACGAAATACAGTCCTTAGCAGCACACTATAAAACCAGTACTACAGTACAAAGGAGTAACGGTTTTAAGTGCTTACAGCCCAATAATGGTTGTCACTGATATTCCATCCATATATGTACTTGTTGAAGCTATTGAGAGGGTCTTTTCTTCGTGTTCTCTCAGCAGCTAAGGGAAGGGGCGAGTTCTCGTATGGTGCAGCATCATATACATACAACCGAGAGACGCCTACAACACCCTTTCCCTCAATTTCTGGTCCTGCAAAAAAGCAAAATGTTCATGCCTTGCTTTCTAATGAAACATCTTCTAGAGTGAGAGAGTAGCCATAATCATATGAAACACTGTCCTGCATTGTCACCGCGGTGGCTTATGCCCCCCACTAAACTCAAAGTGAAAAAAAAAATGTCAACATCTGTTTAAATGAGAGGCATGTTTGGCTTCCAAGATTTTAGGGTCTCCTAAACAGTGAATAAAAGGCAAAGAGAGAGACAGAGGTGTGAGTGAAATACCTGAAGCTTGGTGTGACAACAGAAAGGAACTGGACAAGAAAAATGTGAGCAGAAAACAAAAATGCAGTGGCCTGTAACTTAGCATTGTGTGAGAGCAACAAACATGAAATTATGATGTTCTTGTGTTCTTCACTACTAGTGTGTGGAGAGAGAGAATACTAGTGAACCGTTGGAAAATATCAGGTTTGAGAGACCAGCGGGTTGCTCAGGACATTAACCTCGTTAATGCCCCACCATTACCATATGCCGTAAAAATAGTAGTCAAAATAATACTATATTCAGAAGAACAACATATTATAATGTTGTATCTGTGATTTTTCGTAAATACCATACAACATACACTTATTTACTGTCACCAGTGCCTCATCATTCACCTACGCACTAAAATGGAAAATAAAACAGCAAAAAGGAAGTAAACAAATTTTCAAAATTAAAGTAAAGAGTTGTTCTACAGGTAAAGATTAATGCACCTCATCAGTGTATCATCCATGACACCACCAATCCTTAACCATTGAATCAAGCTTTGAAGTTTTTCTAAACTACCAAGTATCTCATCTTTTATCCTATAATCCAACAAAAAATAACAATCACCATTTTTTTTCTTTGTTTTCCAACATGACTGGCTCTTACAAAAACAAGTTGAGTCCTTAATCTTTTACAACAATCTTTATAATTAGGTTTCCAAAATTAGTCTGTGACAGCTTGAAACCAAAAAAAAAATAACAATCTATAATAAGTATATTAAAAGTAAAGACTTAATTGCAAAAACCGTAAAAGATGAAAGATTGATTGGGCTCCTTCCCCAATGTGCTTCTCTCTACTCTTCCTATGCCTCTTTTGACTTTAAGCCAAGTGTGGACCACCATCTCAACCCCTTTTTCCCTCCTTTTCATGCTTCAACTCTGGAATACAAACAAATTCTATCACTCTCAAAAACCTTTCTCCCTCTTACCTACTACTACATTTTTACACTTACCTCTGTTACTTATCATCAAAATACACTTTAAATTTGATGCTTCATACTTTCATCAAACAATAGCACCTAAAATCAGAATTAAGGCAGTGGAATTTAAAAGAAGGAACATAAAAGAAGAGTTCGAAAATGTCAAAGGGTTCACACCTCCCTCTCTACTCACTGGGATATTCATTTCTGGTGACAGCAAAAATAGGTTATTATAATGTGTTTTTACACAACCTCAAATCCGATGATGGAGCTATGAAACAAACAAACAATGTCAAAAAGTTCAGGCTATCTAGGATTTCTCACTGTCACACACTGAAGCTAAATGTGGATTGTTATTTCCAATTAACCTTTTTTATATTTTTTATTACTTCTATCTTATTTCTATGTAAGTTTTTTTTTCATAAACTTTTTACAAGAAATTCATAGCTATAATAGGTTCCATTTTAGATATATAAGTAAATCTGCATTAGTTGAAAAATAAAATATTAACTATTTTTTTAGATGATAGCATTGTTTTTTTTTTCATTAATTTTGTTTGATAAAAATGATTAATATAATAAATTTATTTTCTATAATAAAAATCAAATCTAAACCTTTATATTTATTATTCTAATATTGATCTTAATGATTAAGATGAATCAATTAATAAATAATATATATTTCTTATATTAGTATAATTATTTGGTATTAATACCAATTGTGTTAATCACATACTACACATATTTTCTACAATAATAATTCAGTGTTTATATTTTTATTATGAAAAAATTATACTTATATAGCATTAATATTTTTTTTTTTATCTTTTAAATTTTGAATAAAATTATTTTTAATTTTCTAAATTTAAAATTGATAAGTTTGGTCTCTCTAATTAAAAAAAAGTTCTATTATTTCTATCCAAATGCTGTTAAAATAAATATTTTAAAAATAAAACTAATACGTAATAAGGTGTTTAATAAAAAAAATTACAAATTAATTTGGATTGTTGACTTAGAGACATATAGTGAAGGCCCAAATCATAATAGACTCACTCACATTTAAATTTTTTGTTCATATATTTCTAAATAATATTTTATGATTTTCTTCCATCAATTAAAATATCATAAAATTTATTTTCATAATTGACATTAATAATGTAAAATTTAATTTAGGAATTAGACATATTTTTATACATGTTTTAAAAATGTTCCATCCTAGTTTTTTTTATAAAAATATTGTCTTTAAGAAGAAAAGGACAAACATAAGAATCAAAATGGTAAAAAGAGAACACCACCAAACCCCTAAACCAGATCCACTTCTATGTCATATCATGAATAGTATTGCTTTTATTATTATTACATTATTCTATTCTTATTATTATTACTTTATTTCATTCTTATTGTTGTTATTTTATTGTAATTTTGATTAATTTATTTTATTATAATTTTTATTAGTTTATTATAATTGTACTGGTTGGTTGTAGCAGTTAAGCATACTATCTTAGCCTATTTAGTATAAGGCAATTGCTTCAGAGAAAAATACGAAAATGCCCTTGAAAAAATGGGGTACATATAAAAATACATTTCGGACCCTCTTTTTCTATAATACAATAATCTTTATCAGATCTATTTTTTCAAAATGTTTTATTTTCAATTCTGGATTTTCTTGGCCGGAATGAGATTTTGATTTTTGTTTTCGAATTTTTATTTTCGAAACACAATAATATCTTACAGATCTACTTTTCCAAAATGTATTATTTTCAATTCTGGATTTTCATTTTCAAGATAAAGGACATTTTCAGAATTTAAAAATTATGTTGGGTGCAGGTTCAAAATGTTGGGTGTAGGAAGTATTTGCCTTAGTTTAAAAATAAAAATAGTTAATAGGCCCATGGTTCCGAAAGGAGTCAGCCCTGGTACATACATTAAAATATACATTAAAAAACAACAATAAACATAAAAATATCTTATCATATAACTAAATGAGTTAAACCTTAGAATATTTATCTTATCAATATCCCTAATATCCCTAAAATAAAGGATATATTAACAGATTATTTTATAGTTGCTAATTCCTAAAGTAGATCTACAAGTATTATAAAAGGGACCTAAAGAACCTAAACAAAGATAGGTGTCATTTCAGATATTGCAACATTAATATTTATATGTTTTTTATTGACTTGATCCTTGGAGTATTGTCAATCGGTGGAACTCTTGGAGTATTGTCAATCGGTGGAACTCTCCTAAGTGTGGGTTATAAGTATCTCAAAGCAGCATTGAAAAGTTTGCCAATAATCCATCTCTAGGACTTGATCCGCTCGGTGAGAACAATAATTTTTATTACTTTATTTTACTATTATTATTCTTGTCTTACTTTATTATAATTATTATTACTTTATTTTATTTTTTGATCTAGAGAAAACAGAATCCAACACCTATATAAAAAGGTTTTGGGAAATCCTAACTGAGAACCCAAATTAAAACTAGCGTTTTCCATAAATTAATCATATGAAATCGATATCTTGTTAGGAGGTTGCCTAGTAATATTTTATTTGTAACAAATGAACGTTATGGTTCATATATCTTAGCAGTTAGAATCTTTTTGCTTTCTTTGAATTTAATCAAAAACATGTTTTCTGTTTCGAATAATTCGAATAACGTGGTGTTGACCTATTCTTTAGAAACATGAAGTTAAAATTTAGCCCATAATATTTAGGAAACTTTATGTCCATGATGAGACGAGATTCATTCACAGTGGAACGATAAAGATACACTTGCTTTCTAGTGTAAATTGTAATCTCTAAGAAATAATAATGGAGGTATTGAAGATTCTGATTTAAACATCATACGAGATTTATCTCCTTCTCTGAATTGTTCTTCTTCTCTTGGTATATCCACGAATGGCAGAAGCATAAACATGTACAGAGTAGCAAAGGCATCAGAATACCTTGTGATCACTGGAGTTGGAATCACAGATTTAAAGCTTGCAAAAAAAGCATGGGTTCTCCCGGGGCAGGCATGCAGGGTCTTCGACCTCTCTCCAGTGAACTACACCTTCGAGGTTCAGGCCATGAGCGCAGAGAAGCTCCCATTCAATCTCCCCGCCGTCTTCACCATCGGTCCCAGGGCCGACGACGACGCCAGCCTTCTCAAATACGCCAAACTTCTCTCTTCCCACGACAAGCTCTCCCACCACGTGGAGGAGCTAGTCCAGGGCATCATCGAGGGAGAGACACGCGTCCTCGCGGCGTCGATGACCATGGAGGATATTTTCCGAGGCACCAAGTCGTTCAAACAGGAAGTGTTCGAGAAGGTTCAGCTGGAGCTTAACCAGTTCGGTCTTCTCATCTACAACGCCAACGTCAAGCAGCTGGTGGACGTCGCTGGCCACGAGTACTTCTCTTATTTGGGTCAGAAGACGCAGATGGAGGCTGCCAACCAGGCAAAGATTGACGTGGCAGAGGCAAAGATGAAGGGAGAGGTTGGAGCCAAGATGAGAGAGGGGAAAACGCTGCAGAACGCTGCGAAGATTGATGCGGAGACAAAGATAATATCCACGCAGAGGCATGGAGAGGGTGTGAAGGAGGAGATCAAGGTGAGGGCGGAGATGAAGGTGTTCGAGAACGAGCGAGAGGCTGTGGTGGCGGAGGCTAATTCCGAGCTTGCCAAGAAAAAAGCGGCGTGGGCACAGACGGCGCAGGTGGCGGAAGTGGAGGCCTCCAAAGCAGTCGCACTGAGGGCAGCCGAGTTGCAGAGAGAGGTTGAGAAGATGAATGCTCTCACAACCACAGAGAAGCTTAAAGCTGAGTTCCTCACCAAAGCAAGTGTTGAGTACGAAACCAAGGTCAGCTTAACTATTTCTTCTTCATCATCATCCAATTCATGCAAATCAATTCTCAATCACAATAATATTTCTTGAGGAGTTTTGTTTGGGAATTATAGGTACAAGAGGCAAACTGGGAGCTGTACAGGAAGCAGAAAGCGGCAGAAGCAATATTGTTTGAGAAGGAGAAAGAGGCAGAAGCACAGAAAGCAATGGCGGAGGCAGCATTTTTCAGTCGGCAGCAAGCAGCAGAAGCAGAGCTATATGCAAAGAAAAAGGAGGCAGAAGGACTTTTGGCAATAGGGGAAGCCCAAGGAGCATACATAAGAACACTTCTTGATGCACTGGGAGGCAACTACACCAATCTAAGGGACTACTTGATGATAAACAATGGGATGTTTCAACAGATTGCAAAGACTAATGCAGAAGCAATTCGTGGACTTCAACCAAAGATTAGTATTTGGAGCAATGGCGGAGAAGGAAGTGATGTTAGTGGTGAAATGAAAGATGTTGCAGGTGTGTACAAGATGTTGCCACCTTTGTTTAAGACAGTGCATGAGCAAACGGGTATGCTGCCACCCGCTTGGATGGGAACCCTGTCAGACAAAACAGCTTAAACTCTCTTCTTTCTGCTTTCATGTTTCTTTTGTTCAAAATGTGCAACATTACTTATTTTTTATTATGTAATTAGGTTGTTTTGGATTCGTGAAATTTGAAATTCATCAGTTTACTATTCAATTTAATTCTTTTTGGATACAAAAAGGCTTAACTTAACAACCTAATTCAATTCCAAAAAATTTAATTGAGTTAGTTTATGTTTGTAATTCAAATGGAATCTTCTTTATATGAATGACCAAATTCAGTTACATGAAAATGAAACACAATTGAAATAAGATTATTGAAAGATCAAGTACAATGGGCGATAAACAATAGTGTCTAGGGTTGTAAATTTTTACGTAAAGAGTATTAATGGGTAAAAAAATAAAAGGAGGGAAAGTGTAAATAGAAATTAGGGGTGGTGTCAATAGTAAAAGGTTTAGTGGACAGAGTCTAATATTCTATCTCGTATCATCAAAATTTTGTTTAAATGGACTTCCCTTCATGTACTCTTGTTGGACCGCTTATTTATGCACTTCAATATATTCTTATGTGACCTCCATAAGTTTTTTTACATTACAAAAAATACTCTTAAAGTATATGAGGTTTATGGTATAGTTAGTTTATATTCTGCATTACATAATCTGAAAGTCTTTTTTAAATTAGGGATTAAAGTATATGAGGTTTATGGTTTATATTCTGGATTACATAATCTGAAAGTCTTTTTCAAATTAGGAATTAACTGAAAGATGATGCAATTCAAAAGTCTTCTCCAAATTTGGGATTTGCTTCCAGATTACATAATTTAAAAAAAAAATGGATATGAGATTAACTTCTAAATTATGTAATGTGAAATATTTGGATTACATAATTCATCAGCTAATCTCAAATCCATAAAAAATTTATGGATTATGTAATCCGGAATACCATTCTTTTAAAAATATATTATAGATTCATAATCAAGAAGTTATTTATGGATCTGAGATTAGCTTCCTGATTATGTAATTCATATTTTTTTTTAAATTGCTTTTGGATTCTATAAATCTAGAGAACACTTCTAAATCTAAAAGTATATTATGGATTATGTAATTCAAAATGTTTTTTTAAAAAAAAATGAAGGACACTCAAATCAATAACAAACCAATGCAAGAAAAGAGTGGCGGTCCTTGAAGATAACATAATGAGATAAAATGAAAAAAGAAAAAAAAATGTGTGTGGAATTTTAAAAGTTAATTTATTTTCTTATGAAAAAGCAAAAATGTATTTTAACATTTAATATTGAGATGGAGGTGTGAAGAGAGACTCAATTTCTCATATATCACTATTTACACTTTTATTTCCTCAGCACCCTTTTGTTTTTATTTTTCTATTAGCATCATTTTGTTTTTATTTCCTTCTTTAACACCATTTCAAAAGTAAAAATAAAAATTAATAAATTAAAAAAATTAATAGTTTTAATTTTGAATGCATTAAAAAATAAAATATTTTTAATTTTTTAAATAGTTATTAATGAATAAAGAAACGAGTTTTTACAAAATAAAAAATAAAAAAGTAATAAATTAAAAATGTTTAATTTAATTTTTTTAAATGAAGAAAATAAAAAATTAAACCCTACAACAACATAAAAGTTGAATCTATAAACATAAATTAATATTTATTTTTATTATTATTGATGATGTAATCGTGTTAATTTTAAGTAAAAAATACAGGACATAATTATAAAAAATCCAAAGTCAATTAATATTAATTAGTAGTGGACACACAAATAATATTGAAGTGTATATCCTAAATGCAAAATTCAAAATAAATAAATTAATGCAGATGCTACACTTAATGCTTAAAACTGAGAAGAAAAAAATGTTAAAAAAAACAATAAAAAAAAACAGAAACAAAATTAAATAAAGAATGTTATAAAAAATAATAATAACTAAAAACAAAAAAGATAAAATCAAGAAAAAACAAAATAAGATAAAAGATAAAATAATCTCAAAGGGAAGACATAAGTCAAATTGAATAAGGACTAATATGAACATAAGAGAACAACATGATCGAACAAAAAATGTTCATATTGTCAAACATCAGGACACACAAAAAGAACGTGTCCCAACATTAATGGATTGTCCATTTCTCTTCATTAATTATGTTTCATTTAGCACAAACTATTAAATGTACCAATGAAGAAAATATTAAATAAATGACCATCTCTTCTCTCATTTATTTTTCTTTTTATGTTCAACATATACTTATTTAGTATGGCCTTATATATCTTATATTTATCTTGTTTTGATTTTTTTTATATCTTTTATCTTTATCTTATTGTGTTTTGTCTTTATTTTTTTATCTTTTATGTTTTTAGTTATTTTTTTTTCTCCATTCTTATTGCTTTTTTATTTTCTATATTTATTTATTTTTACATTTTTTATTTACTTTTAAACATTAAGTGTAGCATTTGCATTATTTTTTTTTGGATTTTGCATTTAGGGTAGACACTTCAATATTATCCGTGTTCACTACTAATTAATACTAATTGACTTGTTTTTTTTATAATTATGTCCTGTATTTTTTATTTAAAATTAACATGATTACATCATCAATAATAATAAAAATAAATACTAATTTTTGTTAGATTCAACTTTTATGATGTTGTAGGATTTAATTTTTTTTTCTTCATTCTTAAAACAAAATTAAACTAAACATTTTTAATTTATTACTTTTTTATTTTTATTTTATAAAAAAATATTTCTTTATTCATTAATTTTATTTCTAACTATTTTAAACATTAAAAATATTTTTTTTAATGCATTCAAAAATAAAATTATCATTTTTTTTAATTTTTGAAATGGTGTTAGTAGGAAAATAAAACCAAAAAGGTGAAAAAAAAAAAGTGTTAGATGAACAAATAAAAGTATAAATAATATTATATGATAAATTGAGTCACGGGAAGAAGCACCTCTTATTGTGTTGTTGTTTGGATTTTGTTAGGATCCAACTATAAAAAAAAATGGAATGTTAATAAAAAATTTCGGAGTACTAAGTTAAAAAATTAAAAGCAAAAGGATTTTAAAAAATTACAACACTTATTTTTTTAAAATAATTAAGTTTTTAAAAATAAATTTAGAGGAATGAGAATATATAAGTTTTTGTGATGCCTAACATGTTTTATAATATATATATATAAAGTTTCTCAATGAAGTATTATCATTCTGTTTAATTTATTTTTACTTATAAATTATAGTTAAAATTAAAATACTGGTGTAGCATGAAAAATAGTTTACTAGATCTACATTAATCATTTCACCCAATATGTTTTTTTTTAAAAAGGAATGATATATAAATTAGATCGTATCTTTCAAAAAGAAGATTATTAATATATAATAATATCAAGCGAATCCAAACTTATCCAAATGAAATAAGGCAAAAACTAAAGTATTGCTTGAAAAGGATAAACTATAAAGATCTGTTTGGCTGGTGACTGTCGATTAGCAGACTCCACATAAGCCTCAGCTTCTCTAATCCGCGGTAGGGCACTAACCGTAATATTCTTAACCTAACACGACCAAAAGAACTACACCTTTCTGTCACATTAAAAAAAGAACAGCTCAATCAAAACTGGACACGTGGAAAAGCAATAATCTCGAACTCTTGGAAACCACGTGTCGTTAAATAATAGGGCCTTGTAACTTTTAGAATACCGCTTCTGTCCTCGTGTTTTTGTTATAACTTTATAAGTGAAGAGTTCCACCTATTTATAAGTGATAGTTTCTTCTTTTCTCTTCTCTTCTGCTTGTGCTGTGCATGTATTCACATTGACGACGATTGGATTGAGCAGTGACTGTAACTGTTGGTGGTTGCATAATGGTTGAGACTTCATCTTCATCAAGGCTTCATGCAATTAACTGCGTACAAGATTGCGATCGCGAGTGCATGTTCATCACTTCGAATGGCTGTTTTCGTGAGCTATGCGCCGCACATCGATTCGATGAGTTGTGCCGGGAAGAGCAAAACACGTTGAAAGTTCATCGGAAGCGGCTGGGGAAGAAGTTGAAGAAGGTGGTGAAGGCGTTTCCGAAGAGGTTGAAGATGTGTAGTGGCGGAGCGAAGGAGAAGGAGAAGAGTATGCGGTTCCAGTATGATCCCAAGAGTTATGCACTTAATTTTGATGATGGAATACAGGGATGTGACGGTGTTTTTCTAGATTTCTCGGCTCGGTATGCTTGTCCGTTAGGGATAAACAAGGTATATTTGGGATGGGACCACACACAAACTTAAACAATAATATCTAGATATCAATTTGTTGTTCTTCCTCTTCTAATTTTGATAATCCACTAATTAATGTGTACATATTAGGTGGTTGATCTTTAAAAAATATTATATTGTAAATTGATCTGTTTTGTCTTGAATAAAGATGTTAAGAATCTAATTATAAATTTAAGTTTTATATTCACTGAAAATAAAAAAAATAATATATAATATATACAAAAAGAAATCTATGAACTTATTATTATCTAAAAATATTTGATTAAAATTAAAATTTGTTCACATAAAAATAGCATAAAATAAAAAGATATGGGGACTAAACAAAAAAATAAAATAAAAAATCCAATAACAATCTAAGCAACTGTATTGGTTTTTAAAAACAAAAAACAAAAAACAAAAAAAAAAATATTAAGATTAGAAGTTTAAGCAAACATAATTTTATTAAAATATGGAAAGTCTGATTTACATTTTCCTTTGAAGATTATGGTGGTTTCTCTTAATTATAGGTTTGCTTTTTATTATAATAGTTATTACAGATAATTAACAATATCAAGCCTTAAAAGTGAAATATTGGAAATACTAAAATAATTGGTCAATGATTTAATTTTTAATAAATAAATAGATTAATTTGGTAACTGAATTGTCCAGCTTTCATATCAGGTGGAAGATGACAAAGGATAAAAATGTAGAACAGAATGATTGAGATAAGATTTTATATAAATTTAAACTTAGTTTGTTATAATAGAGAAGCCTATGAAATTTGTTAGTTATTATTTTGATCTAATTTTGAGATTGTTATATTGCTCTAAATCATCCGCAGTATACTTCTTATTTGATCAATGCAAAATCAGATCTTTTAATATGAAAACAACTTTCTTTTACCAAAAAAAATCTATTTTGTTTATGACTGGCCTACTATATCTTTGGAATATCTAAAATGATTATATGATGGGGCATGAAAAATACTTTTGCGATGAAATATCTGTGGAATATGGGAGAAAAAAAACAATGTACTTGCAAGTTGCCTTTAACTTTTTTTTTTAAAAATAGGATACAAAATTTATTTTTTAGTAAAAAATATTATGTTTTCTTAATAAATTTAATATAAACAAAATTTTAAAATAAAATAATAATAAATTTTATTGTAAATAAAATAAAAATATTAGAATAAATTCTTCTATATTATGAAATTATTGTTAGTTTTTTTTTTTTTAAAATGTTAGTTTTCCTATCATAACTACTATTATATCAGTATCAGTTGTTTTTATTTTTTATCTTTATCTTTCTATGTGCTATATAAATACATCACTCAATAATGTATGTGTGCAACCATTCTTGATTAATAAAATATATCATTTTCTTTTCTCTCTTATCTCTTCTTTCTCTATATGAGATATACAAAGAGTAATTTTCGTGCATTTCCTAGCGAGTATTTGTTGGGTTTATCAGGTCACTTGTTATCGGACCGTTATCGGACCACCCATAATATGTGCAAACCTCACCTCATAAGTCGATTTTATGAGGTTGAGTTACGTTTAAAATTCACTTCTTAATATGACTAAAATTTATTATTATTTTAATTGCAAACTGATGTCCAAATGAGATAATCAAGTAACCTCAACTAATTCCACCTATACTCATTCCAATCATTTATATACTACAAGTATATGAATGGATTAAAGTTTGGATCACGGATAAAAATCAATTTTGTGTTATAGTACACTAACGAAAAATATATTTAACCCATACAAATTAATATAAATAAAATTTTAAAATAAAATAATAATATATTTTATCTTCAAGTAAACGTGGATGTAACATTTTTAAGTATTTGGTTGGAATGGAACTGTTAGATAATTAGTTCTATGGATAATTTGTCATAAGTAGAATTGAAGAGTAGTGTTAGTTTTATTTGTGTATGTGTTGAGGTAATTTTGTACCTAGGAAAATCAGATTATAACAATAATTTATTTGTTTTAGTTCTTTGCTCAGTTTAACATGCTTATTTGGATCGAGTAGGACGGAAAAACATTCACGTTGAAGAACAACTTAAAAAGACTTTTATTTTAAAAAAATATTCTACATTTTATACGAAGAAGTTTTTCTTTTTATTGATTTCTTAGTTTTGAACTTAAGTAAAATGAGAAAATGAAAAAGTTATGACAAAGAGAAATTAAACTAGAGACGGTATCGTGGTACTTATTATTAGTTGTGTTACTTTCCTTGCTTTTCAAATAAGATACTCATTCTACATATTTTATCTTCTAACTTTATACCAAACAAATATACTTTTGTATTTTGTGCACAACTGTACTTTTGGAAACATGTCTGGTTTGATTAGACAAGTTTCTTTTTCTCACAAATACTCATTGGAAAAAAAACTAAGAAAATAATGAAATCAGATTATTTATAAACCAAAATTAGTTTCTGCAAATGCTTGAGTTAGAAATTTATCTTTTTTTTGTAGATGAATATTACTAACAGTTGAAGTCCTATATTAATTTGTCTCACCCTTGTATCTTGTAATCAAGTTCACTTAACAAATTTTAAAAATGAATTGTTTTATGTAGATAAACGATAGTGCAAAATTTAAGAAAGTTTCAGAAACCCTCATAGTTGGCATGATATTTGAGACTCTAGAAATACAGACCACAAAGAAAATATCAGTGATGGGACCACTTAAAATTGCAGAAATGAGTCATTTATTTGTGAAGGAAAAAAAACAAAAGATTTATATCCGTTTTCTCTGTTAGTTTGTCTGCTCCACCTGAACTTTTGCCAACTATAAATACATGTGTAGACACTGTCCTAAACCCACCACACCAGCATTTACCTCCTTCCAGACATTCTTAAGAATTTATGAACTCTGTTTTTCACCCTCCTAATTTCACCAAGTTATTCCATCTCATGATTATGACTTTACAATCACTTCATCATGAAGCGACAAGCCAACACAATGCCAACCATTCCTCCGAATAATTCCTGTAATAATTTTGTTTCAAATACATTCAGATGTTTTTCTTTTCTTTACCAAGCATTGGAAGAACATTTTAAGAAGAAAAAAAAAAAATCCAAGATCCATGTGAAATACCCATTTTAAGAATAACAACAACAAAACTAGCATAGTTGAAGAAAAAAAATTCTGAGATTATTACTATACACCCACAACCCCTCACTATTATATATTTCACAAACATTAATAATATGGGACTAAAAATCATGCTCCATGGAGTAATCCATTTTGATATTGGTATATAATTGCTAATTGAACTTCCTAAATTTGATGCATCACCGTACACTGCAGCTTTTAATACTCCTCATCTGTGTTGGCCTGTTCCTTGAGCAGAGCAAACTATGAACTTTTATAATCGTTGACTTTACTAAAATCCCTTGTCATGCACCATGATTGACCGCAGAGACGAACTCACAGAGTATAGTCAGGGAACGGTTCTCGAGTTTTCTTCCATTTACATATGATGAACAGCACTATTATCATCTGCATTGCTTCTTTAAAATTAAGATTGGTTTTCAAACAAAGCTCGTGCAAATTTTGAGTTAATGAAATGACACCTTTTAACATGAATGAATACCTTTTGCGCTTGCTCTTCAAGACAGTGGAAGTGGAGGGATTGCTATGCCAGTTCCTCTTCCTTTGATTGATAAACCAATTATTGATCTGCTTTAACTGCAAACCCGTTTCCTGCACCAACCGTGCCTTATCCTCCTCCTGCATAAACACGTCACAATCAAAGATCAGCAATATCAAATAGCATTTATTCATTTTTAAAAGGGTCACTTGTAAAATCTGCTGGAGTTGCTTCAACTTAGAACATCTAAACCACTTATTCTAAGCTTTAATATGCATGGTCATTTGGTCAACGGTCAATTGTGCCAAGATAAATGTGTGAAATCCTCATTGCTTAGCTTTGAATTTAATAATAAATGAGTACAGGGACATCTATCTTTGTTCCTACTCTTAAATTCGTGCATATCTATTGGATGGGATTTCTTCAAAGAAAAAAAGAGTAGTTAAGTCAGAATATTGAGTTCTTACTGTAGGGTAAGGCCACTTGGAATGTGATTGCCACCAAGCTTTAAGGACAGAGGTCGTGTCACCAGGAAGTTTCCCAGCTCGTCTCTTGCGTAAAATTTCCTCTCTTATGTCCACAATTTTCTCTTTATAACCCTACATAATAATTAAGAAAAAAAAAAATTTATGTGTGGGAAGAGATTCAAAACGATGGGACTCTTACGCAGACTTTTGAAAGCTATTAGCATTTAATCCCTTACCTGTTTCAATTCGTGCTTTAATTCATGTCTCACACGTTCCATGAGGGACCTCTCGTTCTCTGTGGGAATAAGAGGACCGAATCCCATGCTATCAGGACCATCCAAACCACCATCAAACAGATTGGCATCACTGTCTACTTGCTCATCTTCGTCGTCAGACATTGTTGCTCCCGTACCTTCCCCGGGTGAAACTCCTGTTCAATCATGCACCATGTGAAAAAAACCACCACTTTAGTACTCCTCCAATGTCAAAAAGAGTCGTGTGCTTTTGCTGTTTATTTCTGCACAAAAAGTTAGCTAATCTAACCAAAAGCCTCATCAGTACGTAAATTTCAAACCGAACGATGGTTCGGCATAACGTGCCAAAAATATCAGACAACTGGGCTATGCGCTTTAAAGTCTTCCAATACAGAAATTGTCATCATTCTCTATCTGAGACAACGAGTAGGGGTTTGGTATATTCTTCGCTATTTGGCCATATATGTTTCAATTTTAATAAAGTTAAGCAAAGATTTGAAGTTTTCCAAACCCAGAGACTTTGTATATGAAAAATTAATCCCTGTAGCCATCTTGGTCCAACAACCATTAATGACTTGCATATCTCATTTATTGTTATAGTGAACCTCTTAATATTGACTCATAGTTTGACCTTGTAAGAAAGTTTAAACATAAGGTTACAACTCAGGGCAGGTAAAATTCCTGATTTGGAGAACTTAAGTACCCTGAATCTGAATTAATTGACAGAAACGACCCTTTCCCAAGTTCCAGACCCGAGACCGATACAACAGCAGCAGCACATCATACTCCTATTTTCCTATGAAATATTTGGCATTTTTTTTTTTCATTAAAATTGTTAGACAGTTTTTTTTTTATTAAAAAGTTTACATACTTGCAGCTTTCAAAAAATTGTCGTAAATGACTTAAATATTGTGTTTGTTATGTGAGTAAATTAAAGGTTGGTTCATTGATAGGCTGAAGATAATTGAGGGGACTAGAATGAAGTTATTTCCTTTATTTTTATGTTGAGAGATGTAACAGAGTAAAAAGAGTATAGTAGTACCTGTTAAACTTTGTAAGGATTGCTCAATCTCCCAACAAGCCATTACTGCTTCCATTGCATGGACCCTGACATGCTGTTGGAGCTGTTCTTTGAAAGAACAGAGCAACAGGACATAGTGCGACTGCAGCATGAATTAAGAAAATATATAAAAATTGTGAATTGTAATCGTACCATAGCAAATAAAGCTGGAACTAATCACACGCTTAACAAAATAGGAAACACAACACTATATAATCAAGATCCATAAGAAGTATATGGAATAGAAGCCATGACTGCAAAATCATCTGAACCAGGGGTTATATTTCAAATGTGAAATTTGGCATGAAGATAGCTCAAAAAGCACGGGTTTCCAATCTATTTATTTTTAATAATTAATAACCATATTCTACATCTGACATAATTTAAATAATTCAAGGAAGGAACACCATGTCTGTTTCACTTTCTCTCCACGAACAATAACCGAGAATATCCGACACCTACTTGGCCGAGAAACCTTTTCCTCATGTCTTCAACGACAATTCAAAACGCGAATTTAAAATTAGATTTGCACGGGAAAAAGTGAAAGTTCTCAATTACACCCACAGAGAGAGAGAGGGGAGGGGGTTAATCACAAAAAGAATAATAAAAATAATAATTAATAATCAATACTTAATCTGAAAAGGGGAAAAAGAAGGGTGAAATTGTGGGAGGAAGTATGAAAATACCAAGAACTGATCGAGTTCCTTCTCATCCCCAACTATGGCTTGTCCGAAAGCAGAGTACTTGGCGACCACATTCTGGGACTGTGCAAGCTGAGCGTCGATCCTGGGCAACTGGTCGACCGGTGTGGCGATCCGAAGACACGCTACATGTGCCGACAGAAGCTGTTCGTACAGAGGGTGAGATAGAATCTCCGCCTTGAACCTCGCATTCTGCCAGTTCATCAGGCCGTCTCCACCGCCCTCCACTGCCGCCGCCTCGCTCTTCAAATCGCCGGATCCGGCGCCGGCCATGGCGGAGTCGCCTGCTGCCGCGACGTCGTCGATGACCTCGCTCTGGTTGCGGTGGAGGATCGGGCGCGCGAGCCATTGGCCGGAGTCCGTAGCGGCAGTGTGGAGGTTGAGGAAGTTGGTGGCGCCGTTGTTTGCTGCGTTAACGTTGGTGTCGGAGTTGTTGTTGTTGTCATTATTGTTGTTTGTGGTAGTGTTGTCGGTGTAGTGCGCGCGGAGAAGGGCGTTGTTGAGCCAATTCGGCGCAGGTTGGTGAGGATCGGAGGGAGGTTTGGAGGTAGGGTCGGAGAGGAGAGATGAGTGAGTGAGAGTTTGGTTATGGTGTTGTTGGTCAGTGAAATGGTGAAGTGGAAGGTCTTGAGGGTTGTGGTACGCCATATATGATACAAATGAAACTCTTTTTACTTCTATTCTGTGTGTGAAAAGGTTGCAGCTATTGGTTCATGGCGAAGTGAAGAGGAGTGAGTGAGTGAGTATAGAAGAGATGAAAAGGGAGGGAACAGAGGGTGTTCTGAGTTACTACCAACGTTGTATTAATGTTTATAACACAAGATTGGAGAGAGAGACACAACACAACACATTCAGATGAGGCGGTTTTCAGTATTCCTCACTCTGGTTTTCCGGTCATTACATACTAATTCCGGAAACTGCTTTTTTCCGTCACCCGCTGTTTTTTATTTTTATTTTTTTTCACCCCAACCCTTCAACCCTCATACAATTCATTCTTTTTATACACGTATCCCTCTCCACTTGCTTAAACCAATTTCAACCCTTTTATATTCGCATGCATGATGGTCCCCATTATTTAAAAAAAAAATCTATTCTTTATTAGATATTTATTGCAAACATCTTTAAATAAAATTAACTAATCCAATTGTTACCTTTCAAATATCACTTAATTTTGTTATCTTCTTATGGTTTAGTCCTCCTACTCACTTTATTAAATACCACATTGTTCAAAATTTTGCAACTATTTATACTAATTAACAAAATAAATAACATTTTATCTTGAAAATATCCTTAACGTATCTTCTAGCAATAAATAATTGATTGATTTTTGTGTTGGATTTTATCGATTTTTTATTTAACCTTTTTTCTATTGAGGTGAGTAGTATATAATATAATCATCGTTTGAGATTATTTATCTAATAAAAAATGAGTAAAAATAGAAATTGAATATGAAATTAGAGGCAGAGGTGTCAGCATATTGGGATTAAAAATAAAAATAGTAGCCAGAGTGGAAGAATTTTGAACAGAAGGTAATGTAAACTGTCAAAGCTTCTTTCTTTTACTGAACCTTTTCAAGTTTGAATTCCCTTTTGTTGCTCATTCTCTTTCAACAATGCGAACAAGGTTTCTGAACATCATTTCCTCAGACCCTCCGAAGAACCTTAGCCCATTATCCCAGCTCTTCTTAATTTCCACGAACTCTGACCATTTTCCTGAGAAAATCGTTTCAACCTCCAATTTTCCCGAGAAAACCCCCCCGGAAGCCCAATCTCCTGAACCCCCTTTGATTCCGTCGCAAAATGAAGTCTTGGACACTCTCTTGCTCCGCAAAGCCGACCCCATATCGGCGTTGATGTTCTTCAAACAAGTAGAGAGAAAACGAGGGTTTGTAAAAACCGTTGATATTTTATGCTTATTGCTTCAGATTCTCGCTTCGAGCCCCGACACTCACGGAGATGCCAAGTATTTGCTCAATAACTATGTGTTTGGAGATTCAGCCCCTTGTGCGAAGGTGCTGGTGGAACTCTTGGTGGAGTGTGCGGAAAGGTACGGTTTTGAATTATCCGATTCAAGGGTTTTCAATTATCTGTTGAATAGTTATGTTAGAGCTAATAAGATCACGGACGCTGTTGAGTGCTTTAGAACCATGTTGGAGCACGGCGTGCTTCCTTGGGTTCCAATTGTGAACATACTTTTGACTGCAATGGTTAGGAGAAACATGGCTTACAATGTGTGCCAAGTGTATGATGAAATGGTTGAGAGAGAACTTTATGGCGATTGCTATACCTTGCATATTTTAATGCGTGCGTGTTTGAAGGGAGGGAGGTTTGCGGAGGCTTGGAACTACTTCGAAGAGGCGGTGGGTAGAGGGTTGAAGCTTGATGCGGCTGCCTATAGTATTGTTATTCAGGCTGTTTGTAGGGTGCCGGACTTGAATTTGGTGTGTAAGCTGTTGAAGGAGATGAAGGAGTTGGGATGGGTGCCATCTGAGGGTACTTATGTTGCTGTGATTGGTGCTTGTGTCAGGCAGGGGAATTTTGTAGAGGCGTTGAGGCTCAAGGATGAAATGGTGAGTAAGGGTGTGCCTATGAATGTAGTTGTTGCGACGAGCTTGATTAAAGGGCATTGTATGCGAAGGGATGTGAATAGTGCGTTGCGGATGTTTGATGAGGTTGTTGAGGCTGGTGTTACTCCCAATGTGGCTATGTTTTCGGTTTTGATAGATTGGTGTTCTAAGATTGGGAATGTGGAGAAGGCGAATGAACTTTACACCAGAATGAAACTCATGGGCCTCCAACCCACTGTCTTTATTGTAAATTTTCTGTTGAAAGGATTCCGGAAACAGAACTTGCTAGAAAATGCATATACATTGCTTGATGAGGCAGTTGAAAATGGAATTGCTAGTGTTGTTACATATAACATTGTTTTCTTGTGGCTCTGTGAATTGGGCAAGGTTAATGAGGCTTGCAATTTGTGGGACAAGATGATTGGTAAGGGTATTACGCCTTCGCTAGTTTCTTACAACCACTTGATCCTTGGTCACTGCAAAAAAGGCTGCATGGATGACGCATATAATGTGATGAATGGTATTATTAAAAGTGGCTTAAAACCAAATGTCATCACATACACAATTTTAATGGAAGGATCTTTTAAGAAGGGTGATTGTGATCGTGCTTTTGATGTGTTTGATCAAATGGTGGCTGCAGATATTGTGCCTACAGACTACACATTTAACACAATTATGAATGGCTTGTGTAAAGTTGGCCGAGTGTCTGAGGCAAAGGATAAGTTAAACACTTTTATCAAGCAGGGTTTTGTTCCCACATCTATGACTTATAATTGCATCATAGATGGATTTCTCAAGGAAGGTGCAATTGATTCTGCAGAGTCTACCTATAGGGAGATGTGTGACAGTGGAATTTCACCTAATGTCATCACTTGTACTACTTTGATTAATGGATTTTTCAAAACTAACAAGATTGATCTTGCTTTGAAAATGTATGATGATATGAAAAGCAAGGGTTTGGAATTGGATATTACTGCATATAGTGCTCTCATTGATGGTTTCTGCAAAATGCGAGACATGGAAAATGCAAGCAAAATCTTCTCTGAACTTTTGGAGGTTGGTTTGACTCCAAATACAATTGTTTATAACATCATGATTAGTGGTTTCAGAAATTTGAATAATATGGAAGCAGCACTTAACCTGCACAAGGAAATGATAAATAATAAGATTCCATGTGATTTACAAGTATACACCTCACTGATTGGTGGACTTCTAAAAGAGGGTAAATTAAGTTTTGCTTTAGATCTTTACTCAGAGATGCTTTCCATGGGTATTGTGCCTGATATCTTCATGTACACTGTTCTGATAAATGGACTCTGTAACCAGGGACAGCTAGAAAATGCAGGCAAGATTCTAAAGGAAATGGATGGGAATAGTGTAACTCCTACTGTTCTTCTTTATAACACTTTAATTGCTGTATATTTTAAGGAGGGCAATCTACAAGAGGCTTTTAGGCTGCATGACGAGATGCTTGATAAAGGTCTTGTGCCTGATGACACTACATATGATATTCTTGTAAATGGAAAGTTAAAAAGATCATATGTTCCGGTTGTAGCTTAATTCACGCAAAAGGATCCTGGGTACTCATTTTACCATTGAATTTTTTTGCATACCGAGTCTTGCAGAAAGTTTTCTATTGGTTTGATTGGTATCATCTTCCATTGTCTGACCGAATGACCTATATGGACAAAATTCCCTTTGCAATTTCATCATGATTCATATCAAGGAAATTGTAGTTCTTTCATTTTTTATTATGCGGTTCATTTACAAATTATAGCCAAAGTGAGTTCTTTCAATCAATTAGGCTTTCTTCGGCCAAGAACAGGAATTTCCAGTAGCTACAGTCCAGAAGTGTTTCTTTTGGGGGGTTAAGAGCAATAGGAAGAAAAATAATTCAGGTGTCATCGTGATAGTCCTCTAGTTTCCTCTTATGCATTGCATATTTACTTTCAATTTTGTTTGAGAGAGGAAGGGTTTTATGATCTGCTCTTCTGGCTTGAAAGTGACACTGTGGTGTTCAATTTTGTTTTGCTTTGACAAGGATAAATAATTGTCAGAGTTTGTCTTTATGGCGTCCATCTTGCACGATGTTCTTGATTCTCTTTAATCAACTTGTACCAAGGAATGACAAATTGCTTTTATATTTTAGAAATGTTTACTTAAGTTTTAAGTATTTCATAAATTTGAATATCTTTAATTGACTTTATTAAAAAATTGATTGGTTAAATGCTCAAAATATCTTTTATTTTTTGTCTTGAGTTTGGATTCCCAATTTGTGTAAGATACCCAAGAGATTTTATGGAGAATTTCTCCTTTGGCCTAAGGATAAAGCTCATTATATGTGGCTAAATTAAAGTTTAGAAAGAGAAAGATACAAAATTAATTGAAAGGCAACTCAGAAATTTTATAACGTTCAGCACACTAGAAATCCAGGAACCCAAAACATTCAAACCCATAAACCCTAGAAGTGTTTAGGTAAAAAAAAATGGTGAAAGCAACAGGTTTATTATTTAAGAGAGGTAAAGAGGTGATGTGACTGTTGAAGAATCGATGTGAGTGTTGGAGGGATGCGATTGGTACTCGTGATTTTCTAACAAATATGGGGAAAATGAAGCGTCACTGAGCAATCAGAGTAATGCCTATATATTGTTGCATACTTGGGATATTTCATGGAAAATTTTGGCTAGAACAGAAATAATTTTTTCTTATTTTAAAAATAATAAAGATTGTGTTCAAAAAATATTAAAATAACGTGTCTTTCCTTTTTTAGAGTACTTATGATCCAGCTTTGGTCTCTAGTATGAAACGATTACACATATCTTGTTCTATTGTGTGGTGTGGTTAATCTTTAATTTAAAGTAATCATGAATTTGAAATCAATCTTTTTCAAGAAAAATATACAAGTATTTTATAGTAGCTCTTGTAGCAAATTTTAGCATGTTTTTTTTTAACTTATTTGTAAATAATGTATAAAACATTAAAATTCTCTATTGCATAATATATTAAAAAATAAGATTTAGATATTATTTTTTCTAATAATCAACATTAAAAAAATATTTTTAATCTTTTTCTTTAGAGAACATGAATTCCAATTTCAACTAGTTTCACATATAACTCTATTATATCACTTTTATTTAGTGTGAGATTCATGTAATGACAGGGTATTTTTTTAGGAGTTCTTAAAATTGTATGTTGTTTTTCTATATTTTTTTCAAAGTACCAAAATTGAGAATTAGTATTTTAAAATAATATTTATCTTTCACGTTAACATAAATTGCATTAGTTAACATAGTTAATTTGCTGACACCACATTAGTTGTCACTTTGTGATGTTATGTAATTAGGAACTTGTTTAAAATTAAATTTTCACTGAGTTTGAATTTATTTTGTATTTGGTCAAATGAATCTCATTTTTTAATTCTCTTCATCCTTCCTTCCTCACGAGGTAAGGATGGGAGGTAGTGGTTCATCATCTAACACCATATGAGACATTAAACACATATAAGGAGACACTAATTGATTTATTCAGATGGTGCATGAGTGGTTAAGTCACAGATATTTTTTGTTATTGTAGACTCAATTATTTTGTTAACATAAAAGATGAAAAGAAATCTTGATAGGTCTTTCTACAACTTCCTTATTGTGTTTTGCAAAATCATTATTGTATAAAAACAAGGACATAATGGTAAAATATCATATTCTTTTATTTTGATTATTGAAATATGAATACTTGCATAGTGTTTGTTGGACCTTATCATATTTTGATAAAGATTGGTCTAGTGGATTATGAGATTGCTCTACCTTCTCAGTTAACAAACTTGCATAATGTTTTTCATGTGTCTTAGTTAAGGAAGTATATCTCAAATCCTAATCATGTGTTGGAGGTGGTTCATGTGCAAATCAATGAGAACTTGTCCTATGAAGCTCAAGCAATTACGATTGAAGATTATCAGAGTAAATAGCTTAGAGGTAAGTCAATTTTTGGGAACGAATTTTGTTATTGGGATAATGTAAGGATTTAGAAAAACAACGTTAGAATAAAAGTGATATATTTAAATGATACATGAATATTTTATTATTAAAGTGAAAAGAGTATATGAATAGGAAATTCAGTTATTTAAATTTCATTTTAAAAGAACCATAATCTCTCTAAAAGTTTCTTTTTTTTCCTTTCCTATACCTTATCTCTAAAATTCTAGCATCATCGCTCATCATATCAACAATCAAAGTCTGTCATTGGACTCCTGACAGCAAAGACTACACGATTGCTCTATCAGAATCTACAAGATTGCTCTTTTTCTTTGAGTCAAATTTTGAACTTGTTAAGTTTGTCTTGATTTATGTTTTGCATGTGACGCTTTTAGCTTCAGGATTATTTTTTGTTTCAAAGTCTTAGTGATATGGTTAGATTTTTATTAGGATTTTGTAATGTAGGTTATCCTTGAGCTTAGGATTGGAGTTCTTAGTGAACATTTGTTCAAACTCAAATAAGGGAAGTTAGTTTAAATTTTCAATAGAATCTCATGTTAGAAGTATTGGATGTGAAGGTGGAGTGATAACCAATTCCAAAATTTGTTTGTAGGATTGATTATTTTTTAGTACAATAGTGTATTGGTTGAAATTAAATATGAATATGTTGATATTGATGTGAATGAGTGATTGGATGTGATTTATTGTAAATATTGGAATGATTGTATGAGTGATTTGAGATGTCTTATGATGCATTTGAATTGGAAAGAGTTATAAGTGATTGGTTGGTTGAATTTGGATATTAAAATGACTTTAGAAAATTGTGAATAATTGAGCATAGGTTGATATAGGAACTCAATGAGAGCGCCTGTACAACTCTAAACAATTGAATTGTTATTTTTATATGATAGGTTTTATAAAATACTAGTTAAAATGTAAGAATTTGTAATGAGATAATGCATATATTAGTTTTGAGCAGTTTTTATCTGCATTTTTGATGACTTTTTACGGCAAGTGCACCGCGTTTGTCAGAAGTAATAATTGTCCCTAAGGACGAATATCGATCCCACAAGGAACAGTGAATTATCAAGTACAATAATCGCTAAATATAGAACAAA
>Ga0123342_1001451_pt1 | contig 39857 bp, 21 predicted proteins | sample Turbeawhitnodule_FD_89960 | JGI IMG/M metagenome (GOLD analysis project Ga0123342, IMG submission 89960) | Root nodule microbial communities of legume samples collected from Mexico - Turtle bean Mexico white nodule | ecosystem: Host-associated > Plants > Roots > Nodule | place: Mexico: Nepantla...
AAATATATATATATATATATATATATATATATATATATATATATATATATATATATATATATATATATATATATATAATAATAATAATAATAATATTGATATTGAGACATTTATTATTGCAAAAAAATAATTAATAATAACGATAATTTCTACACTAAAAAGTTTTTAATTTGATAAACCTTCTCAGCATTCTCCATTTAGCATGCAAACATCGAAGTTACAATTAAAATCAGTTGCTATGTAATTAAATTTAGCTTATGAAATTTACATATGCGATGTCTACAAATACATATCCAATATGAGAATCTGTTAACCGATTTAAGCATTTTTTGAAATCTAATATAAAAGGTTGTCTTCTAATAAAATTTATAGAGAGGAAAGAATAAATTGCAACTAAGTCTAATAAAAAAAACATGCAACTCCCAAAAATATTAGTGTACATCTTATTTCAATAATTTTGAAACATAATTTTTCCGGTTTCCTTCAAAAGTCCAATTGAGTCAATCAAGTTAATAAGAACTTTATTGTTGTCTTCCACGTATTATGTAGAATGCTTATGGGCTATACCAAATTATTTTCCTTTTCGTATGATGCCATATAAGAAAAAAAAGTTAAAGAATAATTCATAATCACTAATAATAAAATAAAAATACATATTAAACTGAGATTTGAATTTTTGAATTGGGATGGATGAGTGGTGCAGATCTTGCTGATTCTCTTAGTGAAAGTTCAGATCTTGTCTATTTTGGTCACTATTTCAATGATTTTTTTAAAACCTAATGCAATGCATACATTTGGGAAACCTAATACTGCAAAAGGCAAAGAAGGAATGAACATTTCTTTGGCAAAAAAAAAGATAGGAGAAGTAGAAAAAGTATTACAAAGTGGACTCTCAACCTTATAAAACTAGCTCATGAGATGAGTTTTGCACTCACTTATATATAATGAAATGTCTTAATCTCTGTCGACGTGTGATCGACAACACCCGTCACGCTGAGAGTGACAGCTTGTGTGTGGAATAACATATTATGGGCGGTCCAATAACGACCCGATAGCGGATGACTTAATAAGTCCAACGAATACTCGCTAGAATAGATTTGAAATGACTCTGATACTATATTACAAAGTGAACTTTAAGTCTAATTTAACCCCATAAAACTAACTCATGATATGAGATTTACACTCATTTATATACAATGAAATATCTTAATCTCTAATAAAATGAAATACCCTAATCTCTAATAAAAGTGAAATCTCTATTAAAAAAAAAATTATAGAATCGTCATCTTTCTCTATCACCACATTACTCCTCCTCGAAACCCTTGAAGAGAACCTCTTTATCCATGGTGAAGAAATTTTAAAACTTTGAGGACTGAAAGAACATGTTTGATGGCTTATCAGATGCCTTTACATGGCTGCACCAAACATTTTCAAATCATTCTCTGCATTTTTTCTAAACCAGATCATATTGTTTTCATGCGAAAAGACAAACCATGGAGGTTGTTTTATTAGGAGACAACATACTCTTCCACACGTGTCACCGTTATGTCATTCTCACCATGTTTTTTAGTTTCTTTCCCCTCCTATATTTCCTCTACACTTGTATTTTAAATTATATCACTATTTCAATGTAAACAAATATTTTTACTTAAACAATACTACCATTTATTATGATTACTGTGCTTGGATTGGTAATAATTGAAATAATCATTTAAAATACAAAATATGTTAAGTAAATTAAAATATTTAAAGAAACATAGAAGAGTAAAGCAAAATGATTACAAGGAGAGTAAGTGGTCATCTCAATTTGGAAAAGGCAAAATCTCTTTTCATTGGAAAAGGCAAAATCTTAATTATTGCCTAATTAATAGCACTACTCTTTCTTCTCGCATAATACTCTAAGTCCACGTGCATTAAATTGTTTCAAAATGTGTTGAGAATAACTCTGAAAAATTAAAGGAGAAGTTTATTTTGACACTCAAATTATATATTCACGATTAATTATAATTTAATTATTTTTTGTTTGAACAAATATACTAAAAATGTAATTTCAAGATAATTATTTTATTTGGAAAGAAAAATGTTAAAAAATATAATAAACAAAAAAAAAAGGATTTGTAAAACCGGTTTATTTTTCAGAATTTTCTTTTACAAATTTCAACTATTATTCTAAACTATTAATTTAAGGAGATAAGAGAATATTGATTTTAGTGATGAATTTTCTTATTAAAATTATGATAAAATAAATTAATCATATTTTTCGGTAAGTGTTAATTAGTATTCTTAACACTCTTATTTAAAAAATTAAAAGTTGAAGGTTTTTTATTCAAATAAATGGTACTATTGTATTTTGCTGTGTTTTTCAATACATTCTGGATTTTTTTTTATAAATTTATGTTTCAATTTATTGATTAAAAAAAGATAAATTAAAAACAACATACCAAAAGTTATATCTTCTCGTGTATGGACTATAGAAAGGTTAATAACATGTTTTATCATGAAGTAAAGTTAACAAAAAAATGTCAAATAAAAAGGAAGAATACATATTTATAATTTTTATTCATCGCTAAAAATATTTTAAAATAGAACGGATATAATTGTATTCAATTTGTTCATTAAAAATATTTGAAATACGAGTTTTTTTTCTGAATATTGTTCAATGTTATAACAGATACATGGTAACATTAATATATAAAAGTTAATTTCTAATAAATCCAAAACTTGAAATACGGTCATGAATATAGTCTAATAATTATAACTTTTTTTAAAGTGCGTAAAAAGAAAAATATTTAAACATAAATCAGAGTTATTTACACATTTATGACAAAATTATTTGTTTAAGAAAATTAATTTGTTAAATAAATTAAACCAAACGGTCCATATTCAGTCTAGTTTTAAAAAATACATCGTAAAAAGTTGAAATAAATGTGTAACTATTATTATTATTATGAGATAAGTTAAAGAACAGGAACATCATGTGAAAGGATTATTCTAACTTCATTAGAGTCTTGTCCCTAACAACTAAAGGATGCTGTCCTCCTGTGGGTTCCCCGTCTTCTTCAGTCCTTCAAACCACACGATTCCCTTTCCTAACCTACCCAATACAATATCTTAATATTTATTATTATTATTATTATCTATTAAATACTTTACATTTTATCATATGACTTACTATTATTATTTATTAAATACAACTCTATGTCTATTTAATTATAGAATAAAACTACCGTAAATAATAAGCTCGCATATGTTAATTTACCGCTCTAGATGCATCTTTATATTATAAGATGCCTTGAATTAAACCTTAAAAAAAATGAAACTAAAAGAATTATTCTTTATTTATTATAATGTAATCATTCTAAGAAGTAATTTAATTTTAGTTGCTAGATTAAAAAGAAAAAAAAGAGAATTAAAATATTTTTTATTTAATTTATAATTGCAGAAACTACTAAAACGAAGAACAAAAGAAGATTGTTGTGAGTCACTGGTGTTTAAATATTTTTTTTACCTTCTCCCACTCTGCAGCAGCAGGCTCCAATTATTTATACTCAGAGACAGCCATGCCTCCTTTCGATTTCTCCATCTTTTAAAAATTCTGTCCCACCCCACAAGCAAAGCACCCTTAACCTTTTTCAGTCCAATTTTTTATTTTTCATTGCTTCCTCTTTTTTGCTCTCTCTTTTTCTTTCTCTCTACCCCATTTTGCTTTTCTGGGTTTCTGTGCTTATTGTTGGGATCTACTTCATAATGGGTTTCTCCCAAGGCCCCTGCACTGATTCCAGGGACCTTTCCAATGCCCCAACCTCTTCCCCATTAGTTGTAGATCACTACTGTGACTACAATAAGCTCAAATTCAGAACCTTTCTCAGAAAAATGATCTGGGAATACGGTCTCGCCTGTGTGGCCAACCCTTCCCGACGCCGGAGGAGCTCCGAGAGGGGCCTGGGCGACGGCAAGAAGACGAATTTGGAACACAACAAGGCGTGGTTGCTCGCGGAGTCCGGTGGGTGTGGAGCAGAATTGTCCAATGCTGACCCTCAATCGGTTCACTCCTCTTTCAGGTTCAGTTTCTGTTCTCAGGTTGAGCTGGAGTCCCTCAACATGAGTTCTTCCAGTGCTGCGACCGTTTTGATGGTGAATTTGGACAATGGGGTGAGTGAATCTCGCGCCAAGGAAATCAAATGGAGGAGAATGGAGTCCTTGGAGAAGAGCATATCCCCTGTGGCTCACTCCTTGATCAGGTTCTGCTATGGTGAAATTCTCTCTGCTACTAGGAATTTCTCCAAGGGTAAGTTTCTTTCTTTCTTTCTCATATTTTGGTTAATGAAGACTTTAGTCCTGGTAAAAAGTACTAAATTTTGGTTTTAATTTCTGATTGTTTTTCAAAATATCTAAATCGTGGTGGAAAAAAAGGTTAATGTTTTAGAACTAAAGTTTGAGTACCATAAAAAAATATATAGTGAAGAAACTATTCATCTTAAAAGTCAAGACTAAAGTCGAAATTGGGGAATTTGTTCGTGTATTAAAGACATTATTAACGTTTTATGTTTGTGCTTTGAGTGTTTGTTATTGTTTTTTGTTGGAAGTTGATTGGTTTGTGTGAGATCATGATTTGTTTCTCTGTTCTGGTGTATGTAGGGAGGGTGTTGGGGAGAGGGGCGTTGAGCTGTGTTTTTAGGGGGAGAGTTGGCCTTTTGAGGACTGCCGTGGCAATCAAACGGTTGGACAAGGAAGACAAGGAATCTGCCAAGGCCTTCTGTAGAGAATTGATGATTGCTAGTTCTCTTCACAGTTCGAATGTTGTGCCCCTTGTGGGGTTTTGTATTGATCCCGAGGAGGGTTTGTTTCTGGTGTACAAGTATGTCTCAGGGGGCAGTCTGGAGCGTCACTTGCATGGTATTCATTTTTCAGAATTTACCTGCTTTTTCTGTTATGAGGTTTTGAATTTCACTGATTCTCGCATGTCTGTTTTGCAGGAAGGAAGAAGGGTAGTTCACCTCTTCCGTGGTCTGTGAGGTACAAAGTTGCAATCGGGATTGCTGAAGCTGTGGCTTATCTTCATAGTGGAACTGAAAGATGTGTTGTGCACAGAGACATTAAGCCCTCAAACATTCTGCTTTCTTCAAGGAAGACTCCCAAGGTGAGACATTTTCTCGTGAATCAATCGTAGACTGTGGTTATGTAATGTAAAATCTGTCTCGTATGGGGTTGAGCAAGTCATTCTGATTGTTTTTGTTAAATTGTAGCTATGTGATTTCGGATTAGCTACATGGACTTCTGCACCTTCAGTTCCTTTCCTTTGCAAAACCGTCAAAGGAACATTTGGGTACAAACTTCTGCCTTTTTATATTGATTCTGCAAAAATATTATTTCTGTGTATAATTTCTTTTCATGTTAAGATTAGCTGAAATAAAACTTCTATGCCTCTGCTTTCCCTGCAGATATTTGGCTCCTGAGTATTTTCAACATGGGAAAGTATCGGATAAGACTGATGTATATGCTTTTGGAGTGGTTTTACTGGAACTCATTACTGGCCGGAAGCCAATTGAGGCAAGAAGACCTTCAGGAGAAGAAAACTTGGTCTTATGGGTGAGTTATTCTATTAATTCGTGCGAAGTTGCCTTATTTTTTCATAATATCATGATGGTTGAATTTATTCCTTTTGTGGTTATACAAGGGATTGCAAGTAGCAAAAATCTTCTTTAGCTTAATCTACTGCCTTTTTTTGTACATCAAAGCGATAAATCAATAGTATCAATTTCACCTTACTTCATTGCTTCTAGGTGACAGAACATTGTGTACCTAATGTGTACTCCTATGCAAAACAAAATTTAATTGAACATTGTTTATTTTATCTGCTTCTGTAATCAAACTTACTTGAGATACATGTAAACTGCAAAACATTATAGCTAGATTTGTAATGCATCTTAATAGTTTAGATATATACTTTAATTAATATCTTCTTCTTGGTGGATAAATGGAAAGTTAAGAACAGTAATATGGAATTGATATGGTCTTGTTAACACACGTCCAATTCAAAATTCATTTTCAGGCCAAACCTTTTCTACAGAAAGGGAAAGGTGCCATTGAAGAGTTGCTTGATCCTCAACTCAAGTGCAGTCTGAGATTCTCAAATCAAATGGGTAGAATGATTGAAGCAGCAGGTGCCTGTGTCACCAATGAAGAATCTCGGAGACCTGGCATACGTGAGATTATTGCAATACTGAAGGGTGAAGAAGAGCCTCTTTTGTCTAAAAGAAAGAAATCCAGTTTTCTTGGAAATGGTTGCGTGATTGATTGTTATTCTCAGTTAGAACAAACAAATAATGAGATGAAAAGTCACTTGGCTTTAGCAATGCTAGGAGTTGCAGAGTTTGAGGATGATGACTATCTCTATGGTCGATAAAACATGTTGACAACCCTTCAATAACCTTTTACTTTTTGCTATGATTGTGATTAAGAGTGCTAAAGTTTAGATGTGAGCGAGTTGAAAATGTAAATAGAAATAGGAGCTTAGATGATGATTGTGTGTAGATACTTTCCTTTTCCTTTTACCTTTCCCTTTTCACAAAGGGAACCTAATAGATTTTCATTCATGTTTGTGAATCATGTTCAATTCATGTTGGGAAATTTTAGGATTTTTAATTTCATCTAAACCTTTCTTACAAATATGTTTTTGTATCACTTCGTTGTAGGTGGTTGGTTGTTGAGGTTCTGGAACATATTTTAGTTATTAGTAAAACTAATAGATATTCAACTGTCATAGGTTCTCTAACATAGTTATTAGTAAAATTGGTAATTATTCTACACCAATATGATAGTGAAAAGTGTGGGATGGTAAACAGCCTTCATTTTCAATGATGGGCATAGGCGTCTAGGAGTTTCCATTTTGAGAAGACCCTATTCAGATTCTACTTCTCACCTAATTCATAATGCACCTCAACAAGTAAAAGAAAAAAAACAAGACAGGGAATACATTAAGAATACACGAAGATGAACACGTAATGTATAGTTTGATGTATATAGCTCTGTACATTTATTTTATCTTTTATACAAGTTCTTAAGTTATGTCAAGAAAGAAAGAAAAAGATGTGTCGTGTCTAGCTGCAACCTTAAGAATTAAGATTTTGATTTACATAACTTCTGGTGTTTGGTATTGAAGCAGGTCCCTATTGAGAATAGAGCATCTCAACTGCCTCTAACTTAATGTCAAGGACCTTGCTTTATAATAATGAACATGAGAAAAGCAATCAGATTAAGTTTATCGCAAGACATGACACTATACAACAAAGGAATTAGGTCAACCCCAGAGAGGCTAACATCATGAACCTACCATTCTTACATCGTATATATAAATGATGAACACACATTGACAATGATTGTGTGTTGTAAATATTATGTGGGAAGAACTTAAAAAATCTTGGCTACATCCCTCACTAGACCACGGTTGGCTCGTGCAAAATCTGTGAACTCTTGATGTGAAATGAAGCCATCACCATCTGTGTCAATTTCATCCATCATCCGTTGCACTTCATCTGGGGTCACTGATCCAAGTGCCTTAAGGGCTTCACCAAGCTCTTGTGAACTGATTTGGCCATCACCATTGGAATCAAAATGCTTGAAAATGCGTTCCCTATCAGCTACATCTTGTGGATCATCATCACCCATTATGGAATGTTTGGTTTGTATTACCTAAAAGAATGAGTTTCCTTGTGGTTTTGGTGTTTCACTTAAAACGGAATTTGAGAGGTTAAAGGCCTAAGAGTTTGGGTAAGGTTATGCCATCTTTAGTACATGGGGTTTACTTATTATTGACACTAATGCCTAATTACCAAGATAACATAATTCACAACTTGTTTACCAAACTTGGCCAAATTCATTTTTTTCCTAATGTGAATGGCTGAAAGTGTTTTGCTAAATTTAGTCACTTTGTCAAATGTGCATTGCTCCCTCTTCAGGGATTTGCTTTATTCTTTGTCCCCCAAGTAACAAACCACAAATTCATAATACTTGGAATGGCTAACTCCCATTCTCCTCTTTTATGTTTTTTGTGGAATTTAAGTGTCTATATTTTCAAATATATAATATAACACCAGTGACTCTGTCTTTTCAAATATGTTCCCCGATCCTTTACACTCTCTTTTTTTTATCTCTTTAAATTAAATTTTAGAGTATCTATAATTGGGGTGAAAACAAAAACAAAAGAAGGAAAAGAATATTATACTTAGCTTTCACCTTTCAGTTTAACATAAAAGTAAAAGAAAGTATGTGAGACTCATGTCCAAGTGTGTTCCCACATATTCTAAGAGAAAAATAAAAAGATAGGTAGATTATATATTAAAAGATCAAAGTATCTTTATACTACATTACTTTTTTTTTTTAATTTTATCAACGATATTTTTCTTATTTTATTCTTCTCCCTTTTCATATAACTTTTTTTTTCTAAATCAGAAAAATAAAATATTAAAATAACTGCACTCTCACTTGTGATACAACTTTCACCCGTTCCAACTCATTAGGTTAGAGATCTTTATCCTTATATGTTTGTTGGGAGTTTCTTCTGAAGTAATACGAGATCATGACTAATGAATATTGGTAATTGATCTATTCAGTAAATTCAATTAACATTCTAAAGTCTTAGAATTATATATCTCTTAAAAACTTTGAAATTCAACCTAGAAAATTAAAGATAGTATTTTCAAGTTATCTTGAAAATGTGACAAATATTAATTATTCATTATCTCTTTATGAAGAAGTCTTCTTCTTTATATAAAGGAAACTTGTGATGAATGAGAGAAACAAATATTGTAATTTTACTCTATATTGGAAACATTTTCTGAACTAGATAAGATGAATTTTTCTCAATAGCCGAGAAGGTTTTTTTACGTTAAAATATTATATCTCACTTTCCAACTAAGTTATGTCTACTTATGTTCAAAATGAATTTCAATGTAATATTCCTTTCAAGATTTAATGGTAATGTTTTTTTTTTCTCACTTGAAGGGAGTTGTTGAGTTACCATCTCATTGACATGTTCGTTTGAAAAGGATGGGAGCATTCCTTGAAGCAACGAAGAAAAGATACAATGAAGAGGATGCTGAAAAGAGAGCGTCATATTTGTGCTCGTTTGAATTCAAAGTTATCACGATTGATGGCCAAAAAAAGTGTTTCTATATTAAACATATTTACAGTGATTGATGGAAAATAAAATGTTTATATATTAAATATATTTACAGAAAGTATCCTCAAAGCCTATGTCCAATTAAATCTTGTGCAATTTAATCAAATCACCCCTAATTCATTCAAATCAAATCTAATTATATAATTTGGATATATTATAATTGATCAAATAATAAATATTTAATAATCAATTATATCTTATTATTTGATAATAGTTTTTAATCTAAATTTTAAAAAAATTATAAATATACTATTTATTCTACATGGAATAATCAATCACTTCTCACACTCATATACTCTTAATTTTTTTATGTTATTATGATTTGATTGTCGGACAATCTTCTAAACATAACTTTCTCCTTATCACCTTAATAAGCTTGACCTATAAAACGAATAATTTATTTTAGGAGATCTACCTTTCATTTTGCTAAGAACAAAAATAGAGATAAAAAAGATTAAGATAAAATAAAGTGAAAGAGAATAAAAATATTGAATTGCAAACAATCTTCTCCTTCCTCTACGTAAATAATTAAAGAAAATAGTGTGTAATTTTTTTCTTTAATTTTTTTATAAATTCCGTTTAAACTGGGTAGATTTGTCAATGGACCATAAAAAAGCCTGTCCAAATATATTTTTCAACGAAATTGAAAAAAAATGTTTTAAATTAATACCATAACTGTATATTTAGAAGAATTTATACACATAATAAAGCTAATGATATATATTTGTTCATTTTAGGAAAATGATTATTTGCAGCAATGGTGAGAAGAGTCAGATAGAAGCTTTTAAAATATTTAAAATTGAAGTTCAAAATGAAGAAAGGTGAAACAAAGATTGAAACTGGAGTTTACTCTTTTGAAGAACCTATGCAATGAGGTTAAAGTTGAGTCAATTATAAGCCATGTTCTACAAATGGAAACAAAGTGCTTAATTCAGAAGTGGGATAGCATTGTATCAGGTAAATTAATGAGAACATGTTTGTCTCCAATAATGTCCTGTTATAATAAAGAAGTTGACATGTATAGTTTCTCACACACAATTGTCGTTTTTAAGTAATCACAATACTCTATAATTATGCTCACAAAAAAATATATACTCTTTTAAAATTAAAAAAAATAGTATATAAGAAAAGATGCAAAAGAGAGAAGATCTTAGAAAAAAATAAAACAATCAACCATGAATAAAAACCAATAAAAAGACTTTAGTTCCAAGGTGGTGGTGGTGGTGACAAATTTAGACTAAATAGAAAATTACTAGTTTGTTTATAAAGATGAAAATACGATAACTATAAATTATAAGAACCTAAAATACATTTATTCTTATTTAAATTATAAAATATTTCTTTTATATTTTAAGATAATACTTCAAAAAGTTATCACCTTCTAACCTCGACAATCATATGCTTTCTAGATGGAGTGATTATTTTTAAGTAAAGAATCATAAATTTATATCTACTTTTTAATTTCTAAAATAATTCTTAAACTATTTAATTATTATTTAACTGAATAAAATATATTTTATTCTAAATATAAATATAAGAATAAAAATATATTATCTCATTCAAAATATTAAGATACTTTGTTGAATTTTTTTTTTCAAAAGAAAACTGACTTATTTTCAAATGTAATAGTTTAAAAAAATATAAAAGGTTGTTTATTTTTTTCAAGAATTTAATTAAATTTCACATCAAATTTAAATGTTTTCAATTGAGTCCTATTAAATTTTCTTGATCCATTAAATATTCAATTTTTTTATATTTTTAATTGAATTTTTTCTTTTTTTAATAACATATTATCTTGCTTACATGTCTTTACACAAATAAATATGAGATTTTGTGGTTAATATAAAATAATATTACGACTAAATGTAAAATAAAGAGTAATATTTATTGTTTTTATTAAAAATATGTTGGATAATAATAAGAACAGTCCCACCAATGAGAGGGATTTTTCTTAATCGTTATAAGTAATTATATGGAAATTATCAAGGAATATGATGATCTCCTTATCCAAACATTTTCCATTAGAGTAATATATACAATTTAAAAAATCAATAAAAACTTTAGTAGCACGATTTTAACAACAATCAAGAAAAAAAATTACAAATAGTACACAACCTTATTTTAATCACAAATAATACACGACTAGAAAAAAAAGTTATAACTTAAACTAAAATTATGATTTCAAATACAATTTTTTATTTTAAAATAATTTTTACAAATATAAATTATCAAAATTTGATTTGAAGATTACATGACTTCTGAAAAAAAAAAAACCGGCAAAAGACAGGTGCATCTGCTAAAGAAAATCCATTGATTAGTTGGCGCGAAATGAATAAACATTTGATGAGTACGGTCACTTTTATCACATATGATGGCATGTGATGTGTGAATATGTGGACCATCACACTATGCATTATCACCGTCAACATGTCCTATCCTTCACTCACAACTTACATCACTCTATCCAAAAAAAAATTATTTTACCTCCAATTATTTTTAAATTGCTTTTTTACATACTTTTATATCAAAAGCATTAAGTGAAAAATTAGTATAACTTTTTTATTTATTTAAAATTATTCCTGCTTAAAATCAATTAAGAATATAAAAATTTAAAATTTATTTTTCAATCATAATTCAATGTTTTCTGTGTTTAAAAAGGAAAAAGTGCAAGTAATTAATTAAAAAAAATGCGTTTGTAAATTATTAGAAAAATCTATGTAGGGCAGAAGTTGTTATAAAACATGATAAGGACATGATATATTGATTCTCGTGCACTCCACGAGGACATGCCACGCGTTCCAACTTCTTGTGGTTAATAAAACTCTTCCTTCGCTTTCAATTAACTAACTACTTCACCGCTTCTGCCACACTCAACAACACCGCGTTTGGCTAACACCTCACACAATACTTCTCAACTTCTTAACGCGTTTGGGTGACTGATCCAATCGCACAACCGCGCTTTCTATAAAGCGCGAGTGAGTCACCACAACCAAACTCTTCAGTTTTTTCTTCTCTCGGTGTCGCCATGGACGAAGAGGTGCGCAAGATCTTCAACAAGTTCGACAAGAACGGCGACGGGAAGATCTCGTGCTCGGAGCTGAGGGAGCTGATGGCGGCGCTGGGATCGAAAACTACCACGGAGGAGGTGCGGCGTATGATGGCGGAACTCGACCGGAATGGCGACGGCTACATTGATTTGAAGGAGTTCGGGGAGTTTCACTGCGGCGGAGGCGGCGGCGACGGGAAGGAGCTTCGGGAGGCGTTCGAGCTGTACGATCTGGACAAGAACGGGCTGATCTCGGCGAAGGAGCTGCACTCCGTGATGCGGAGGTTGGGGGAGAAGTGCTCCCTCAGTGACTGCCGGAGAATGATCGGAAACGTGGATGCCGACGGCGACGGCAACGTGAATTTCGAAGAGTTCAAGAAGATGATGACGCGCTCGTAGTTTCGTAAGTCGCTGATTTATTTTAAGAGGATGAATGACATGCATTTTACAATTATTCTGTTTATTGCAAATTTAGTGTGTGGTGTTGAAATTAAATTGAGATGTGGAATTAATTGTAGAGAGAAAGAAAAACATTCCTTTTACTGTGTAGCACTAACTATAAACAGATTTTACTCTCACAATCCAATAACAGTTTGAATAATTTTTGTAAAGGATAGATAGTGACTCTGGTCGAAAACGTAATTCATCAAAAGTTTCTGAAAATATAATCTGCGTGTCACTGAATCTTCCAATCAAACTAATCTGTGTCTATTAAAATGAAAATTGTATAACATATCAGTAAATGATTAAGTTGAAGAATAAAAATGACTATTAAAATATTACAAACATTATCTTCAATCGAGATTTTCTAGCATCAAAACTAAATTCACGCCTAAATTATATCTTAAATAACTTTTTAATTTAGCTCTTTTATGAACTCATTTGAGAGGAATACTTCTATAAACTTAGATGACACTCAAATCACCAGTTGTAACTATCCAAAGTTCAAATCCTTATTTGAAATTTGACAATAGTACAACACTCCAATAAGATTGTCTATAGAAGAAAAATACTTGCAGATCTGATTAACTTGAAAAGAGTGAACAATTAATTAGGGTTTTAGACATGTTTTTCATGAGAGTTAATATTATATAGGTAATAGATGATGATTTTGTCAATCCAATTAAAATGAATAGAGATGATAAAATTTTATTTTCTTTTATACCACTGTATAAAGGATATATCATTGCACAATTTTCTTTAATGTTATTTTTAATTGTATAATTTTATTTTTTAATAAATAAATAAAAATATATTTATTAATAAAATAAGTAATTGAACAGTTTTTCTTTATTTTAAAATAACTAAATAATTTTTTTAAAAATAACTATCTCATAATTATTTTAACATTTTTTAATATCATTCCTGTAAAATTATATATATCTTTGAAACTATATTATTTTAATATTATAAGAATGTGAATACTAATACAGAAAGCACATTTATTTAACTAATATATATATATATATATATATATATATATATATATATATATATATATATATATATATGTGTGTGTGTGTGTATAATACAATTATATGTTCCCAAGTCAAACAGGAGATTATTGTTAAATTAGAGTAATATAAGTTAATTCACTTGTTTGTAGATAATACATGCTAAAAAAATTGATAAACTAAGATTTTTTTAAGCAATTATCATGCTATGCATTATAATTTAGGATTGAACAATCATAAAAATATTTATATTATTAATATATTTGAAGTCAAGTAAAATAAAAAGGAATTGATGACAGTCTAAATTTATATTAAATAATGTGAACGAAATAAACATGGCAATTTCTGGATATGTGATTTTGAAGCTAAAAATGAATAAAATTTTATAGGATCCTTTACACGACAATTTGTTATGTTATCTGGTGTCCATTGGATCTTCACTAATCTCTTCCTTTTCATTTTTCAGTGTAGCAGTTTCTTCGTCATCCTTGGTAATTTCTTCCTGTTTCATTTCGGGAGGTGGCGGCAATGTTTTCGTCACCAGCTCCACTATTTCGGTCACCTCTTCATCTGGAAAACGTCCCTCACAACTTTCTATGATCTGTGTAATCAAAGTAAACAAACTGCTTAATTACAGTTTCGTAGGGGTAGCTATTGAAATAGACTAAAAATTTTAAAGCACATTATCAGTCCCAACCCAGTCCTACCAAAAATGAATGGACAACTCTGAGATTTAGAAATAGAGATAACAATACTCTCTTCGCAGAAAATTATTATCAAACATAACACAACCATTTAAATTTTGGACTTAAAAATTCAAGCAATCCTATCTTTCTATGCAGTCAAAATTGCAGACTAGCAAACCTGATGATTCCAATACTTCTTACACAAACACAACTAATCAGGAGTTTACATATACAAAATCAAATTCGACAAAAAATATGATAATCAGCTACAGGGCTAAAAAAAGTAGTCTTTCAAAACTTTTGGATTTTGATTTCAGTCTTTACAAAAAAAATCGACCATTTCTAGTCTTTCATTTATTTTCAACCATCAATAATAAACCCTCTCCCGGAACTATTTTTTCCTTATGAAGGAGTAATTTTTATACAAAAAAAATAAATTATAAGCAACGAACAAAATTCCAAAATTTTAGACCAGAAACTTCATTAATCCTTAATATCTTAGTTTGAAGTTTTAAACCCCACGTACAGATAATCATATAGTCTACTTTGACTATATTTGATAAATGTAAAAGTATTTTATTCCGTCATCTAATTAGAAATTATCGAGTATAATAAGCTAAAAATGTCTAATAATATATCATCCCCCTTAAATGAGCAAAGCTTCTGGTAAGTAAAAGCACACTAAGGTAGCAAAACAGAGAGATTTGAAAACTTAAAAGATTAAATCTTGTAGATTTGGTCCATCAGGATTAACCCATGACCACTAGCTGGTGTATTCAAACCAAAGGCGACCCAGTGCCTGAAAACTTCCTTATTGATGTATGCATAATAAATGGAGAATGGAGAGTATGTTTCCAATATTTTTCTCACCCTCTAAAATTCAGTAACAGGTCTTTGGATAAGTTGGGACCAAAGAAAGTTAAATATAAGTCTAATGGTCTCAGTGCTTCCAATTCCAACTGATATATCATTACAGGATTCACTGGAAAAGAAATTCTGGAATTCATAAAAAAATACAAATCTATTGGTTATCAAACCTAACATGTGAATTGGGGATCGACTAACTATTCTTTCTTTTTTTATCATTCCAAGTTATTAATAATGGAGGGACTATGTTTCCAAACTGGCTGATCTTACGAATAACAGTTTTCTTATAAATTATATTTTGATAGAGCAAATTAGTTATGAGAAGAAAAAGGGGAATTATGCTATAATACCTGTTAATTGTCAGAATTTTGTGTTGCTTATTTGCTAGAGTTTACAAGTTACATCACAGCATAAAAAGTTAAAAGTCAATACCTAATACTTCATACTTCAAAGCTAAAGGCAAATAACAGAAACACATCGCAGAGCTAATAACTTCTAACTAAATGGTTTAGTGTAAAATAAATGGGAAAATTTAAATTGATACTTACAGGGAATATTTCAACTTCAGAAGTTGGCCTAGTGTTTAATATGTTCAGAACCTCAGCTTTTGCTAGGTCATGTCGTTTAATACAAGTCAAAAACTCATTGATGCTCTCTCTTGTTTGATCAGAGGCAGCAGTGTCAACCAAATAATCATAAACCTGCTAGATATCCAGGACATTCATTTACCAACAAAACTAAAAAATTATTGCCATCTATTAGAAAAAGCAAACCTAACCTTGTATTCAGACTGCTCTACTTTGGCAATAACCCTGGTTGGATCCTTTGAAGCTCCTTTAGCTCGTAAGAAATCAAGGACCTCAAAATTTGTGAGTGCACCAGCATTGGCCTCTAAGCTATGACCAAGTTAGTAAACATCAACCATATGCCAATAGATAATAGAAAAGTTCAAATGAAATTAGTGTATTAATTTGAAAACAAACAAAAATGGGGGAAACATACATCTTCATTTGTGCGACACTAGAGAGAGAGAGAAAAGGAAGTAACAAAAAGAGAGTGTTTCCTTTGCTTCTGCAATAAAGCCAACATATAAACACCAAATTAAATAATTGAATTTTCACAAAAATACATCCGAATACAATTTTAACTTAAAGTGCAAAATTTGGGTGGAGTGGACATCAAAAGAAACAAAATTGAGTTGGTATGGTTTCTCCTATCAAAGAAATAGCAATATTCAAATATTGAACCAATGCAGAATATCAAATAATTTCATTGCCACTTTAATTCTTCCGGAACTTGGGTGGCAAAAAACTTTGGTACTGGTTATATAAACAAGGTGTTCAGTTGCAAGGAGTTTTGGGCAAGTATAACTGGATAAGTATTTAGTAAGCAGTGGAAGATCATTACTTTAATCAAACAGAAACAATGGTAAAGTGAACAGAAATGTGAATCAAAATAGTGGTAGTAAAGGAGGGAAACAAAGACAGAAAACCAAATAGAGGCAAAGAAATAAATAGTTATCTATACTGTCACGAACCAACTTACCCTAAAGCTGAAGCCGTTAGATTAGGTGTGGACTCATGGTTTTTATATGTTCTTATATTTAAGACACATTGGCCTTCCCTATCATCCGCTGAAATTCTCTGTAACTACTGCAATTTGAATGAGTATTGCCAAATTTCTTTTCATTTACTCCTCTAGTTGTTTGGTACTCAATCTAACATCAATTTGCCAATGTTGAAATTCTAGACAGTTTATGTTAGAGACTACATTCAAATCTTAAAGCAACAAATGACTTAATCAAACTTAGCTTGAATGATGGAACAGAGAAAATAAATTTCTTTATTTTAACAAAAGGACCCTGACTTTTATTGTGGCTGGCTATCTGAGTACATAATAATAGAATGGGTGGAAGTAGTTTACATTATTTGTTTAATTACATATACAGAATTAGCAATCTTCTTCCCATGCAGAAGGCAAGAAGAGGAGAAAAAAAAAAGATTAAAAAACAAAACCAAAATAACAGTGGATAAGGAACTGTTGGGTCAGTAATATGTAAGGAACTAATGGGTAACGTATACCAAAATAAATTTAAAAAACCTAATAAACAGTATTGTGGAAGACCAACTACTTCCCACTTAGAACACTCTTATCAAGACAAAGTAAACTATCAAATACAAAGTGTTTTGAAGTTAAGAATTCTGAAAGTACCAAACCCAAATATCAGAGTGCCTAGACAGAATTCTATATTTCAATATCCTTGTCATTCTCGACATGTAGCAAATACTGCGTATAACTACGTTTACTTTGCAATGTTCCTTGAATGATGAATTAATAAGCATGCAGCCATAATTATGGAACCAAAAAAACTCTGTTTGTGAGATACAATTCATCACTAAACAGAGGCCAAGAAAACGCCTTTCTTCAAAATCCAAGAAATAGAAGAACTACAAATCTAAGGACCAAAGAATATAAAACAACAAAAAACTAACCTTCGCGGAGAACCTGGAGATGCTTCGGTGCGACGGCGTGCCTGAGTTCCACGGTTGCCAAAGTGCTGGAGTGAGATAACGGCCTCCTGATGCTAGGGCATGCAATAATTGAGAGGAAAAGGTTTTAACGAGAACCGTGTGTGAAAGAAAACATTTGTAGCAAAAAACAAATTAAAAAATTAATTATTTATTTATTTATTTAATATTTTAAAATAAGAATATTTTGTATGAATGTTAATACTTAAACTTCGTTACATTCTTATTGAGTCTCTCAGCACAGGTTTAGAATGGAAAATTACAGGCTGCTACGAACGTCATTTTCAAATAATTATTGTAAAATTAAAAATTTATATTATATATGATAAATTATAATTAATGGTATAAATATTAATATATAATACACACTATTGGGTTGGATCGCAGGTGTTCAAATTTTACTTAGCACCATTACTGCACCTAATTTAGTATTAGTATGAAAGACAAAAATACCCTTAAATAATAGAGTTTTAAGGATTTTTTTTTCAAAATGAATTTTATGTATTACGGATTTTTTTTATTTAGAATGAGATTTTAAATTTTGAATTCTGGATATACTTTTTCATAATGTATTATTTTCACTTTTAGATTTTTATTTTCGAAAATAAAAAATTATGTTAGGCACAGGTTAAAAATGATTTGGCGTACGAAAAACTTGCCTCAATTTGGACAATTACTTCCTCTAGTATATAACTGCACCCAATTTCACTATAAAAATGGAAAATTCTTTAAATAAAATAGGATATATATAAAAATATATTATAGATTTCTTTATCTCAAATATATTTTTGGATTTTTCTTTTCAAAACAAATTTTTTATATTGTGGATTTTTTATTTAGAATAAAATTTTGATTCTTTTTCAAGATTTTTATTTCCAGAACACAACAACCTTTTCCATACCTACTTTTTCTAGAATGTATTATTTCCAATTCTAAAATTTTATTTTTTAAATAAGGGACATTTTCGAAAATTCAAAACTATGTAGGATGAAAGTTCAAAAAGATTAGAATTTGCCTTTAATTTGAGGGGGTCAGAAAGCAATTGGCCACCATGACAGACTAATGGGCCAACATCAACTTGGTGAAGGACCCACTATCAACTTCAAACCAAGGACCCAGTGAACACAATTTGGCCTGAGATTACAACCATCCAATTCATCCACTGGTGATGCACAATTAATTGCCTCACTTTTCTGGATCACACCAATTTTTCATTTTCACCTTCATCACTAATCTTCAAAATAAAACTTTTAAATTGGGACTAAATCTGTTTAACTTACCTTAAATATTAATTTTACATGTGAGTTTTTATAAATTAGTTAAATAATATATATAAATTATTGCAAACTCCTTAATATTTTGTATACAGTGTCTATGAATACCAAATATCCATATTTGAATTCATAAAAACTAGTTATATATCACCCTAATTCTTTTATTACATAAGGTGTTTTATTTAAAAAACAAAACAGTTCTAAATCACCGATTACAGATTAAGAAGATAACATTTTTCATTGCAATACGAACAAAAAATTGTTCTCTTTAATTACGTAAAGACGGTCAAATATGGTCAAATATGTGATGCTAGTGAGATGGAGTTGCCTTATATTACCGAAGAAATAAATTGAAGATTGAATTTGAACATTCAAAATCTAATTTAAGGTTCTTTATAAAAATTAACAAATATATTTATTCTATTTTCCTAATTTTTAAATTCTAAACAATTATATAAATTTAATCATTTACTTGTTTTGTGGGAAGATTGAGTCTGTCTAAATCCAACTATATAAGAAATGGTTACTGCAAATTGTATGCATGTTACACCTGCTAAATTGATTTTAACTTTAAAAAAAAAAAATCTTCCTTTTCCAAACTTTTTCCTTACATTTTTTTGCTGTTAACCAAATAAAAGTTAAATGATAACGAAAATATACTTAAATGGTAAGAAAGCAAAGTCAGTGATAGTGAGTTATATCTATCATCAATTAAGAGTATGTGGTCCTTCTCAGTGGCTAGGCAATTTGACAAAACATGTGCATCATTTATGATATCAAATTCCAATACACAACAACAACATCAATGTATTTAGATAGCTTCAATGTTTTATTCCATCAACATTTTTAGCTGTACATTATCCACATCAAATTGATACGTGCTTGGTGAATTCAGTCGTTGATGTCAATGAATAAATTTGCCAAAAGAAAAATCAAACTTGTTTTTTTTTAGTTTTTTTTTTTATGTTAGATTACTTGTTTTATATGTTAGATTACTTGTTTTTTGTTTTGTTTTATATGTTAGATTATTTATAAGGAACCACTACTGTGTCTAGTGCCTGGTATCAATTTTTCTTCTTGTATTCAAGTTTAGACTCTTATAAAGAATTTTAGGTCATGTGTCTGATCCGATATATGACCATTTATGAATCTTTTTCCAACTTGTGTATCTAACATTATGAGGGAGCACAAATCAAGGGATCTCAATCAAATAGACTTAATCATCCTTAATGACTCAATTATGACGGAATCATGACTAAAAGTAGAAAAGTTACAATTCGAACAATATATGCCTGATTATACTCTACAGAAAAGATATAATCTAAACATCTAATAAACAACACAGAGATTACTCTCAACTTCTATTTCATATTATATTTATTATATTTATGTTTTTACTGACTTGAGCCTCATTTCCAGAAAGCCTTTAAAAAGAAACCACAAGAAACTCATTCAGATTCTGACCGACCTCAAGTTGGCTAGAACAAATACATATCTAAAATTTTACCAATGTAACTATTTATACTGTTTATAATAAACTATATAATTAATAAATCATATTTAACTATGAAATTATCTAATTTATTCGATATCTTTTCATATTGAAAGTTTTTACACTAACGAATCCAACTATTTCCACCGTTCTAACCAAAAGCTGTTGTACGCAATTTGAATGATAAACGCTACCAATAATTAAACGTGGAAAATGGTTGACTACAAAATGGAAAAAGTTGAAAAAACGTGTATGCTAGTACAGAGAACCAGTCCACCCTTCACATTTTGTTCCATCTTGCATTCCAGATTTGACTTGTAGTAATTTGGATTCAATTTCCAACTACTCGAAAAAAAATTTAAGTTTTATTTTATAAATTTAAGAATTTTTAATTGAGTATTTATTATAACTAAATTATCAAATGCTTCAAATTATATATTTTTTAATTAAATTATGAACTTTAATTTTACCATTAATTTAGCTGAGGTTGTTACCTTGTATCATTGACATTTACAACTTCATAAGAAATTAAAAATGGCATTATGTTCTTAATTCATATTAAGAAATAAATTTTATTAATTATTCAGAAGTTTTATATTTGTCAACTGAAAATGATTGTTATAAAATGAATTGAGGTGACTATCTGATTTTATTGTATCTAACAATACTACACATTTGAACAATAATAAAAAAATTACCTTGTTTTGTTTTTTTAAAATGAAATATTAAAATAAAAATAAATTAACCATGTTAATACACAAAACAATGTCATTTGGTAAAAATAATTAAGGTTCCAGAGATTATTTTTTTTATCATTAAGTTTGTATCGTTGTGTTTGAAACTATAAAATAAAAGGACTAACTTATCTCAATTTAGGTAGAGATTCAATTTTAAAAACATAAATATTTTGAATGTTTTATATATAAAAAAAAAAAATTTAGTAGAAACTCAGATGAAGATATCCAAATTTAGGATTGACTTAAAAGTTTTATTATGTCGTTTTTTTCTCATCCGCAACACGTAAGCAAAATAATAATCGCATCAATTCAATTAAAAATAAAATAAAATAATAGAAATTCAATTGAAAATATAATTTTTTTATAATTAAATGAAACTTTAATAAAAACTTATTTAAAAATATTCAAATTTACTCATTCATTTTAATAAGCAAAAAGATTTATTGTAAGCCAACCCATTTTATAAAATTTTAATTTTTAATTAAATAAAAATTGAATTGTTGGTACTTTGGCCAGTCAGTTTGGCCGTCTAGAGTAGGCTAGTGGTTTGAAATACCAACCGTTGTACGACTCAAGTCTATTTTTAATACTCCTAATTCATATAAAATATTAGGATAATACTTTCAATTTAAAAACTTAAGAAAATAAAATTGTAGCGTTTTAAAATGAGTATATGATTTTTTTTCATCTATACTTCACTCAACTTAATATTTTTTACGGCTCAACTAAACACTCAAATTTCTAACCTATATTTGTATTTTATAATTAGATGACAATGAAATCTTTCTATAAGTTATAATTAAAAAAACAATGTACTTTGTTTTATAATTTAATGAAGACTTGTTGGGTCTTGATTTTAATTTGGATGTGGTTGCACCGAATAATATTGATCTAAAAGAGTATAGAAGAAATAATTTAATATTTATTAAATTAAAATGTTGAAAGCTTTTCTAAAGATCCTAGGAAAACCACAGAGAAGAATAAGGAAAAAAGACCTTGTCGCAGTAAAGACAGTAAGAAAAAAACACGGAGAGAAGTAAACAGTTCATATGTTATAAATGGCTTCACTTTGCTCATGACTTTGGGATACCCATTTGTTCTCTCTTTGAAAAATTCCATTTTTCTTCATTTCCTCACATATTTCGCCATGGAGAACTTGCTGGGTCTGCTGAGAATTCATGTTGAAAAAGGTGTCAATCTTGCTATCAGGGATGTGGTGAGCAGTGATCCTTATGTTGTCATCAAAATGGGCAAGCAGGTAAGCTTTCTCCACTTTTTTTATCATCAATCTTATCACTCTTTCTTCATCTTTTGGTTCTGTGACATTTTTCTGAACCCTGTTGACTTTTCTCTGTTAATTTTTCTCTTGATTTCCTTTCTCTATTCTTAATCCCCTTTTTTGTGTGTTTCTTCTTTCATCTTATTTCTCCAATTCCCACCCCCCCTTTTGTTAATAGCCCTCACTCCTATGCTCATCTTTCTTGACTTAAAGTGGAGTATCTATTTCATTTTTCCTGCCATCTCACTATTCATCATAGACTGTTCTAGAGCTTTGTTGGAGAAGAAGATGAATTTGAAACAATTAAAAGAATATATAGTTTGTCTGTAAGTCTTCTGTGCTAATTTTTGTTAGAGAAAGTGGCTAATTCAAGTTGGAAAGTCGTAGTCTCCCACTCTTACACCCTTTAATCTATAAACTAAATCTGAAAGTTTGCAACTTGCTTGAAGGTGAGGAAGATAAACCAACCCAACAAGTACCGTATTGATAGATTAAAATAAATAAAGAATTGTGCAAACAAAGATATGAAATCTTGGGAGTATTAAAATATTTCCCAACAAACAAGCTATTTGAGTTAAAAGCTTACACTCATCATGGATATGGCCGGCACATAAATTATAATAAATTTTTGTCTTGGTCAGCTAAATCAAGTTTTGGCCCTCTTCTCTTGTTTTTTTTCTTTTGGTGCTTTCTGATAAAAAAGTGAGGATAAAAATTTTGTTTGCATCCCAGAGTAGCCTTTTCGTTTTCCTTTTTCACTAGAACTAGACTCTGCATTCGGCACTGCAACTCATTTAACTTAATTATGGATATGCTGAAAACTTCACATGTAAGGTAAGGGGTAATCAAGTGTATACCCTAAATTTCTAACTACTAGTTAGAATGGTCTGTATAATTAACTATGTGTTTTTCCATGTTTTGGGTTATTATGTTAAATGGCATCAAATAGTAAGAGGAGCAGAATGAAACCTTGTTCTTTTTGTTGTTGTCTATAATCCATCTCACGCTGCATTTTATGTCTCATGCAGAAGCTGAAGACTCGGGTGGTCAAGAAGAATTTAAATCCTGAATGGAATGATGACTTGACCCTGTCTATTTCAGACCCTCATACTCCAATCCATCTAGTGAGTAACTCTTTTTATAGTGTCTGTGTTTCAAATTTCAACACCAGAGAGCAAAACTTGGGTACAAAATGAAAGCTGCATAGACCATCTGAAGCAATCATGTTAAATCCACATAGTACTCTGAACAATAAAGCCATATAAATATTATCATAACATCAAAAGATGTTAAACTTTGGTGTCTATGAACAATAACATGCGTGTTTTACTGAAACAATGTTTAGCTTTGTTTGTTGCTTAGTGTGCATATGGAAGATCATGGAATTAGGAAGTAATTTAATTGATCAACAAACTATAGCAATAATGTTACTGTTTTTTGATGCAGCAAGTGTATGACAAGGACACATTCAGCATGGATGACAAAATGGGGGATGCTGATTTTTCTATAGTTCCATTCACCGAAGCAGTGAAGATGCGTTTGGCAGGTCTCCCCAACAACACTATAGTTACAAAAGTGTTACCCAGCAGACAAAACTGCTTAGCTGAAGAGAGTCACATTGTCTGGAAGGATGGCAAAGTTGTGCAAAACATGGTTCTTAGACTAAAAAATGTAGAGTCTGGAGAGGTGGAACTCCAGTTAAATTGGATTGACATTCCTGGTTCAAGGCATCTCTAGATCACAGTCCAAGATTTGGTGTTCTTAAGACTTGGCATATTGTAAAGTTTAGACTTGCAGCCTCATAAACCAGCAACACCTTATGTTTCCTATCATGCTATCCTTTTACTCTTTCGCAGAACATCAAAATTGTTGATTATTGGTTTGCCATGGATGGTGTTGCAATTAGTGATAGTTAGTGAAGAAGAACGGTAGAGGTTGTTTCCCTATTGTAATGTGCAATTATCTCCTAGGTCATGTAATAATAAACTTTTTAGACAAAGATCAGTCTGTGTCAGCATATATAAGAATATGTGACATCGTTTTCAACTTACAACATTATGGAGTTGGGTCTGTGAATTTTTTTCCTTAAATAGTATTCTTCTTTCTCATTTTTCTCCAATGTGATACTTTAAAGTCATACTTAATTTCAAGAATAAGCACTAGCTTTTATCAGGGGAGAGTTGACGATTTTTCGTCACATGTTATATGCATAAAAAATCACCATTGATAATGTTGTAAAATAAAAACTTTAACAAATTTTATTTATTCAGAAAAAGATATTATGTTAAAATAACTAAATATCAAGAGTCTTTTCATTTTGGAATTTGTGAAAAGCCATTATCAAAATATTCCAATATTATCTTTAAGTAATGACTACTCATACAAGATAATATCACACAATAATTATAATGCAAAGGTCAGAGTTCAAATATGAATATTTTCAAAATACTTAATAAATTATTCAAATCTTGAACTTCATAAAGTTAATGTAATTATCCACATCCAACATTCTTGATTTATTATCTAATAAATGAATTATAATTTTATAAATGATTATTTTATTATCTTATACATTTAAACAATTATTTATATTGCATAGAAGATAAATCTCAATAACATAAGATATTATCTTAAATATATTTATTACTTACATAATTTTATCAGGATGAAGAGAGTTCACCAAATTAGCAGTAGTATTGAAACGTAAAAGACGATAAAATCTAACTAAAGGCATTTTAACAAACAAGAAGAAGCCAAACCACACGGTGAATCCTCCACCGTTCATTGATGCAAAACCCAACGTGCTGATTATGGTGCACGTTCATCTCCTAAATTTCATCTTGTATAATAACGGTGTCACTTCCAACTCCCTGTCCATAAAAATCACTGTCACTATTGTCCTCGAAAAAAGAGTGAACATGAACCATAGCGGTGTGATCTGAACCAACTTCCCTGCACAACACAAGGGTTTCAACCATCTACTCCTATTCTTCACACTTTCTCTGTGTAAGTGCTTACTTTACTTTGCAATTTCACTCATCAACCAACTGGTGGATTTTTGTTTGCTAATAACTTTTTTTTTTCTGGACAATACGGTGTAGTTTAGTATTAGCAGGGACATTAGTTGTTACCCAAAGCACCATTAGTCCTCAAGTATGTTATTGGATTCCGTTTTGTTCGCATCTCATCGCAGTATGCAATATGATTAAGGAAAGACGAGAATTCCCCTCTTGTTTGTGCTGTTCTTCTAAATGCACCATTCACTCAAGAACAAAAGAAGTTTTGTTTTCAGTAGAATTCCATGGTAAATTTCGTGGAATAGGACTTTGGTTTGGAGTTCTATAGTCTGAAAAAGTATTGGCTGGAAGCTGCACAGCGGAAAGGGTGCAGCATCCTGGAGTCGCTATTTGGGCCACACATTCTTTTGTGCTTTCTAATACTGTAAATTGCTTTGGTGATTATTGTGCCAAATTGGAGTTTTAATTGCTATTGTCTGTATGTTAGGGGACTAGTGGCTCCTTCCATTGGGGAAGTTTGTGAATCGGGTTTCCTGCTGGAGATAGCCTTTTGTGCTGGACACTCCCTTTTAGAGTTCACTGTTGATTGAGGATGATATGTTTCAACAGAGGGTTGTATCCTTGGTAATTAGCAGTTAGCAATGAGTGAAATAAAGAAGTAAAGAACCAGTAAATCACCTTCATGGCTCCCCTTTTTTGGAGTTAGATTTCCTTGTTGTATTTTATTGATGAAGAATCTCTGGATTTTAAGATGTTTCCGGTCACTAGGAAATCTTATCATCATGACTGATCTGTTTCTAGAGTAAGTCATGACAATTTAAGTGTGAACTCTTTATAATCAATGAGGTATACTGTAAAGGAAAAGGAAGTCTGTTATGTTGATGGACTGGGACATTGTTGATACCTGATAGATGTGAAACTGAGCTACTTGATACCGAGGATAAATCTTGTCTCCACAACCCAGTTTTCTCTATTGGATGGAATCACCTTGGTGATTTTCAACAAAAATATCCTTTTAGAAATTAAACAAATTATTTTAATTCACATGATTTGATACCCATAGCAGAACGATCTTGGTCTCTGGTTGTCCATCACCAATGTTACGAAAGGGGAAATAATTATGCAAAGTAGTATCACATTATTTTACACTTTTGAAGCCTTAACCTGTAACACATGAAACTTTTGGTTTATAAGTGTGGAAACTTGACCATTTACTTATTTTGAAACACCTTGCTCAGAATTCTTTTCATATTTTCTCTTTAGGTAATTTATCCTGACATTTCGGTTTTGCAGAGTTAATCTGTTGATTCAACATATCTACTTGAACAGGTCCTGATGCTCTGTTTTTTTTTTCTCTCTTTTTGACAGGGGAACTAACAATCACTTCATAATGGAAATAAGTATTGCAAGGTAAGCCTACACAAAGTATAATAATGAATTAACCTTCAGGATGTGTGAAGCATTAGCATTGTTCTTAATGCCACCTCTGCATGCTCCCTCTCCTTTGGTCCTCCCCTTAACCCCAGAAAACGGAAGGTTTTTTTCTGGGGAGGGGGGTATTATGAAGTAGTAATCTTCGCTTTGGTGAATTGTATATGCTGTTATACATTATTGTCATGTTTCAAGTTGAGATACTAATCACCATATTTTCTTTCATTATTTGAGTAGGCCTCATCTTGAAACACAGGGAATATTCTTTTCAAATATTTCAAGAACAATGGGATGGGAAAGCTCTAAGAAACTTTCATGTAAAGTGGCTGCCTTAAGTTCTACACGGGACTTTCACAGACTGGCCTCTTCTTTTCAAGCTTTTACTACAGTGTATCCTAAAAGGCATTTTATCTGTAGACCAAATTCTGTGCCGATTAGTTTACAGGAATCTGCATCATATGGAGATAATTCGCTCGAAGGTGAGAAGCCATCTAGAGACTCGGAAGAGGAGACTTTGACACAACCACTTACCCGTGAACAGGTATTCTTTTTTTATCCAACTTACAAATGTCTTTTTGAAATCCCACGACTACCATTTGATTACAGACATGTTTTAACTTTGAAAACACCTGAAATTGAAGAAATACATCTTAATTGTCTGACCATGTTATTTTCTCGTTTTTTAGAGCAGATGAAGCCATTGTTTTGAGATTATTTTTAGCATGGCCTTTGAAGTATCGATGTACCTTGTGAACTATAAAAAATCCTTCACACTGTTAAAACCACTTCTCTTCTTCTCTCTCTACTTTTGTCTCAGTTTTCTTCTGTGTGAAGTGAAAATAAACCGGGAAGTTGATTAGATGATAGTCTATTACTCTATTTGCATTCTGTTAGAGACCTAGGCTATCTTTAGTAATCTTAAAATAGGGAATTGATTAACTTCTACCATGCTTAGAAAGAGTTAAAAATAAGCAGACTTGGAAATTAGGATCACGTCCTTCACTCGCTGTGGTGTTATTTTCTTTGTGCAACTTTCCTTTACTTGGCTTTGTTTTTCTGGAGGCTAAGAGGTTAACCAGTTTTTGTTTTATCCTGAAACACCACCTTGTATTACTTTATTCTCTAAAAAAATTTGATTATCCGTTAATATACTTCTTTCCTGGGAAGGCAGAACAACAAATAGACTTGGGAAAAATCAAATGTAAGGATCAAGGAAAGAGAAACTATTTCAAGTTTTGAAGTGGAGTTTTTTCGGTGATATATTACTTAAATAGGTCTCACATTTGTTTTTTGTTGGGGTTTTAGTTTCTAAAATAAGAGAAATTAAACCCGAAGGAATGGTTTCACCAAGTTCCAAAAACTAAACAAACACCCTTTATTTTGTGCAGTTATTTTGAAGAGACTGCAATTGTCAAGACTAATTGTATTTTTTTCACTTTGTGCGATTATTTTGGGAGATAATTTGATATGGTGAAGTTACGTGTTTAGTTTGTGTTTAATTTATTGGGCTTAAATTATCTCACATTCTAAGAAATGGTTAGTATGTTTTTTGTGCATGTATTTGCAACTTGAAATTAATACTTAGATTATATCTTCTGTTTCAAATCTTGCTAATCAGGTAATGACACTGCTTGCTGACACACAGAGAGAAAAACTCACTAAGAAGCTTAGTGAAGCCAACCAGCAAAATCGGTTCCTAAAAAGACAGGTTCTGCATTATATTTGATATTTTTTGCATTGCCCTTACATTGAAACCAAAGTGCAATTTTCTTAATGATAGTGATGTTTCCTGTTTTGGCAATTTATGCTAATTGCCTAAATGGTCAAAGTTGGATGACATTCTTGTATAAAAAGTTGGGAATTTTATTTGTGCCAACCTATAGATGATTCATTGGGAAGAAGATGCATTGATGTCATAATAGGCCCATGGGATGGATTTAGTCAACTCAATCTGGATTTAGCATTTTCTAATGTATGAAGTCAATAAAACAAGATAATATTTTTTTTTTTGCTGGTCAAAGAAATGGATAGAAAGGACAATGTGATACACGACTGGATGCCATGACATTTAGAAAATATGGCTGATTAGAGAGGATGGTGAATTTTATTAATTCTTTTGGCTTTGACATTTTTCGTAATTATAATAGTCCGTTTACAATAAGTGGTTAATGCTCAAAATCGTTTTTGAATTTCATTACTAAAAGCTATCATTGTTGCATGATATATTGATTGCCATAAAACAGAAGTACAAAAGCTGATGGAGTGTGTTTGGAATAGACTTATCTGACATTCTTCTGTATTTTTATCCTCATCACATCAGCATCAGTTGGGCATAGTATAGGTTTATTATTGAACTCATAGGTCATAGACGCCATTGTCAGAAGTTAGAATGAAGATGTATGAATGGCAAAGGTCCTTGAACTAACATCCTGTACCGGCTTCTTTTTTCTCTGCAGTTGAACGTAAAGGAGGATGCATTGGTAAAATTCAAAAGTGAACTTGGTGTCATTGAGCTTGAAATTCAGGTTCAATTTATATCTTCCTTCTCACTATTTATGCTGTTATATATTGCCAACTTGTCTTGGTTTGATATTTGCTGACCTAGAGCTTTCATACTTTTTAACTGAATGAGTATACTGTACGCCTTTCATGGCGCTGTGTTGTATCTTAATTACTATTGATTTAAGAATGAACTCATGAAATTGTATAGTACTTTCCGTGGAAGTTTATCTTTTCTATTCTCATGTTATACAGAAGTTGCACCTCGGGATAACTCTTCCTTCCCTCGTGTGCTTGCTGTGGTGTTATACTCTTTTCATCGTCAAAAGAACTCCCAAGACATTGATATTTAAAACATAAATCATGTTATCATAGGATAATATTAATTTAACATTTTGTTAAAGCTTCTATAATGTTGTACTGATAACTTCACGTATAATATCAAAGTTGTGTCTGAAAATATAAAGATAAAAAATGCTGATTGTAAATTATAAAACTATTTCAACAATTACATTAATTTGATGGAGCTTTTAATGATTAAAGCTAGATTTTGTTAATAAGATGATCACGAGTAAAAGAATGTCATCCAACGGACTAATTGCAGTTTAATTCTCTACTCGATCAGTTACTGAGCTCTGCAGGCATGCATTGGTAATTGTACTATGCCTGATACTTGCCTTCCTCACTGAATTCTTTTGTTGCATTGTAGAATTGTTCAAACGTTAAAAGCTGTTAAGAATCATATTGAGACATAATGTATGGTTTACTTTGGGGTTAGGCTCTAGCTAGACTAGCTGCAGAAATAGCTCAATGTGGTATTCCAGAAGGTTCAAGGAGGATCAATGGAAAGTACATTCATTCTCACCTTGTTGCTAGATTAGAAGGTATAATGACATTTGCTCTGATTACCCCTTATAGGATTCACAAGTGTATTTCATTGTTCCAGATAACTACTTGCTGATATTTGTGTAGAATATACTAATAAAACCTTACAGCAATGTGATGCCAACTTGGCTTCTTTTGTGTCCTTATCGATGCAAATGCGTTGTTTTTGCCTACATAGCTGTACGTGGACAACTGAAGGAACAAATCAAGGACGTTGATGCTGCACAATCAAAGGCGGTTTCTGTGTTTTGGATTGGCATGGCTGAGGTAAACAAATTCAATATTAAACTTCCAAATGTTAAATAAGAATCTGTTCCCTCTCCCTCCCTTACCTCACAAAAAGGTTCAGCTTTGTCAATAAACACTGGAGAAATTTCTTTGCCTACAAAAGCTATTTCAAACGTGAGATTTGATTTCTCTAGAAAATGTATCCCACTTACAAGTGTCAAATAAGTACATTATTTTTTACAAATTTGATTTTCAGCGTCAGGTATTGGGTTTAAATGTTCAGGATACAAAATAGTTGCTCCGTGAAGCCATGCAACATTATGGTATACCGTGGCTTAAAAAATTTAATATATTTGATAATGCCTTGCCTATTTGAACTTTCATTTTCCATCAGAGCGTGCAAATTATGGGAACCTTTGATGGCTGGAGCCAAGGAGAGCACCTTTCACCGGAATATAATGGTAGTTACACAAGGTTTTCAACAACATTGTTGCTCCGGCCAGGAAGGTACCATTTTTCTAAACTTGTGAAGCGTTTGAACTCACCTTATAACCTGGAGTGAGTATTCTTCAAACTCAAAAACAATAATTGTTGTGTAGGTATGAAATCAAATTCTTGGTAGATGGTGAATGGAAGCTGTCCCCTGAATTCCCCATTATTGGTGGAGGGTTAACGAAAAATAATTTGTTAGTTGTTGAGTAATGATCCATATTTTCATTTCTAGTAATAGAATACGCAGAAACTTGAGTGTCATTTTCTCTTAAGTTATGTACATTTTCTTGTTAATAAAACTTTTTTCATACCCATGGTTAAGAATTAAACCTTGTTCAATATGCTTTAGGAATTTAATTGTTTATTAGTTAGGTTGAATCATGTTACTACTTGTAATTTTTTTTTGGTATGCAATTCAAACAGGCAGGAAGCTATTTTTTTATTCACACTTGTATATTGTCTTTTGTTCATTACATTTTCTAAAAAATCTTATTTAAGTTCTGTTGTTTTGGGATTATGTTAAAATCTTAAATTGCAATTATAATTTATGCTTGTAATCGTTAATGAACATGGCATACAATGTCTACATAAGTTCCCAATCGGACCTTGAACCGTTGAAGACCTTATCAACGTAGAAGATCATATTAATATGAGTTTATATTTTAATGATAATAAGAATAGTCGTAGAAGATCATATTAATATGAGTTTATATTTTAATGATAATAAGAATAATCTGAATTATTTATTTGTACTTTGAATGTTTTTAACGTTTTGTTCTAAGTATCTATAACTTTTGATTGTATGATAACTATCTATAATTTTTTATTGTATGATAGTCTGATGAACAAAACGTTTATTTAAAACAGTTCAGTGTAAAAAATAAAAATTTCGGTTTGATAAGATAAATAAATTTTAACTAGTATAAATTTTTAATATTATAATAAAAAAATAACTTTAAATATAATTTAATTTTATAAAATCAGTTTATAAAATAAGATCTCTACTCATTTGTATTTATTATAAAATATTTTAATTTTTAGTTGTACAGAGTCAAAATATAAAGACAAAATCTCTTTGTATTAATATTCCAACAAATAGAGACAAGATCATTAGCTAAAATAGATCTTATACCACAAAGTAAATTATTCATTCTAAATTTAAAAATACAATTTATATACTTAAGCAATATTTGTTTATTATAATTTTAAGAAAATTATTATATGTTACAAAGTATTTATTTATGGAAATTTTAATTATATAAAAAATATTTATTCCATATATTACACTGAAAATACTACTCATTTTGTATAATAACTGCATAATGATTACTGCTGAGTGATTAAAAAAAAAGCAATAATTCTTGTCAAACAAATATTTTAGTCTGTATTATTGATGACCTATAATCATCCAACTGTCTAATTATTGACCAATAAAATATAAATGATAGGCATTTCGCAGTTGACAATAGAGCTTACATAAAATATTATTTTAAACTCGGAATATAACTATAGTAGAATGGAACACAATAGATATTTTAAACAAAATCTAAAAATATAAATGAAAAATATAATTAAATTATTTTGTTAAGATTACATTTAACTTTTATACATAAATGTTTATATACAACTTCAAATAAATTTTATAATAAATAATTTTTTTAAAATTTGTATAATATATTTTAAATTATAATAAACAATTTATATTTTTATACTAGAAGGATTTTAATTACTGGTTAGCATTAATTTAATTTAAAAATATTAAAATTTAATTTAAAAATAAAGAGGACAGTACTAGGTTGAAATATACTGTAGAGTTAAATCTCAAACTACTTATCTTTTAACTTTTAATGTATATTTGATTTTATTATATTTTTAATACTTCATTTTTTATTTAAATTTAATGGGAATTATTGATAGCTACAATATCCTAGTAAATTTAATGGGAATTATTGAGTGCTTAGTCACAAATCTAAAGTTTAAGTTATATATTGAAAATAATTATTTATTATATATGTTAATTATATTGAAAATAGTATTTGTCTTATAAAATACACCGAAAAAATACTATGTACTTTAAATCAAATATAAAATAATTCGTAATTGAAAAATATTGTAAAGTTATTTGTTTTAAGAATACATTAAAATTAATCTCAGTCCTCATGTAAATAAAAGGCAACATCATAGAGTTCGAGTAGTGGTATATAGCATAGCACGCAAGCATTTATAACGTGTATTTAATACTATCTACAATTTATTCCTATATATCATCTCACTCTAAAGCTTATTTTTTATGATGCATAAATAAATAATTAAAATTACTTATAACATAATTCTTACTTTATTTTTTATTACTTAGTTTAGTTAAGTGTTTAATAATAATAATAATTATTACTAGTCATAACGTAACATACTATTTCAATTTATTTTTGGTGAGTTTTTAAGATCTCATATCTTTCTTTTCATATAAGAATCTTGTAGGTTTATTTAATGGTATGTTATTTATATATTTTAATATAAAATTATTTATTATTATGAAATATTTTTATGAAACAAGAGAATTTCAATGTAAAGATTTTTTTTATGATCTAAGGTGCTATTTAAATTTATTATTATGATCCAGGAGTCTTATAAAACTAAAGAAGTAACTTTTATGACTCTGGTTATGATCATTCCAATAAGAATGTCCTTTTACATAAATTAAAAACATTTTATCAATTTGGTTATTAGTAAACAACCTAAATGGCATACCAATAAATTAAGTAGAAAAGGACAAGAATCAAAAGGTAAAATAGGAAATTTTAGAAACCAACCATTCGAAAAAAGTTGGAAAGTTTAAGAGAAATATGAGCGATAAAACTGATATGAGAGAGACACGTGAGAAATTAAGAAGATAAAATGGGGAATATATGGAGGTAGAAGATGCTTGAAGAATTAGTTTATGAATGGAAAAAAAAAAGAATAAAGAAAGATTGAAGGAAGAGCTTACCTGCTCCATCCAAACTATCCATTTCTTCAATGCTCCATGCAACCCCTCAAAAAGAGATATTCCACCTTCATTGCTTTATTCCAACCCAATATAGAGACTCATAAATCAACTAAATCACTTCATTCACTACTGCAATTCCCTCTCTTATAGACCTCCACTTTTATGAATATTCACATCTTTCAAGATTAAGTTTTAGAGGTGGTGGATCATGCAAAAACATAAAGCAAAATTCTCTCACGTTTCTTACCAAATACACTTACATAGTATAATACATCCAACATGGTTATACTTACACACACCTAATTAGCACTTCTCCTTAGTGTTGAAATTCAGAATAACCTAATTTGAAAGTCGAATAAAGAATTAGAAACCATAAAATGGTAAAATTTTGTCATGTTCTTATAGGAAAGGAAAGGAAAGCAACTCTCCCAAGGTAGAAAAAAAATGGTTTTATTAAAAAGTTGAGTTTATGACTCTAAGGATTGATTTACTTCAATAATATATAAAATAAGTTTGAAATGGCTCTGATACCATTTTACGAAGTAGACTTTAAACCTAATTCAACCCCATAAAACTGGCTCAAGGGGTGAGGTTTGCACTCACTTATATACAATGAAATGTCTTAATCTCTAATCGATGTGAGATCTCCACAGTATTATCACAACCATCTTTTGTGGTTGGTGTAAAATTGAGTTTGTTTAGTTTTTTATTTAGCTAAAAATGTCGTAAACGAGGAGTTAGTCAGCAACTAAAAACTTGTATTATATTATGAAATCATATATTTATTAGTCACTACATTTGATTCAATTTAAAGCCTCTAAGGATTGAATTTACTTGATTGAGTTTTATACATCAAATGATCTCGATTCAACTTAACATGTTCATTAAGTGTTAATCAAATTATTTTGATATAATGATATTTTATTTGTTGTGAGTTGGATTACTTTGAGGTTGCTTATTTTCAAACAACTTGTAGGATTGTATTGATCTAATGTGATGGTAGTTTATTTTCAAACGATTTCAAATTATTATGATGATCATTTATTTTCAAACAACTTTGATTGTTGTGATGATCGTTTATTTTCAAACGATTTCATACAACTTTGATTCGATGTGATTGTTATTTATTTTCAAATGATTTTGGATTAATGTGATGATAATTTATTTTCAAGTGACTTCATACTACTTTGATGTGATGTGATGAGGATAATGACGCGACACTTCTACTTCTAATAAGAACCATAAGACTTGTGGTATGTGAATAATTTTACCAATGTTCCATGATAAGCGTTAAATATTCTTATCGAAAAAGAGTATGACTCTGATGTCGAAAAGTGATTTTACTAGGAAGTCGTATTTATACCTTTGAGGATTGATCATCAAATTGTTGATGGGATTTGATAGGAGGTCCACCTGCCAAAAATTCTTCAATGATCAAGTCAATAAGAGCTGGTAAAGTTATAGAATATAGTATAAAAGTGAACTAGAAAATTAAGTAAATATTCCCTAAGGACTTAATATATATTTATAGACTCTAATACCTATATAGAGATATTTTAAAAATATTTAAAATAAAAAATATGATTAATTGTTCAATTATTAAAAAAAATGTAAAAATATTAAATCATTTATAAATCACTTAGATATTATAATGACATTTAGATGCAAGAACCATATTCTTTTTAACATATTTATATGAAAAATTTATTTAAGTTAATTTTTCAATATTTCATAGACGAAATAAAGTATTTCTTCAATTTATATGTATATATTATATTGTAAAAAAAGACTAAATAAATATTATATATATATATATATTGAAATTAAAACAATTTATTACTTTCGCCATATATGGTTCAAGAAATGACCTCTTAAAGAACAATTCGACCTCTTCAAGAAATGACCTCTTCAAGAAATGAAGGGAGCAGTATAATGCTAATAAACTTTTAGAGACAAATAAATAATACATTTACCAAAGAAACATAAATAAAACATTTAATACAACATATTGAATGCACATTGACTAACAGTATAACAATTTAAAGATGGTCCAAGGATGGAATAAATCGAATAAAGTCAAAAGTGCACGTTTCTATGTATTTACAATAACGAACGATCTAAAACACGACAGAATATCATTTTTTATGAAACTAAAAGAAATGAATTATTATTAATATATATTCATATATATATATATATATATATATGCAGAGACACAGATATAACTGCCAAAAGCATTGAGTTCGGGCAGAAGCATGCTCACACCTTAATGTTCTGTGTTTTTCTTCTGACTCGTTGGTTAATGCATTCATTCTTCTTCAAACCTCTTTAAAATTTGCCTTGGATGTTGGGTTTGAGTTTATTATCTCTTTCTTTCATGCTCTTCTCCACCGCTCCATCGCGTGGCACCACTCTTCACGCGTCTTCTTCTTCTTCTTCTTCCTTTGGATCCTCCAAAACTGTGTGGTACTATCGCTGCCTGGGCCTCGACCCTTGAAAAGCTGCGATTTTGGGGCCACTTTTCATCTGGGTGGGTGCAAATTAGAAGGAAGAAGGGCGTGGTGTACGATGAAGAGTGGTTTTGAGAAGATGGTGTTGCAGAAGAACAAGAAGGGAAGGTACGAGGATGAGAAAAGGAAGAAGAGTACTAGGTTTCTTGTGACGATTAACATAATGGGGAGTGCGGGGCCCATAAGGTTTGTGGTGAATGAGAAAGAGGTTGTTTCTGAGGTCATTGAAACTGCTCTCAAATCCTATGCACGTGAAGGGAGGCTTCCTGTTCTGGGATTTGATGCCACCAATTTCTTTCTTTACTCTGCAAATGCTGGCTTTGATGGTAACTTCGATTCCTTCTCTTCTTCTCTAATCCTTTTTCCTGTTCTTGCTGTTGTTTTTTCAATCACTTTCACTTCTTTAGTTTTGGATCTTCTTTTCAGTTTTTGCACTTAACAACATTCACTTTTAATTCTTATATATTTTCAATTACATATATGATTTTAATTCATTTTAGTTACTATGATGAGGATTAAAACAATTAAATTGAAAGATAAGCCTTTAATTCATGGTTGTTCTTTAATGCAAAACTTCTAATTCTCATTGAAAGAAAAATAACATGAAACAGTTGTATCTAAATATTATTTTAAAAAAAGGCAATTTTATAAGTTTTTTTTGGCGTTATTCTACCAGAGGTGAAGTCAAATTCGTTTCTGATATTTATAAATAAGAGGCGTAAACTCTCATTCTAATTGAAAAATAATATTGAAAACAACTATTGAGTTTTGTCGTTTTTGAAAACTATTATTCCCTTTTTCGTTTGGTGCATGAATTTGTAGGAGTATTTGTCTTTTTGTTAGCTTGGTCTCTCTTCAATTAATATGCGAGTTAGATCCCAAAGACCATTTCTAATGAAGTATGTGAATGTCATTTGCTTGGCTATTCGATAATCTATTCCCTCCTATGATGTTTTCATGCCCCTCAACTTGTCGTTTGTTCTTTTGCCCTCAGGATCATGATGTTTCATAATTTAATAATTAAAACCAATATGAAACCATTCAATCACTTGTCATATTCTTAATTGAAATATAAATCTATCATTATTGTACCAGGTATTAAACTATGTTTCATGTTTTTAATTAGTAAGTAAATGACATCGATCACATAACACTGTATTGATAGAACAGTACAACGTATTATTATAAAGTTTGGTTCAGTCTGATTATTACAATGATTTATAAGCTAAAAGGGTTGTTGTTGTTTGGTGTAACTTGTTTAATACGTAGCTCTGAGTCCATTGGAACCGATAGGATCTTTTGGGGTGAGGAATTTTGTGCTGTGCAAGAAGCAGGTTTACTCATCAAACACAGCTCCACAATCTGAGCTTGTATCTCAAAAGAGCAGTGGTGGATGGAAGGCATGGTTGAATAAATCATTGGGTTTAAAAATCCTAACCCATTAAGATATGTAATAATAACGTTTGCATGTCAAAACGTTATAAGTTTTAGTTACTACGTTAGTAGAGTTCATAATAATCTTCATGTTTTCTTCTCCAATCTATCCCAAACAACTTAATATTATTCAATAATGTATGTTTTTGTTCGCTTCTTCGTCATATTTTAAGTGCTTTTGAGGTCTAGGGTTTAAGCAAATGTGGTTTGATTTTTTTTGAAAATTTTACACTTGATTAATTAGCTACAGAAAATTGCGCATAAAGTTAAAGATTGAAATTAAAAATTGAAGAGAATTACTTATTGATGGGAGAGACTTGTATCTTCTATTTATAAGGGTTTTTTTTTTCAATTTACGTGTGTGAGATTAACATCAAATAATACTTTTATTTATAAAATATCATTAAACAATATTTTTAGAAATAAATAACTCTTGTAAGCCATTTATATTGAAAATGTTTCAAAAATTCATTCCCTTCATTTTTACAAACTTCAAGCTATTCCTTCTTCACAGAGGTTAATGACACTTCTATGCTTATTATTATTATTATATTATTATTATTATGTCACGTATATTTTCTTTTGCTTTTTAATATTATCAATTATTATTCACATATTTCAACATTAGTTTGAGCACTCTAACTAACTTTTAATGTTCATATTAATATGTTTTATATCTTTAATTCAGAATTAGTAACAAGTAAAATTCACCTTAAATTTTAATTGAATTAAAAATTATAATATTTTTTCTGGTTTAACTTAACTTAATTTCTAATTTAAATCCAAAAGGACATTATATATAAATTTCAAAGAATTCATTTAAAATTCAGAACAATACGCTACATAGAAAAGGCGAAAAATGTCAATTTTTAGATATAGTTAAACATAATAATAATTATATCATATTTTAAATATCTACATTAAGAGGTAAATAAAAAGGTGGCTCACTAATGAAGTGTGAGGTGAAATAAGATCTCAAAAGAATTCATTGAATTATTGTTTCTCATTGTGAAAATAATGGGCCAATTGCTCAATGTAATAGTTTTTACAAGAGAAATAAAAAGTCATTTCATGATTACTGCTGAAACAGAAATTCAATTAAAAATTAAAATGTTAATGATTCTGAAAACAATGTTATATTAAACATTTACACATATCAATCAACTTTGGGCTTTGCTACAACGTTCATTTTTTACACTTTAATTTTAATAGTGTTTGCGGATCCTGCACCTCCATATGTTCTTTTACACCTCCAAACAAAATATGAAAATATTTTTTTATTTTTCTTGTGACATTTCCATATTTCAGATTATATAATCCATAATGGTATTCAGAATTATACAATCCAGAAGTCTGAATTTGATAGTAATTTCCAGAGATTATGTAATCCGAACACGCATTTGAAAAAAATGTTCTGGATTAAATAATTCGGAAGCTAGAATAGACTTTCGGATTATGTAATCCAGAAGCTGATCATGCAAATGAAAAAAGACTTTCAGATTATATAATCCCAAAGTTAATTACGAATGTAAAAAATGACTTCTGGATTATGTAATCTGAAATATTACATAGGGAGAGTTTTGGAAATACGAAAATTTATGGAGGTGAGAGAAGAACATATGGAGGTGCAAGAAGAAAGAGTCGGGTTTGCGTAATAGTTTCTTCCTTTTTCCTTTTGGGCCGCAGGGATGGGATGTGAATTTTTTTGTCAATTTCAGCATGCACCCAATCACTCTAGAAAATGACAAAAATATCCCTCCTAAATGACGAAAATAACCTTACACAAAAATAGAAAAATTATTTTTAAAACTTTTATTTGAAATATTTTGGA
>Ga0123342_1001452_pt1 | contig 39856 bp, 17 predicted proteins | sample Turbeawhitnodule_FD_89960 | JGI IMG/M metagenome (GOLD analysis project Ga0123342, IMG submission 89960) | Root nodule microbial communities of legume samples collected from Mexico - Turtle bean Mexico white nodule | ecosystem: Host-associated > Plants > Roots > Nodule | place: Mexico: Nepantla...
ATTGTTGCATCAAGATGTGACAATCATGAGACTTCAACCCAATTAACTTCAAATCTTGCATTGACACTAGGCTCTTCACATTTGAGGAATGTCCTTGTGGCACTTTCACACCCTTTAGACATTAACAAAAACTTAATTTTTTTTTCATCTTTTGACATGGTGTAACAGGCTGAGGGCAAATATGTATGCTTACCCATTTCTATGGGTGTCAACTCGTCTCGTATGTTCATCTCAATGAAATCTAAACGAGCATTTAGATCATCCTTCGTCTTCTCGTTAATGTTAAGAAGTGTACCAATTAAGCTATCACACACATTCTTCTCAACATGTATTACATCTATAAAATGTCTGACTTCTAACCTTGAACAGTACGGAAGATCAAAGAAAATTGATTTTTTCTTCCATATGTTTATCATTGATGACTTCTTTTTCTACTTACCGAAGGTGTGGTCTATGTTATTTACCTTTTCGTAAACCTCAACATCAGTTAATGGAATTGGTAGACTACTAGTCTTTTGATGTCCATTAAAGGATTTTTTTCAACTTTCGATAAGGATGATGACTTCTAAGAATCATCTGATGTCGAAGATATACTATCTTTCTTCCATGTTTCAATTGTTGAGAAGAGGTGTCTTCTTCACATATTGGACATGCTTTATGACCCTTAACACTATACCCTGATAAGTTACCTTATGCCGAAAAGTCATTGATGGGGCAAAATAACATGGCATACATCTTGAAAGTTTCATTAGCAAATCAGTCAAATACTTCAACACCCTAATCCCACATTAAATTCAAATCTTCAATTAGGGGACTTAGATAAACATCTATGTTATTTCCTAGCTGTTTTGGACTGGATATCATCATGTATTTTCGCTTCATGCACAATCCAAGAGGTAAGTTGTAAATAACTAGTAAAACAGGCCATGAATTGTGATTCGTACTCATATTACCGAAAAGATTCATTTCGTTTGTAGCTAAACCAAGTCAAATATTTCTTGATTCTTTACCAAATTCTGGATACTCATCATCAAATTTCTTCCATTATATAGAATCAGCTAGATGTCGTACATGCCATCACATTTCCTCTCATCTGCATACCATCTAAGATTCTTAGCATCATTTGGGTTTGCAAATAAATGCCTCATCCTTGGAATGATAGGAAGATACCACATAACCTTCATTAGGGGGTCCATGCTTTTCTATCTCTTCAATAGTATCATCATCTTTTTGTTTCAACTTATAACGTGATAACTCACACCTCGGACAACTTTTCAACAATTCAAAATCTTTCATGTATAATATACAATCATTAGGACATGCATGTATCCTTTTATACTCCATACCCATCGGACAAAGAATCTTTTTGGCCTCATAATTACGATTAGGTAGAGTATTTCCCTCTGGAAGCATATTCTTAAACAACTGAAGTAATTCCGTGAAGCTTTATCAGTCCATCCATTTATTGCCTTCAAATTCATCCATTTTAACACCATCGACAACCGTGTGAAGTTAGTTGATCCATGATACAATGGAGTATCTACATCTCTTTACATACCTCCATATTGATGCGCTTCTGCAAAAGACTCAGCTCTCACATCACGAATCATGTCCTCCAATCGATCATCATGTACTTCTCCATGTACTGCATCATCCATGGTAGACGCCACATATTCTCCAATTATGGAAACACATGGAAAATTTTATAATTCAGCATGTCATGTCCATGTTGTATAAGATTGAAGAAACCCATCACATAGAAGGTGCTCCCTGATTTTCTTAACATCCAGTCTCCTTCCATTCAAACAGTTAACGCACGGACACCTAATCTTTGCTCCATCATGACCACTATTATTCACGTTATGTTGCGCAAATTGTATAAATTCTTCAACTCCTATTTCGAACTTATCACTTATGCAAACATAATTAATCCAATTTTGATCCATTATATTCTATAATAGTCATTCAAGTGTTTACTAATGAGTGTGAAATCTCACGTATCAATTGTTGAGGGTCAAACACACTCGAACTCAATACAAACACGTATCAATTGTTGAGGGTGGAACACCCTCACCATCAATACCAACACATATGAATTGTCGAGGATCCAACATCCTTAGACTCAATACCAACTCGATAATTCTATTATAACATAAAAATTAGCATAATATAAATTAATAATAAATACAAATTATTATAAATACTAAATATACAAATTAAAAATCATTAAATGAATTATAAATATTAAATAATATAAATCTATCTACCATATAATAATTTAATAAATCTATTCTAACCCAAAAACAAAAATAATTTAAATTTAAATTTAAAAAAAATACAAATTATAATAAATAAATAAATTAATTAATTAATAACATTAAAAAAAATATTTACAAAAATTTAAACCACCAACCTTGTGCGTGAAGGAAATGGTGGTGATGAAGAGTGGTGACAATGGCAACAACGGCGGTGGCGGCGTCGAAAAAGCAAATGAGGTACAACGAAAAGCCAAAAACTAGCGTTGAAGGCAATGAAACAGTAGGAGGTCACCGTCACAACAATGGCAGAAAAGAAACATAAATAAGAGAATTAAAAAAAAACAAAAAACAATGGTGAAGAAGAAGTAGAGAGCTCCAAAACAATTTACCCAATGGCACAAAGAAGACAAGGCTCGACAAAAATGAAGAAGAAATATAGAGTAAAAGAGAAAACAAAAGCGTCAGAGACAAAGAAAGTACAAAACCATAATTGGCGCGCTCTGAGCTAGGGTAAAAAAAAAGAGTCTAAGAGGGTGGCTATTTGGTAAAGTCGCCTTCTTACTACAAAACATTTGGTGTAAGAAAGCGGTTTTACTAAATAGTCGCCCTCTTAGAGAAATTTAATTTAAAAAATGTCACCGCGTTTTGAAGAACCGCGTCTAGTCGTAAAAACACCTTAAATGTATTGTCGAAATAAGTCCTTTTTGCACTGGTGTGGATTTGCAATCTTTCAAAAAAAAATACTTAAAATTTGTTCAAGAAACTAATTTGAAATTATTTGTAATATGGGTTAGGTAAACAAATCAAAACATAATAAGAAAACATATTGTTATGCAATAAACCAATGTTATCAAACTGTCTATCATGAAAACATGTTGTAGACATTTAAAGAGTTTATTGAATACTGTAGTTGTACAAAACATTATTGGAATAATTAATATACAAGTAAATCGTTGAGTTAGTTTTTGTTATCGTAAAAACATAAAACATAAATTTTACATATGATTTTCAAGTCATCAAACTGTCTAATAAATCATAAATCGTCTAGTGTCTCAATAGACCGTCTAGTGACTTAACATACCCTATAAACAGATTGTTTGGAATCTCAAAACCTTCTAATTAGTATCTTCTAGAAGCCTCTAGTTTGCTTGACTCTTCTCTACCTTTCTTTAGCTTTAGACATTGTAATTACTCTTATGTGTTGGTGCTTCTTAATCCATAATCTCCTTCGTTGTGAATAGTAATTTACAGTTGATATATATTCAACTTCTGTAACGGAACAATTATTTATTGCTTTCCTACTTGATTTTATCATAGTCAATCCAAATATGAACATTTTATGCCAAACCTAGATCCGGTGCAAATATGAGCCTTTCATGTCAAACCTATGTCCGACGTAAAATAGTTGGTCAAAATTGAAAAAATGTCAATACATTTTTTACATCAAATATTCTTGGAACCAATACAAATTCAATAACTATATAACACATTTTCCACTATTTCATACACTTTGTTATCTATTAAAATTTATTAAAAACTACAAAATTATTAAGAAAAAAATCATTAAATAAGATGTATCACTCACATTTTTATAATATTTTTTATAATGTGCCAACAAATATCATTACAAGAAAATCATTAAATAGAAATCAATTTTGGAGAAAAAAAAATAGTTGTTATATTGACTAAATTAAATAGTATTTTTAGAGACTAAAAATATTATTAGTATCTAAATTAGTTTTTATTAATAATTTCTAAATTGGTATCTAATTAGTTACCAATGTTTTAGCTACCAACTTTAAAATCTAAAAAATTGGTAGCTAAAACAATGATAGTTAATTATTAGACAACAATTTAAAAACTATTTGTCAATAATAAAAACTAATTTAGATATCAATAATATTTTAGTCTAAAATAATGTCTTAACAACTAATTATTTTTTTTGTCTCTAAATTTGGTTTCTATGTAATGGTTTTCTAGTAGTGTATGTTTTATAACTTTTCTTTTTGATATAGTGAACAACATTTGATTAATGTAAAAAGTGAAAATTACATAATTAGATATGTTTAAATGGTTAAAATTTAAGAAAAACTATACATGGTTTTTAAATGTGAACTACAACTATAAGAAAGGATAAAGTTATTACAAAAGTGACTCAAAAAAAATATTTTTCATTCTCATTATTTTTCTTAAATCTAATAACTATAATAAGAAATTAATATTAATTATTTCTTACAAAATTAATCTTAACTATTAGATTTAAAAATTGAATAATGAAAATGAAGAATATAGTTTTTGTATAATTGTTTTTATGACAATCATTTGATTTTTTACTATAATGATCAAATTAAATTATTTTTTAAAACTACTAGAAACCAAAAAAATATCTCTTCTAAAATTATTTTTATACTAACATGTCCTAAATAAATTTTTATAACGTGTTATATGTGGGCGACAATAGGTCTCATTACAAAATGTAAATATATTTCTTTGAAAAGAGAAGTAAAATTATATGATTCTTGAGTAAGGATTTATTCTGTAACCAAACGCACATCCTCTTCATAGCTTGTTTCATAATTACAGTGCTTCAAACAGGTTGTTTGATTCAAACAGATGAAACACAAGTGGGACACAATAGCTAGCTTAATAATTATAATAATGAGTAGTGACAAGATAGTTGTAACCATAGAAAATTGACAAGGTTGTTTACCTAATGTCCACACGAGTGAACATAAATGATTATAGTTTTATTAACTCATTTTTTCTTCTTCACGCTCCTCCCCCTATATACCACCTTCTTAAATTCATTCTATCCTTTATATTCTGTCAATAATCAATTCATGTATACACCATGATATTCTACTAAAGTACATTAATTTCTTTCCCAAACAGATTCAAATTACTGAAATACCTAGAGATTTTGTGAATGTAATATTCTGAGTTACCTTATCAAATTACTATATATAACATTTGATATATAAATAAAGTTTATATGATCATATTATTATCATAACCATTGTCTTCCACCTATTCTTAATCTCTTTTTTTTTTTGGCAGTTCAGGCTGTAATGTTCCTAAATCGATCAATTTAGGGATGAGGAGTATTTTGATTGTAGTGGTTAGTGAGATTTGGAGTCATAGGAACAAGATTTTATTCAAAGGTGGAGTGTTGTACTACTCTGAGATCTTTTCTTTGGCTCAGTTGAAGGTTTGGTTTTGGATAACTGCTAAATTTCACTTTGCTTGTTTCTCGTGTCTTCCTCTGGCTTGTCTTGTTTCGCTTTAGCTTGTTTTGTAGTTGTGGTTTTTAGCAAGGCTAGTTTTGAGTTGTTGGTTGGAAGGTGAGTGATGTAAGGATGTCTCAAGTCTTTTATATATAGGTTGGATCACCCCTGAAGTGATTCTTATGTATATATTGTTTCTTGCTGATAAAAAAAATTATTATATCATAAACTATTTTTCTTTTATATAAGGTTTTTTAAATATAATCATCAAACAAAACATCAAAAGATCTAAAATGAAAATTTCATCATTTTCACTTTGGAGTATCATAACCTGCAACATCTTCTAGTCACTAACACACAATCTTTGCATATTTTTAAAATAAACAACACCAATAAGAAAACATGGTAAGCTAATTATTGTTAAAACATTACATAAAACTTTAGATTTGAATCATCGAATCACAATCATATGAATCATCACACTTCATTAATTCCAAATGTACCAAACAACTAAGTATATGTAAATATCTCATGTTTCACATCACTCATGTCATAAATTAATTGACACAGTTCAATACCACTCACATTAGAATTTGAGGTCGAGAGCACCCTAAAACTGCATATAAAATTCTCTCAGCATAGAAAATTTTACTGAATGAATTTGAGGTTCAGATCTTCCCTAACTCTTCATGTAAAATCCGCTTAGACTGAACGGATTTGGGATCGAGAACTCCCAAAATATCAAATTATGTTTAAACTTTGAAAAATTATCGTTAAAGAACATTAGATCTTATATGAAAGAAAAAAAAATTGTTACATATAGCTATCAATAACACCTGAATGCATGGACCAGAAAAAGCACAAACAAAAAAAATTATAAATTAATTATTCTCTGATTCAATGTGTGTGTTTGTCTCTTTGATTATGCATTTATGAATTGAGAGATAATAGTGATAATTAATATTGTTATATCCTGGCCCTCAATCTTTCCTTTTCCCTGTGATGCAATTTGTTACTGGCAACACTTTGTTCTTCTCTTTCAATCATGCATGTTAATTGCCTCTATTGGCCCACTACTAAATGCAGTCGTTGGAGATTTAAAAGCAAGAGTTAGTTAAACTTTGGAACCAAAACGTAAAAATATACACATGAAAGGCTTTTCTTTTCACTTGTCACTTTTCTTTTGGCATCCAAAGATATTTTTGGGTCGAGAATCAAATCACTTATCCCCCAAAACACGAAAATCTATTTCAAGAATTCCATATTTAAAAGGTTGACCACTTCCTTAAAACATAGACCAAGATTCCTTGCAGTTAAAAAACAATGTATTGCATGACCCTACCTTATATTATTTTACATTATGATTTTCATGCAAACACTTTTGTATGCTACATTTGTTTCTGACCTTGATAGCAGAATATTGTCACACAAATTTAGTTAGATATGGTGAAAATATTCAGAACATAAAACAGTGTTTAATGAAAATAACTTTCTTGCACCATTTCGGCCACCACAACCATTGGAATTTAAGTTTTTTGACCCACCAAACCTATAACCATGTGGAATAATATTATGTATGTGGTGGATCTTTATTATATTATATTGCTCTTATAATTGTAATATACATAAGGTCACGTAGGTTATGTGAAGCAGATAGATGAATGAAATGGAATTTTGGTTGGTGAGTAATTAAATTTAGAGATTGCACACATCCCATTAATTCCAACAAACACAAGATTAAAGAAGAATGTGTTTTTAAAGAGATGACAGACACCAGAGCACATGTAACAATGTTGTGAAGTTGAAAGAATAAATGCAGAGACAAGAAACAAAGCAGTTCCAATATGCGGCCAACATTTCCATTGGTGTGCGCACACTGGTCGGCTATGTTACCTATGAACTCATCTGCCTCCCAAATATTATACTGTGTTACTGTAATTATATATGAGTTTGTAAGTAATTTAAGGGCAAAAATTAAGATGTTATATTAAAATTTTAATAAATTATTTAATGCGTTAAAAGTTTAAAATATTTTGCTTTCTATTACTTACAGTATTTTTTAACAATTACTTTAAATTTAAAGTATTTTTTAACAGTCAATAAATTTATAATAAAATAATATAATAATTAAATATATTTTTAGTTCTTGAATTTAAAAAAAATAGTTTAAAAAAACATGTTCCAAACTTCATTAAAATAACTATTAAAAATTAACATAAATGGTCCTATACGCGACCTATAATTCGTTAGTAACATAATTAAAATTCTAATGATGTTTGGAGGGGGATTCAGATAAGTTTTTTTTATAAATTACAAAGACCAAAAAAATTAATTTTCAATTTAGAGAATAAATAATAAATTTATTTAAAATTTAAACATATTCAAGTCATAGTAAAATTTCTTGTAAAGTAAATTGATTTTTAAAGTATATATATGACATATTTATTCTTAAATTTCAATGATTTAACATCATAATTTATTTTAAATTAAATCAAATGTAAACATCATTTTACTTACTCGCTTTAAAATAAATTTGATCATTAAAATTAATAATTAAAAAAATTAAAACTATTTGTTTAAAAAACTTGACGATAAATATTGTATTAACAAAATATGCCAAGACATTATTAGATGGAGTATTGTTAATTTAGTGGGAAAAAATTATATGAATGTAAAAAAAAAAGAAAAAAAAGTGTATATAAGAATATTTCTTAGTAATGAGGTGTGAATAAACTTATAAACAATTTATTTTAACTCAAAAATTTAAGACAAAAAATTTGTGGATTTTTTTTCTTATATATTACTTAACTTTTTTACTTTTTATCTAATATGAGTTTCCAACTCATCTTGAATTCCTAACAATTTATTTATCATGTATGAGTTTGGTATATTTCTCTCTCCAACAAAATATTTTTATGGATACAATATTTATAATTCTATTCATTTACTAATTATGACAATTTAGTATGTTGTTAGAATTGTCATGGACACATGAAGATTTCTTTAAAAAAATTTGAAGTCTCTTGCTTTAGGATAAAGAAAAAAAGATTTTGAAGAGTTTCGTCATTATTATAACATAAGCAACAAATACAACTATAGTGCAACCTATTTGCATAAGCTTATCATCAACGGGTAATTTGTTATTAATTAGGTAGTGAAAGAGCACATGTGTTGCGTGTTGTGTGTGTGAACCACTAACACATAAACAAGTTTTCCTGCCTTCACAAGTATCTACATTTATATGCCCTACATTCATCAAGTAAGAGAGAGATTGTATAGTAGAGAGTCAAAGGGAGTGATTCCTCAATTGTTATTCATCTAATTAAATATCCAAAACACGGAAGAGTAATCTTTCATAGAAGAATGAGAATCATAGTCATTCATCTATTTAAATCTCTAAAGCATGGAAGAGTAATCTCTTATGGAGAAAGGTACACATACTTTTTTTCTCAACGATTTGTGAGAATCGCGTAATTTTAAAATCTTGTTTTAGTTTTCTATATTAGGGATTGAAAATATTTAAATTGTGTATCATGTTTTTACGTATAAGTCATGATTGCCCGGTTTATCATGTTATTACTTTACTAAGATAACAACATCTTTATGCCTTAGGAAGTTGTTTGAGAAGAATCTCCAAACTACTTGATCAAGTCTATCCAACAAGCTAAGGTCACATAACTGGTCCCTAAAATCAAGATCTTTGTGAAGGATAATATCAAGGACTTTAAACCATTTATCTTGACACAAAACACTAATTGTGACATCAAGAAAACTTACTTTTCGGTTCAAAACAATAACCAAAATTGAAAGAAAACACTTTTATTCACAGTAAAAGACTCTATACATATAGTATAATACAAAATATAGTGTCTCGTTATTCAATCTTGGTACCAATATGATCAAACACATTGATTGACAAAATATTCCTCTTGAGCTTTGGAGCATACCTCACTTTTGCAACAATAGCTTCTAGTTATCAAACATCTTTAACCTAATAAACCTCATTGTTTTGAAACTTAATTACATGCTTTATTTTTTTTCAAGAAAGGACTACTCCACCTTCTTTCAGTTCCAAGGTCTCAAAGAACTCTTTCACATGACACATGTGATAAGTGCATCTTGAGTCCATTACTCATCTCCTCTATGTATCAGACGTAGATGCCACCAACATCCTTACAAACTCATATCTATCAAACGCTACAACAACATCAACAGATTCCTTCTTGAAATGATATTTCTTGCTTTTCCCATTTTTCTTCTTATGTGGACAACTTGACTTGAAGTAACCTTTCTTATGGTAATTATCGCACTCAACTTCTACAAAATCATCTAACAAGTAATATTTTAACGTCTTTTTCTCTTTCCCTTTGACTTCGACACATTAAGACTCAACCCATTATCCTCTTCCTTAGACTCTTGAAACTTCTAAAGCTATTTACTCCTTGTTGAGGTTTTCATCTTCTTAAGAGTATTGGTCTACTTCTTCTCGAAAAACCAAGTGTCTTTAAAATGATCATATTGTACTAGGTAAGGTGTTAAGAAGAAGTAAAACAATATCCTCATCCTCAAGCTTCACTTCAATGTTTTCCAAGTCGTCTAGAATCTTGTTGAAATCCGCGAGATGCTCCACCATACTCAATCATCCCAAAATAATGCAATTGTTGCTTCAAACAGAGTTTGTGTGCCAAAGACTTAGTCACATACAATAACTCAAGTTTCTCCCACATTGAAGCAACATATTTATGCTTGGAGACTTACCCCGGTGCCTTATCACCAAGACACAAAATTATGGCACTCGTGGCTTTGTTGATCATGTTAGTCTTCTCCTTTTGAGACATAGACGTTGACATGTTTGCCTCATCCTTCAGAGTATCAAAACAACATTGTTGTATCAAGATGACCTCCATCTTGATTCTCTATGATCCAAAGTCATTCTTCCTAAAAACTTCTTTATGTCAAACTTGGTAGCCATGTCTACAACTTCTTGACTTTGTTTTTCTTGTCCCCGCAGACAATACCAATTGTGGGTCACAAGAACAAGATTAAAAAAGCAATTTTATTCACATTGAAAAGTTATATAAATAGTTTAGCACAAGATACAATGTCACATTTATACACATAACACTCACTATATCTAGAACCTAAGAATTAAAATAACGAAAAATGGTTTAAGAAAAACCATTAAGACAATTATAACAAAGATGCTCTAGACGGTCTAACCAGTCTTAACACTACTAGATAGTTTCTAATATAAGGTCTTGTGTTCCCTTCATTTAACGATTTAATCGTCTGATTGAGTTTTCTAGTAGATCGACTGTTAAACATAATTTAAAGTCAATCATCACACATATGATATAGTACAGTACACTCAAAATATCTAAAGTGCAATTTTTATATTCATCCAAAAGTTGATTTTTGAACAAACACTAAGTATCGAGCCAATGTTATCTTGAGTCAATGTTGTCTTTTATAATACAAAGGTGTTTAATAATGAAAAGTCATAAATGAGGATGGATTATAAGCCTTAAGAGTCACGAGACGAGATGAGTGTAGACTGTAAAAAAAATAAAGAATAAGATTTTTTTGTTAACTCCCTTCATCCTAAGATATTTTGAGTGAGAAAAAGAAATGAAAGAGACATTATTTAACCTTCTCTATTAAGATGCACTAACATATATGATTTCCAATTTTAGTATAAGATAAAAGAGTGACAAAGAGTGTTGCCAACAATATTCTATTATATCTCTATTATATCTCTATTGTGCTTTTTTAATTGTTAGATTTTGAAAAATAATAATTCAATTGATATATCATTCTTAAAACTAAAAATAATAATGAGTATTATTTTATTAATTATACATTTATCTTTTTCTTAATTCTTAATTAATTTATATTTATGTATTTATTATAAAATAAAAGATAAACGAAAACCATTTATTAGGATAAAAAATTACTTCATTTATTTTAAGTAAATTTTAGTGCTTTGTTGGATTTGAAGATGGATTTGAAGATAAAGGGGTGGGAAGTGAGGTTGTTTAGATTAAGGGAAAGAGAGTGGAAAGTGAAAGACAATGAAGAAAAAGTTTATAAAAGTTTGTGAGTGATGTGAGTGTGATTGTTAAAAAAATTAATTGATAAAATTATAAGATTACAATTTCACCCAAAGCATTAAAATTAATTGAAAATGAAATGTGATTTAATTGTTTGTACATGGAACCCGCATGTGATTAAGAGATCAATCTCGTTACGGTCCAAGAACTTAGTTGAAAAAAATACAAATTATCTGACATTGTGAATGCATGCAAAATTGTTGTTCATCTACCATAGTGACTCATTGATAAGTGTCATAATTCAATAATATTTCATACAAAAAGATAGGCACTTATGAACTTTAATTGATAAAATATTTATAACTTAATATCTAATTTAGGAATTTTAACCATTTTATATATTTTTAGATTATAAGATGAATATGAACAATTTATTCCCAATTTTGTGTTATTTTCAGGAATTTGATGAGAGATGAAGCAAATAGATATATTATTAATAGAGATGTCACTTAGCCCAAGCCCAATTAGGTTAATAGAAGGCATGAGGCATAACTCTAGACATCATTGGGGGGAACCAAAGGAAGGAAACCCTAAAGAAGACAATCGTCAAGGAGAAACACTCTGGATCTTCTTTTCTTGTTGTCCATGCTTGTAATAGCCATTATGAATGGCTAATTCTTTCCTTTGGGATTGGGAGTAATCTGTTCAAATTCTTATGTATTGAGGTAATATTTATCTATAATATTCAGTTCTTGATTAATGATTGGTATTATCATTTTGAAACTATTCATAATTTTGATCCTTAGACTTGATTGGAAAGTACTTCTAAGCATCTGACCTAAATGATAATATTTAACATATTTGAATGTTAGGAATAAATTTGAATTGTTAATTTCTTTATAAATGATAAGTTCCAAATTTCAATAATATTCATATTAAAATATAGGCACTTATGAGTATTAATTGCTAAAATAAGTATAAAATAACCCCTAATTTATGAATTTATACATTTTTACACACTTTATGATTTTAGTTTGAATAAGAACGATTTATTCCCAAATTTGGTGTTAACTTCAGGATTATAGGGGAGAATGGAGATGATTGGGCAAAAGGACAATATACAAAGCTGAAAATGGAAAGTTGGAATGCATCAACACTCACCAAGCTGCCAAAATGCGCAAAAGAGTCATCTCACCACTAGGGGAGCTTACTCAAGCAAGCTATATCTCTCTTGAGCGAGATAGCACCAGTGAAGTTGGGTTGGACGTCATTTTGCTCGCTCAAGGGAGCTCATTCTCGCTTGAGCGAGAATCCACTTTAGCCTATGAAAATTAGGTTAAATAGGGGGTTTAAGGCACAACCCTAGTGTGCAAGATTTAGAGGAAAATACCATTGAGTGACTTGTAACCCAATTGGAAGAATAGAATGTGTTACAAGATGTGTGACTAATTCCACTCTTTGGATTGGGAGTAATCTATTCAAACTCTTATGTATTGAGGTGATATTTGAATAATATTTTGCTCTTGATTGATTATTGGTATTATTGTTTTTCTTTTAATTCTTGATCTAGAATCTTAAATCTGACTGAAAGTATTTTTATGGTTCTGACCTAACCAATAATACTTAACATATTTGAGTGCTAGGAATAGACTTGAAATGTTAATTGCTATCAACGTTTTATCTGAATTCTAAGTTGTTTTTATAAATATGCGATGATCGATATTTAAGAAACATCTTAATAATTTTATATGCGATAAATCGATATAAATGATTTTTATATAAGCATCCATATCAATCTAAGGGCACAATATTATCAACACTAATCAAAATACAAAGAAGTGAGAAAGATGAAACTCAATCCCTATTTTTCCAATTGAAGCAACAACTATTTGCCTTGTTTTCTTATTAATCATTGTCATCACAACAAATTCCAACAAACTTTTATTATTTTGTTTTATATTTAGTGAATATTTTACTTTATTATTCAATTGTTCCTTGTGGGTTCGATATCCGTCCTTAGGGACACATTATTATTACTGACAATACGATGCAGTTTCCGTAAAAAGTCATCAATAACATATGTTCGTAATGATAAGAAGTTTTTATAATATGCGAGGAATCAATATTTGGGAGACTCTCTTAATAATTTTGTATGTGAGAAATCGATATGAATGATTTTTATATGTGCATTAATTTTAATCAAGATGGGATGTTATATATTTAAAACTACTGACAAGTGAGAAAGATTAACTCCACTCATTCCCAATTTTATTAATTGAAATATTTTACTTATTTACTTTGCTTTTATTTAATTTTCATGCAAATTATTGTCAATATCAAACCAAATCAAATTATTGTAGATATTCTTATACTTAGTGAATGCTACATTTAGGATTTTAAATAATTGTTCCTTGTGAATTCGATATTCGTCCTTAAGGACAAATTATCCGCGTCATTTGTTCTTCATGCTCTTTTTCATTTTTTTATTTTTTATTTTTAGAAATTCCCTCAAACCCAGACTGGCGAAGAACGCCTACAATGTTACTGTAAGCTTGAGTCATCCAACTTCCATCAACATTGTTCCTCAATCATGCCTTGTCCGTCATAGTGAAAAAATTTGTAAATCCATCTTTGCAGTCCATTTCATGAACTTACAGATACCTCTAGATGACTTTAGTACAACATTCTTTCCTCGATTCATGTTTTACCTATTACAAACATAACTCATCCAATAAGGATAAGACAAAAAAAATATTTAATTGATTAAGAAAGTATTTACATACCTAACAAGTGAATATAAAAGGAAACAAAGTTCTCATTCATAATATAAATTATTACATAATCTTAATTGTTTTCATAATCTCTCCACATTTCATTAGATATAGTGTCTCTATTATGTGATCATAGTTTATAATCACCATCACGAGCTTGGGAGATCAAGGCATCTACATCTTGTTCCATCAACTCATGATTGACTTCATCAAGTAATGATTGATCATTGTCCATCTCGTGAAGAAATGTGAAGAATACAACATCCTAAAACTATTTTCGTCATCATCCCCAATGAGTAATCGGATTCGGTTCCACTAGCTATATTGTAAATCGTTTTTTCAACACACCAAATATTTTTTCAATTACATTTCTTAGTGATGAATGACGATGATTAAAAAACTCTCAGATATTTGATAGACCTCTTAGGGAGTACTCTTTTTCATATGGTATCTAACATCACGATACGGTGTTATCATTTATTGTCTTAATGTAAAGTTGACATCCCCAAAGTAGTATTTTCCTACAATGATTAAATTTATATTGATTATCAGTAAGTACTAACTCGCCATTTCACATAAAGTAAACAAAATCAAATTCACCTAACCTTCGGGTATGACCAATGGATCATCTCATTTAAGTCCATCCTTCAATATTCTTGAATCAGATATTGTTCCTTCCTACCCGACTAGAATATATGTGAATTTCATGTCAAAATCACAAGTTACGAATACAATTTGAGTTGGTCGGTATTTTCTTCACGAAAATGAGGAGCATCTGATTGTGGGACCGTTGACCTATTTCAGCAAGTGTACTGAGTCATAAGTAAAAATTTGTCTCAAAAGATGGATATCTAACCCACAAGAAACAGTTCTAATGGATTTTTACGGCAAGTGCACCGCGTTGTCAGAAGTAATAATGTGTCCTTAAGGACGGATATCGAACTCACAAGGAACAGTTGAATAATCAAGTAAAATGTTCGCTAAATATAAAATAGAATAATAAAAGTGTGTTGAAAGTTGTTATGATGGCAATGATTAATTAGAAAACAAGTCAAAGAATTGGTTGCTTCAAGTTGGAAAAATAAGGATTGGGTTTCATCTTTCTCACTCTTTTGTATTTTGATTAGCATGGTAACATTATGTCTTTTGATTGATATTGATGTCCGTATATCAAGAATGAGAAGCAAAACAATAATACCAATAATCAATCAAGAACATAATATTATATTCAGATATCACCTCAATACATAAGAGTTTGAACAGATTATTCTCAATCCCAAAGGGTAGAATTAGCCACTTATGATGACTATTACACGCAAGGATGGCATGAAAAGAAGATCCAGGATGTTTCTCCTTAACGGTTTTCTCCTCTAATCTTTCTCACACCTCTTATTCTCACAATTGGGTTACAAGTCACTCAATGGTGTTTTCCTCTCAATCTTGCACACTAGGGTTGTGCCTCAAGTCCCCTATTTAACCTAATTTTCATGGGCTTAAGTGGATTCTCGCAAAAGCAAGAATGGGCTCGCTTGAGCGAGCAAAACGACATTTAACCCAACTTTACTGGTGTCATCTCGCTCAAGCGAGCTCCCCTGGTGGTGACATGGTTCTTTCGCGCGTTTGGGTCGCTTGGTAAGTGTTGATTCATTCCAACTTTCCCTTCTTAGCTTTGTATATTCTCCTTCTGCCCAATATCTCCATTTTCCCCTAAAATTCTGAAATTAACACCAAATTTGGGAATAAAATGCTCTTATTCAAATTAAAATCATAAAATATGTAAAAATGTATAAATTCATAAATTCATAAATTAAGGGTTATTTTATACTTGTTTTAGCAATTAATACTCATAAGTGTCTATATTTTAATATGAAATATTACTGAAATTTGACACTTATCAAGTTCTAATAAAATCTTAATGTCTAACATTTACTAAATATTGAAATGGGTGCATTAAATTGATTCAAGGTATATGAGCATTATTTAAATAAAATTTGCTTGTAATTTAAATAAAAATAGAGTAAATGATTATGAAAAGTTTATTGATAGAATTGGGATTGAAGTTAATTTTTCTCACTCATTTACATTTTGGTTAATTAAAACATACAACATTCTTACTTAATTAATATTGATGCAACAAAAAGAGTCAAACGCGCAAAAGATGTTATAAAGCACTTGATTCATTATAATATATTCCTAGTATTAAAACACATCAAGTATTTTCATTTAGGTCAAATCATCATAAATACTTCTGAATCAATTCCAAAGATCTAAATCAAGAATAAAAATTCAAGCTTTAAGCATAAAATGAAAATAACGATATCAAATAAGAGCATAATGTTATAGATAAGTATCACCTCAATACATAGGAGTTTCAAACTATTACATTCAATCCCAAAGGAAAAGAATTAGCCACTTATGGTAGCCATTACATGCACCAAAAGATGATGCAAAGCAAAAGAAAAAATGCAGAGCGTTTCTACTTTATGGTTGCCTCTTAGGGTTTCCTCCCTCCTCCTTTGTCTTTGTCTTACGCCCTTATTTAACCTAATTGGGCTTAGGCTAAGTGACATCTCTATTCATAATATATCCATTTGTTTCATCTCTCCTTAAATTCCTAAAAATAACACAAAATTGCGAATAAATAATTCTATTTATCTCATAACTCCAAAATATATTATTAAATTTTCTAATTTTCTAATCAACAATTAAAATCAATAAATGTCTAACTTTTTGCATGATATTTCACTAAATAATGACACTTATCAAGGACTTTCACATGTACATGAGTGTCATCTATAGTCTCTAAACAATCATAAGGGGTAACAAAATCATACTATAACAATGAAGTCATGCATCATGTATTTGAAGTGAGACTTTAGTTTGTTACACCATTATCTTAAAGTATGGGTAAAATTGATTGTTGTTTAAGATATGAGGTTGCACCTTTCTCCCAGATGGTTGATTTAAAAAAATTTCCTCAAACACCAAAATTGCATTAACACATTATGAAAGTGACGGGAGACTGTTTCCTTGGACTAGTAAAAAAAGAATAAAACACTTTGATTCTTTATGTTATGTCCAATGATGTTGGAGAAATTTAGCAACATGTTCTTCCACTATTGACCAAAATGCTTCATTCACGAACTCATATCCCCTTAATCACTAACATAAATTAATTAATGTTTTTGGTCCCATGTGACTAATGTCACAACATTGTTCAATATGCACCAAGTATGACAACAACTCCTACTAACGACGCTCTTTTTATGGTACGAACTCTATCATAATGTTTGTCATACCACTTCCCACATGCAAGATATGCAATTCATAAGCAATGATGCAAATGATCGTTAGTGTTGCTACTTTTGTGTGTAACTGGATGTGTTGTTGTAAGTGTGAAATTAGATTTAAGTCCACACCAACAACATTTTTATTATTGGGTCCAACTCACCCATCTCTCCATCCTCAAAATATACAAACCAATGTCTTTCATGTCCCATGTCAAAAATGTCTTTGACATAAACAACCACAAAATTTAATATGTTGGAATTAAGTAAATTTTATACAAAATAAAAATTAATTTAAATGTAAATATGTAATTAAATTTTCATCTTTCATATTGTCTAATTAAGTTAATTATTTCTAATTTATTTGATTCAATGTAAAAAATCTCATTACAATCACAATACAATATGAAACACCAGCAACAGCATAATCCAAGACCTTCCTTCCACTCAACGCCTACAACCCAACATGCATAAGTCCATGCCATGTTGTAAAATAACACATCATTGTTCTCCTAAAATTTTATATTTCATTGTCCTTCTTCTCATACTTAAAATTTGAGAAAAAATATTTACATGAAATTGTTTGTAAAAAATTAAAAAATAAATAATAATAATATAAAGATTTGTACATTAATACAAAAAGTAATTTTATTTAACACATGAAGTTTTTAAATTTTTATTTAATCAAATTAATAATAAAATATTGTATAGATAATACATAAATTATTTTTATTTAGTATATGTACTTTTTAAGTTTTTCTAAAAAACTCGAAACCAATGAACCTACTGAAAATGTGCAAATGTACAGGTATGGGAGCAAGATCTTCCTTTACACAATGTCAATAGTTGTTTTAAAAATATAGGAAGAGAGTTCTATAACAACAAATTAAAAAAAAATGACTTACTATGAACCAAGAACAGCCGCCGGTGAAACTTGAACTGTAAATTGAAGCTTTTGAACCTCAATTTCTCCTTCACCTGCTTGTAATGAACCTACACATAACATTGTATATTGTAAATGATTTATAAAATGTTTAAATTGGCTTTCAAACCACAAAACAATCATGTAAACGTGAAGTAATGGAAATGAAAATAAAAAACAATAGTAAAAAAACATAATCGATTATAAGGGTGGCATAATTGACTATCCTTTGAAAAAAAAAATGATAATCAATTAAGCGTGTTTGATAATCGATTATGGATCTTTCATAATCAATTTGGTTTACCTAGTTCACTGCAAAAACATTTTGGTGCTTTGTTTTTTCAACCATGAAATCTTACATCAAGCAAAACTTTCTTTTAAACAAGCCCCACAAAACCACCACAATCATTACAACCTTTGTTAACACCAACACCACCATATTGCACTTCACACACCACCGACATCAACTCAAGTTCCACCAACAAAACAACCAAAACGCAGAACCACCAAAGACAGCACAAGCTCAAGCGAGAACGAAGAAGTAAAGCATGAATCAAAGGTGCACCAAGCTTATGCATTAACATGTTTTTAATTGAAATTTTAAATGTTGAACAGTCAGTCAAAAGGTTCCCTTCTGAGTGTTGTAAAACTACGTTATATATATTGAAGAAGAAAAAGAATCGTTGTAGTGCACCTTCCACAGATACATTGCAGATCGACAAACACCACGGAATCTCCTTCAATTTTTCCGAAAATTCGTTTCTCCACCCGTTTGCAGTTTCAAGTTCGTGCCTTTGAGATTGGAAGGGACCTCTGGAACGTTGCAAGACTTGTTCCACGTTTTTCCTTTTTTTGTGGTGGGAGTTTCTCACCATTTCCGGCATGTTTCCGACGTTATCTCCGGCGTCACCTTTGAACCGTCGGAACAACACTCTCTCTCTCCTCTTTTCGTGAGTTTTTGAGCTTCTCTCCTTGCCTATAAATAAGAGGCACGAGAATGCTCAATCTCACTCACTCACCATGTACCCTTTCACTTTTTCATCTTCCTCGGAGCACTCACTGTGCACTTCTTTCTTCCTCCTTTCCTCTTCACTTTCATCTTTTTATTCTAGATTATAATATTTCTGGATTTATTGGGTTCTTACTCTTTTAAGAGTAACTTGCTAGTTCTAATCCTCGAAAATTTTCGAGAAGTTCCTGTTATATCCTGAGGGACTTGCGCAATACACCGTGGATAAGTCATTACGAACAGTGATCACTCACGCCTCGAAAAATCATTTGTATTCGTGTTTTAAAGTCTCATTTACTACACCGAGTACGTTCAGGAATCTCTATGCATGCATGTTTCAAAATTTCTACAACATTTCAGTCATGCCCAGTCAAATAAAGTCGTACATGATCAAATAAAGTAAGAAAAATAACGTCTTATCTTGTATTTCATCTGCGTTTCTCCTCCTTTATGCATACCTTGCACATCAACACCAACGTGTTTTCCCGCAAATCTGCACCCTCAAATTTTCGCATATAAGTAAATACAAACAAGATTGCTCCATCTGTGAACAATACTTACTTAAATCCAAACACAAACTTGAAGATAGATAAAAAAAATAAAGAAAAAATAATTTATAAGTAATATAAAAAATAAATTTGACTAAGACAAGAGATGGTAAAATTATTGCTCATTAATAACGTGGCAGCTGTACTAATAGCAACAGTTCAGCATTTATAACCCATGGCATCTACTATGTCTTTTTTAACGTACGCCTCATATACTTATCCTTACCAAGCAAAAGTACTTAATCACCTACAATTAATTCATTCATATACAACCAGAGTATAATTGTACAATCTTCACAGAAAACTCTGTAGCGCAAACAGTGTCTGTGCTTCAACTTATATTAATAATATCATTCAAACATGTTATCTTCACCTTTTCCATTCTTAATTAATAGTAACTTCTTCTCACTTACTTCACGATACTCAATGTTCACCACCAAAAAAATCTTTTCCATATGTGAAAATATGCAGCAGTTTTTTGACCAAATACGTCATGTGATACTGGGGGAAGCACTATATGCACAGGTTTGTCATTGCAGCAAAAATAACGATGCAAATGATCTGAATACTATTTTGAATATGCTTAAGAGATTTAATGATCTATGGAGTCTAGCATGCTTGGATACATTTAACAAAAGGATTGAGGTAAAATTTGTGCAGCTAAAAGGGGACACAATAAAACAATTTTAGCACAAAAAGAGTATGTGTTGACCAGATCAAGATCCCATGCTTATTTCATCCTTTATATTTCCAAGGTTGCTCGAGTGAGTTTGCATTGTAAAATGAGAATCAGTAATTAACTAAACATCATTCTCTGTATCCATGCCCATGTCTTCTGAAAACTTCCAAATATCTATACCTGCTCTTGTCAATCCCTATACTCATCACCAAGAATAAATTTAACAAACCCTGCTTTCAAATTTTTTATTATTACTATAAAAAAGACACACATTTTCTTCTTTTAAAATACTTAAGCAGTCTGCTATTCAATGCACCAAATTTAAAAGTAAGAAAATGCATTTATTAATAAAGAAACAAAAATGCTCAGACCAATATATAGTTCTCAATTTCTCCCTTATTCTTCTAAGTTTTCCATTGATTAATAGGAATGCAAGTATCTGGACAGACTACTACCATTATTAGTTATTTCAAAGATATTTAAGAAAATTTCTTTAAAATTATAATACTAATAATTAAAAGGCAATTAACTTTGCTCACTACTGAGTGATTAATTTATATATCCAATGTGAATTCAGATTGTATTTACAGTGTGAAGAATTAAAATCCATGAGTTCTTACTCTTGGAAGGACTTTGGTTAACCGTCGGCTCAATTAAGTGCTACTTTCAATGTATTGCATGTGAAGATATTCATTAGATCAGAAAATAATTAAAGATTAATTAGAATCTATGCCCCCATTGAAATTTTATTGATTGTTTCTTGATGTACAAATAGAAAGTTGTAGCTGGTAAAATAACATGGATGTTGGATTTTCTTACAAACCAAAAAGTACGGAAAGTGTAGTAATAAACAGTAAAGCATCAGTTTTGAAATAAAATATTGTAGGTCTTGAATGATTTCATTTGGATAAAATGCTGTGTTTTAATTTTAAAACAAGACTTTTTCTTGCAATGATAATCACTTGATCACTTCCCTAGTTGTTCCATAACATATTCATCTGACTTGTAACTGGTATTAATGATTGGTCTGACATAAACTATATGATATTTCAAATGAAAGAATAAATAAAGTTAAGAGAACTACTCAATACTAATGTACAGTCTGGAGAGTCTAATCTTGGAAGAGAGACGGCAGTTAAATATTGCAAGCATGATGATTGAGAGTCACTGTTCGTACAAAGTCGTGACATCATTTACTCTTTCTAAGTTTAATTGAATTCACTGTGCATGATGGTGAAAGATAAATCTATCCATCAGAAATGCATATCATTCAACTAAAGAAACTGAATACACAGCCTGTTTGAAGATAGAACATCAAGCTCTTAGTTTTTCACCACACAACATTAATACTTTCTGTCCATTCATGGATGAACGGATAAACAACAGTGAATAGATACATGGTCAAGTTGATAATAAAATAATAGATTAGTCTTTATAATAATAATAATGATGATGATATGAAGGTTTCTATTCCAACCATAGTTATCTTTCAAGGGATTTTATTTCAGTATATTAGTCAAACATTTTCACTTCCCATATTCTGTTTGAAGGTGAATATGATAATGAAAAAGAAAAAGTGGTTTGTGGAGGGAGATAACAGCGATTTTCAGTCATCAATGACCCTCCGGAAAGTCCAAAAATGATGTCACTTTCATCAGTTGCTTTGAGCTTTTGACAGAGACCACAAACTATTAACCATTCTGAGATCATAATTGAGATATTGTCACTTTGTGTTGTGTCCTTTAAATATTTTGGCAGCTACAACATGCACATAAAGCTGAATTTAAATGTATTCACTTTCCTATGCTGATTTGGAGATTGATAAGAATGAGTTGGATAAGGAATAAGTTGATGGTCAGTGGGCCTATATATGGTCCAATCTTTATATGGGTCTTAAGCAAGCTTTCTGAATCATCTCTTTACGCCGCAAAACAATAAGGAAGAAGCAAGAGAACAACACACTGAGCAAATGCAAATTCTTGTTTAGTAGATAATCCCAGTAAATTGCCTTTACTCATCTCAGTACTGAGCCATGTAATCATCGTCAAAACATTGTAACAATAAGATGATAATAACATATCACATCCTATCCCAAGTTTACTTTTTTTCTAGTTATTATTGGTGTCAATTAATCCAGAAGGTTGTCCATTTTATAAAAACAATCAGAATATATATATTGTACAGTCAAGACTAACTGTCATTTCTCATTTTATTCTTCCATGTGAGTGAGCCTATGATAACGATATCCTCTAAGCATTCTACAACTTTAATTTAATAGTAAACATTTTCTCTATTTTGAAGACGCTGCATATTCTTTCAATTAATAAACTATTATTATCCATTCCTTATTCTTAAGGTGAATTTAACATAGAATTATAGTTAACACTAGGGTGTCATCATTATCAGGAACCTTTGTGATCTATAGCTATAGGATAATAATGGTGATATGACATGTCCACCTCTGGCCTTAACTGTTAGCACTTAAGTTATGGCCTTAACTCTACATACCACACGGATTATCCAGTAATGAACCTCCAGAACGGTAATGTTGTTGCCAGTGCATAGATACACAAAAATAAAATAAGAGGTAGTAGACTTTTTCTAGGCCAAAATGTTATCCTGATAAATTTAAAAACAATGGGATCGTTAAGCATACATACTGCATATATAGAATAGAAACATAGCATGGTCATATTTTGATATCAAAATAATGAGTATTACGTGAGTCACTCATCACACAATGCTACTTCAAGTTCATCAAAACATGATCGTAGATGAAGTCCCTATCTATGTATGGAAAAGTTCGGTCGGGGTAACAAGAGAATAATCTACTGTTGCTTGTCATTCTGAGCCTCTAGTTGTTCCCCCTTGCTTTTTGACTGAACTGGTGCGATCTTCGTAGGGTTTGAACGCTCTGACTGTGAGAATTGAATCATAATTTGCATCAGTGCAGTAACAACTGCCAAACCAACAGCTGAGAATGCAACACCCTTCCATGAAGATAGTAGTGAAGACCGTTGTAGGAACTTTACAAACCCCGCAACAACCAGACAGGCCCAAGACATCATTACCTGCTCCCAAAATAAATTCATGGTTCTTTAGGAAAACATCTATAGGATTGACCAAAAATAATGGAAAACATCCATTGGCAAACGGGATACAAAAGAAAAGAATATCTGATAAATAAGAATATTAGAAGTCCTGAGAAAGTATCTTACCAGAAGAGACTTTATTGGTCGACCAGTATCCTGCAGCTCTTTGTCACTAAAAGTATCCTCGGCTATATGTTTGTCTAACAGAGCATCCTAGTTTTCCAATGGGTAAAAAGGAAAATAAAATCAGTGATATTTTTTAACAGGGCACAATCATATATAGAGAAAATCAACAGTGCAAGTAGAACATTGTGAACAATTTTTCAAAATTTATCATTAATCATAGTTACACAAAGTGAAAACAATTATACCACACTACCAATATGTGGACCCAGAGTGGAAAAAACAATAATAGAAACAAGTAAAAAAATGTCTTCCAACAAGCACCTTGGCCACAAATATATCTCGACACCATTGAGCAACGGCCTCGTCTGTTTCTGGCAATTCCTTCATCAAATGCCGCTTGATATGAACATGCACCTGTGGAATGAATATTACAGATCCTGTTCATGAAGTCAACCAAATTAAAGCAAAAGGTAAACGATAGAAGCATCCAATCTCTTCAGCATCAACAAAATAGCAAACCTCAAATATTCCAAAACCTAACCTTCAAAATCCCTAAAAATACCGTGGCTTAACATAAAAGATAAAAAAACAAGAATCCTATTCCAAATTTTCCGGTAGAATTAGAGATAGAAAAATAAATATTATAGCACAAGCCACTCTAATTGGAAGCAGTTTGATAGAAAACCAGTAATTTAGAATGATACAGTGGAACTTCTCCTTGTCTCGTTAACATTCAGGAGTTCAAAAGACATAGTTCTCTTCCTTCCAATTTGTGTCTCAACTCAACAAGTCACTTCAATAAATCCCCAATCTACCTTTATTACCAAATACTAGCTAGTGTTATTGATAGAATTGGGACCCAGTCCCCTTCTAACCTCCCTTTCTTATTCTAACTTAACCTATACCCTTTTAAAACAGAGGTCTACTAACATCCTCCAACTTTCCCTGAACCCCAGACTCCTTGTCTAGATGTCCTTTTCATGGCCTCCATTTTCCCTAGTTACAGGAATATCCAAGTATTAATAATTTAATACCACTATGCAAGTGTCAAAATCAGCCAAATAAACTTGTACTAAATATTAACTATTGAGCACATTCAAGGCACACACTGAGCAAGGAAATCATTCATTATCATTCATTTCATCTTATCTGAAATTCCAATTTCTAATCCCATAAGTGTTAATTTCAGCAGTTACATTCACATCAGAGATTAGTGTAGCACAGTAAACTTACCGAGAGCATAGGGACTACTGAGTTTAAAGAAAGGGAAAGTCAATAAAACCATTGACGGGGGAATAACAATTGTGTCTGATACGTGGATATTGTAGGACAGGCTTTTCTATTGCACTGGAAAAGTCATGGGATAAAGTCGATTTTTGACAGTTGAGGGTGGCCCAACCCAATATCAAATTTTCAATATGCCCTAATACCATCTTGATTTTGGGTTAGCCCTAACTTAACTCCAAAATATAGCTCATGAGGTTAGGTCATGAGGATTGCTCAAGCTCTCATGAGTCATAACATAAGCTCTACTTTTGGACATATGTCAATGTCGGATCACAACAGATTAGGATTAGGATAACTTTATTTAATCATTATGTTCCAGTTTTGTTATTTGAGGAGTTTATATAAGTTTGGGGAAACTTTTTCACCTATTTTCCTCTCTCCTCTCCGTCTATATATTTTATAATATGTTTCAGCTGAATTAATGAGGAAAAATATCATTATTCTCCCTACCTATTACGATATTCAATGACAGTTACATAATACAGGCAGAAAAAAAATTGATGGGCACTTAAGATGGAGCTATTTATAAATCTTCATTTTGATTGTCTTACCACTGAAGCTTGCCCTTTGAAGAGTCTTAGCATTGTAGGAGCAGGGGAATTCTTGGGGACAGCTACTGTTACATCATAAATGGCAGGAACAAATGAGCGCATATGACTTACTGCAGACACAAAACCCTGAAAGAAACAAAACAATATACTAAACAATAAATATTACAGTGTAAAAATAAAAATTGTTGTTGAGTTAATAAATATGAGAGCTAAGAAACAGTTTACATATGTTCTGGGGTAAAGTAGTAATGTGGGCCTTTTAAAATCAGAATATAATATTGTCACATCTACGGGTGACAATATCTCCTTATATATATAAAGATTCCTATTCTATATGGATCCAAATTCTATAATGCTTTTTGTTAGAAACAATGTAAATAGGGTAGTTATGGTATGATTTTATGTTGTATATTATTATATAATCACAGTAAATAGGGTAATTGTAAACCCTTGTATTTATGAGCGTATGACAATATAAATAATATCAACCGCTCAGTAATTGGCATACAGATTCCTTCATGCTTATTGGGTTCGTTCTTTTTCCCTTTCAACACTTTCTCTTTAATAGATTATAAGACAGCTGAATTGCATGGCTCTTGTTTGTGTGAAGCAAACAGACCCTAGACGTAATTCATTGGTCACTTTTCTTGTTCTGTTTGATTTTCTATACCATTCTAACCTGTTTTCCGCAAAAGCACATAAGAATAATTCAACCTAACAGAAGAATTGGAGGAATAGGAAATGCAAAGAATGAATGGATTACAGATGTATTGAATTATTGAATTAGGAGAAAGATACAGAAGTTTACAAAATGAGTCTGACCAAAAAAATTAACAACTCAGATCAAAGCAACCTTGTTTTATAGCTAACAACTACCTGTTCAACTCTCAACATAAAAACAGAAAAACAGAGTAACTACCTAAAGTCCCGTCCTGTAACAAAATCCAAACAGTTTCTTTCCTGGGTTTTCTCTGATGCACCTCTAAATCAAGTCCATATTCCCAAAGGTGCTGTTCAAAGCACCTAAGGGGCCACCAAAAATATCTAAACTTGACCCAATAAAACCATAATCCTTACCTGTACAGAATCATAAAGGGCCCTTCGTCCAATTTTGTTAAGGCATAATCTACAGGAGATAAAAAGACACAGCAACCAACCATACGAGATGTTCAAAACTCAGACAAACACTAATTAAATTGGAAAAACTAAAAAGAACTCATATTTACTATTCTTATTGGTCAAAATCTATGAAGTTTATTTAAATATCCTGTCTCCGGCTACATCTCTTGGTGAATTTTCATATAGTCTTCAAAACAAATTAACTATAATACCCACATAAACCTAGCAAGTGATTCTCTAATTTGAATGAACCTTTTTACGATCCATACCAGCTAGAGTGACATCAACCTGATAACAAGCAGTGGAAGTGTAATACAATCTCAACAGCAATACTACTAAGATTTGCAAGACTGTAATGGCCGCTAACACAGATTAACACAGTGTAGCTTCCAATCCATGGAAGGAAAAGCAATAGAAGGAAAGGCAGAAAATATATATAATTCACCTTAGTTCTTGGAATTAAAACATTTCTAGGAACAGGCAATCCAGTGGAAGTTGCATATTCCTTAGCAGCCAATAGTTTTGCCTGTGTAAAGCGAGTTCCTTCTACAAAGAGAGCCAACCAAAAGGGAAGAGGATAATCACTCAGTTGTTGGATGCCTGACTGCAGATATGATAACAAAATATTCAAATGAGATTCCCAAATGAAATCAAACAGCTAATGCACCCAGAGAGAAAATTTATAGCCATTGAATGTATTGCTGCATAAGTAAGAAATAAGAACACATCAGTTTTGACAGCACAAGCATGTATCCTTATCTTGTGAGCATAAAAATATAAACTAATTAAATTTTAGCATGTCATACCCTTAATGTGCTTTCATCCTTGGCCCAACTTCTCTCCAGAAAAAGATACTCAGAAAACCACATTGACCAGCCAATGACCTGCATAAGTACAACTTAGCCTCTAAGAGTGGCACGAATGAACTAAGCCCACTAGAGATAATTATGAACATCAAGTTGATACGAACTTATGCAAACCAAAAAATGAGAATGGATGAATAATATGTATTATTGATGACTGAAGTAAAATGCAGTAGAGAAACTTCCACCACCACACAGAGAAAGGTATTTTTTTCCTCCCATCCTCAACAGCCTCTTTCCCTCAAATAACCAAATTCTCTCATATCATCCTTTCCCTCATTTTCTCTCCCCACCTCATCATTCCAAACAAATTTCCTATTCCTGCTCACATACACTTTCCACATTTTTGGGCCTACTCCGCAGGGCCTCCCTATTGTCCGAGGGCCTATCACAAACCCAACAAGTTTCAAATATCATTGGAACCTAGGAACTAGAGAGACAATATCTTCTCTTCAGTCAAGACAAGAACAGGGCAGCAAGGGGCTCTCCATCAAAGGATTGCAGACATGCTAAACAAAAGGGGGTACAAAGCATTGACACTTCAATTTACTTCACATATCCATGTCGGTACATATTCGATACTGATATTCTAAGGTACTTCTATGTATCAATGAAATATCCAAACCTACAAGCACCAATACTTTTATTTGTTTCACGTATCAAAGATACTTACTTCATCGATACGTGTTGGTAAAATGTTCAAGCTTTTAATGCATTTATATCCAATAAAACAATAAGAAGAGTATGTGTAATATAGAAACATATAAACATTGTTTCTTCATAGACCAAAGAGGGAAATTGTTCTCTACAAATTAATTTAAAAAAGTAGTGACATTGATAACATTATTCCTACACTTAAATACTAAAAAGTATTTTACGATTACAATGATTTAAAAAAAATTATTTCAGCACAATGTCTAAAAAATGTGATTTTAATTTGAATTTGCACTTGAAGATATATATATTCATTACATTTTGTGAATTTTTATACATTCTGAAATATGTATCTTGCATGTATCCTATTGTGTTAGAATAACCGTACTGTCATATCATATATGCATTGTATCTAATTCGAGCAAGCTAACCCCTAAACTTGGAAGAAGGATTGTCAACAACCCCTTTTGTAACCGTCAAAAGAATGGCATGTGACTCACATGCACCAGAGATTCAAACAGCACATGCGGCATTGGATGACCATGATTCAGTGGAGATGAGCCGGTAATTAGGAGGCACTCCTCCAGGTGTAATCACCAACCCAATGGGCAGCAGCAACAACAAAAGTGGCAACAAAGACTGAGCAGTGGCACCAAAAACAGAGTCCTCGAGATCAAGAGCTCTAATACCAACTAGAATGAACATATTTCTGTGTCGGAACACAAGCTCTAATCCCTTTTTATAGGCTCTTGCATAGAAAGAGAAATAGAGGAAGTAGGAAGAAAAAAATCCATCCTAATAATATCAAATATACAAGATTTTATTCTATTTACAAGAATAATACAAGCCAAAATTATTCCCAAGAGTGAGCTTAAAAAACTGAGTTATTGTGCTTCCAAGAAGGTAAATTGCTCCTAGTTTTTACAAGGTTTAAGATAATCTAATTGAGAAATCCAAAGATGAAAGTATACTAGAAAGCTTATAATTGATGTTACGAAAATATGAGAGAAAGTAGCACATATAAAAGAGAATTGGATGTTACTGTTTCTGCAAATTAAGATCCTCTAAATGCAGAGTGCACTTTAGGTGATGTCTACAGTACATAATGACTAAATAAATTCATTTTGAAAGTAAAAGTCACAAGCACATACCGGCAGAAACTTTGAAGATTTCTTCATCACAGCTAGGGTGCTGCCAAGACAACCTGAACGCTGTTGAATGATATTGAATAACCAATCAGCAGTTGAAGCAAAAACCAAACAAATATGTCACAAAAATCATAAGATAACAAATCAAAGATTAGCAATATTTTATTATATGTATCCACAAGTAACCCTAAAATGTGTTCGTTTGTCCTGGTATCAGACAATCCAAAATAATTAATAATATAAATTACTTGTATTAATACACAAGTATGAATTAATTTTAATTTGCTTTCATTGAAGATGTGGAAAATATCAAACCATAGACGACAATCACCTGAGCTGAAACCCATCCAACAAGCCAATCAATATCACTTCTGTGATTGCTCATCACAAGGGCATGCTCTTTACCTGATTATACAAAACAGAATCACATTGTTACACGTAAGCAAATGTTAACCCCAGAATCTCCCCCTTTTTCCTTTCCAGAAGATAAGAATACATGCACAACACATTAAGAAAGAATGAGAGCAAGAGTGTCATGCTAAATACATGACTAAAAAAGGACTTACCCATTAGACGAAAGGTTTCATGATCTGTGAATATTTGGATCTAGAGACAGAAAGTTCCAAATGTGAGAATAAGTTATATGAAATGCAACTGAATAAACTATTAAATTACTGAGCATAAATTATTATTTTCAAATAACCAATTTTATTTATTTGATAACATCAGACCTTCTGAAAGTATTAAAACAAGACAACGATCTTGATCTTGAGAGAGAATATATTTCTCGAATTCCATATGCTATGGTAGCAATAAACCAACCACCTAACTCATTACCATTCTTTTGAAATGAACTGATTTCAAAAGGAGCTCTTTGAAGAATAATCCAATGGAGTTAATCTTTCCATCTGATCTTGCAATACAATAATAGAGAAAAGCAATATCCCCTTGCACGAAAAATTATTTAAAATCAAGAAATTTGTAAGCAGGCTTCAATTCACAAGAAAAAGTTCTGGCTAGGAATAACAAACAGACACTTTTGTTTTGAATAAGAAAAGCTTGATTAAAAATAGAGAAGAATGAAAATTACAAGTTAAATTAAATTATATCTTGTAAGTAGGAATATTCAGTCACTCTCTAAATCTTTACCTCTTTGATAGTTTTTTTACCCAACTGGGCAGGCAGAAAAGGGAGAAATTTTAATCAAGATAAAAGGGGAGGGAGGTATTAATAAAAGATAACAAATGCTTCTAATATTCACCAATCATATGGATTGTAGAGCTATGTAGCATCACACCATTGGATCTTCCTCAACTTTTAGATCCAAAAAACCTAATATCCTACCCTTTCAGTACATACAACTACTAATGAAATAAACATCCCATTCCAATTATTTCAAGTCCAAGAAAAACCTAAGAAACTATAAAAAAAAACAATTATCTCCAAAATTTCTAGCTCTGCCCATTGCAGCTCAAAGAATTAATGGAAAGTGGCAGTTTCCTTTGCTCAATTACTTTGTTTATATAAAATAAATACCTGCTAGACTAGTTTGATTGAGTTGGAAGTCCATTCAAGTCAGACATTTTTTTGTTTAAGCTAAAAACAAGTGACTATGAGATAAGCTTTACTTAGAAAAATTTTCTTCAGAAGATAGTATTTGTAGGTTTATGAAAACAAACTAAAATGGCTATTTTTTATGTCTTCATTATTTTGTTCATGAATATAAAGCCCTTTGACTGAATAGTATTCGCTTTTAGTACTGCTAAGTAAAAAACATGCACTTTTATTTTTTACTGGAACATTTGGGACTAAATATGCAACACTGTAGAGCCCGTAACATATTGTTCCTTGTAAGTCACATGCACAAGGTAGCCAGATTGCCCAAGTTTAATTTTACAACACCCATCCAAGGAGAGGGAAGAGATGATTACCCTAAACAGCTATTTAATCCTTACAGGTTTCTAGAAAAGAAATGTACTATGAGAATAATATAGAGGCTCACTTCCGTATCTTCTAGAATACCACATAGAGCAAGCAAAACAAATTACACAGTGGTGGATGACTAACTAAATTTGCAGACAAAAATAGTCCCAAAAGTGGTTAAAGTGAAAGGAAGAGATAGGTGTGGGCTTTAGTATCCACCAATAAAAACTAATATATTAACAACTAATATTTGGCGATTTAAAAAATAGTGCCCAAAAAACACCTGTTTGGATAAATCTTCTCCCATAAGTTAAAAATTAGCCAGAGAAGTTAAAATCAGTTTTTAAAAAAGTTAAATGAGAGAATATCCATTAATCTTATATACAAGGTAGTTTTAACTTGTGGGGAGAAGCTTAAATTATTTTATCTTCTTTTGTTCTCGGTGTTTATTGAGAAATTTATCCCAACAGGACCAAAGAAAAATATAGAAAACTTAGATCTAGACAAACACCTTAACTCCTGCCCACCAATCAATAAGCCATACAAGCTCCAGCCACAACAGTTCTGCTACAACCCGGTTGATCCGTCTGTACAAATTCTTCGACACCGGCCTTAAAACAACGTAGCATATCGCCTGAGACAAATTAATCAAAAGATCAAACAAATTAATCGGAGCAACTCCACATCTTTCATAGTATTTTTTTCATTTCCTTTACAATTTCCTTTGTGGCATGAAACAAAAAAAAATGAAAAAACTAATTTTGCACTGTTGGTTTGCAATGAAGATGAACAAATTAACAAGAGGAGTGTCAGCATCACTCTCTAAGACACACTTATCGGATTAAACTTTATCGAAAATTATAAAATCAAGATAAACTTGTTAAAAGGAGAATGAGAAGTGGAATGTAAGGACTTAAGAAGAGGAGAATTAAACCCAAAAGACCAGTCCATTAGATGGAACAGCCCCGAAACTCCCAACTATCAAGTAGCTGATTTTCTCAATGTGGGCCTCCAAACATGGAACCCGCTACAGTTTATAATTTCAACCAATAATAAGGAGCGTGTTCAAAAGAGTGCGTGAGACCGGTGTATGCTACCATTTCTCAGTCACGAAATGTTGGAAATAGTTCTTCCACTCCATCAGTAGAAAAGTGGTGAATGAGTTAAGAAAGAGTTGGGAGATATTGGTGGAACCTCCGGTTTGCATGATGATGTGGAGAAATGAAAAATTTTGGATACATCTGAGAGAGAAGAAGAGATACAGCAGTGAAAGGGGGAAAAGAGAAACCTGAATGAGATTGACAAGGAGGCCGGAGGCGAAGAAGAGGAGACCCAATGGCAGGACAACAGCTGCTGCAGCAATAGCCATGCACAGCAGAAGGCAACAGAGAGAGAAAAAGGGAATCAATGAGGAATGATTTTTGAATGTGTTGGATTTGGTGATTCAGATTTGATTTGGGAAGTGAGAGCAGAGAAAGCGTGGTGAAAGGAATAGAATGGAATTTTGGGTTAAGAGAGAAAAAGCATGGAGCTTGGTGGTTCCCTTTTTCCCTCTTTGGATTTTCGAGAAGACTGAGCTAAGTTTCACTTCCCACTTGCCACTTGCCACTTGCACCCATTTAATTAACTGCTTCACCTGTGCACTGCATCATCATCATCACCATTGATTTTACTCTTTTTTTTTTCTTTTTCCTTCTTTTTTTTACAATAAAAATTGTATTTATTTTAATTAATTGCTCTCTTTTTTTACTTATATTTAAAATATTTAAATTAAAAATATCTCTACAAAATGTTAGCTCATCTAACGGATAAAATTTGACTGTTGGCTCGTCCACTACTTTTCCGTAGTATTTCAGCTACATTACTATATTAGATCAACTACTGTACCAGTTTTCACCAATTTTAATAATTTAAATACAGATAATGTACTTCGTTCGGATTATTATGATTTTAAAAAATTATATATAAGACGAAATTTATTTTTTACTTTTAATTCAAATTTCAGTATATTTTTTACATTTATAGTAAAAAAATTATTGAAATTAATTTTTACAAAGAAAGAATTAATTTTAAATATTTTTTTACAAAGAAAGTATAATATACATATTAATTTTAAATATTTTAACATCCATATTTAGAATATGTTTATTACATGAAAAAATCTGGTAAAAAATAATTTAATAATTTTTTTCTACAAATATTTAGGAGTCTAAAATTTATATTAAGAAAAAAAATTAATTTAATGTGAAAAAAAGGAAAATATTTTTTAAAAATTATTCTCATAATTATATTTTAATTTTAATTGTTATTTAAAGCTTTGCCTTAATTATGCTATATAAGTAAGTAATATGGGTTGGGTGTGGTAATTTTGTGTTTTGGATTTCTGTAACTCCATTTTTGTCTTGTTTATCACTTACACTTTCCATTTCGGTTGCATCGGATAAATGATGCCCTTGATAAGAGCTTTCACTTTTAGCAATGGCATCTACCAAATTATCATCCAGAGAAAAATTTGGTAACTTTATGAAATGAAAACGATGTTGGGAGAAAGTTTTGGAGCTGTATAAAATAGATTATAAGTTTTTTTTGTTAATGATAATTTTTTCCACCCACGCCTATTTTAATTTTAATGGTCTAATCTTTTATTTTTAATCAAAGAGAAAACATAATTTCTTTAAATAGGATGACAATCTCGTCAATGAATGTACATATTTGCATGTAGTTTATTTCAGTAAAAGTAAATGAAGCTTTTAGATGAAATTATATTTAAATCAGAAAATTTTGAAAAAGAGAAGTAAAATTTTAAAATGAAATGATTGAGATAAAAGATAGAAGATAGAATGGAAAAAGTTAAAAAAGAGATAAGATATGTTTGTGAGTTGGATGAGGGTGAGAGTGAGAGTTCACATAGAAGGAAAAAGAAAGTTGAAAGTTAGGTTTTTGAAAATAGTGAAAGCATTTAGATAATATGATTAGTGTGAATGAAATGTTACAAAAATTAATTATGTAATTTATTAATTTATCGAAATACACAATTTTTTGAATTTTTTTAAAATTTGAAGTAAAATAAAATGAATGTTTATATATTAAGATTGATACATATATAATATATTTGAAAATTGTAATTAAAAAATCATAATTTTTATTTAGAATCAATATTATAATGTGAATGATATAATTATATTATTAATTGATTTATGAAAATATCCATCAAAATTTTAAAATATTTGAATTAAATTAAAGAAAAATATTTATAAATAAAATTTTATATATTTATTTATTTATAAATAAATGTTTATAAATTAATAAAAATAAGGGTTTCTAATCGATAATGCTTGAGAACATAATTGATTAAGGTACACATCCTAGTCGATTAAGTGATAGATGTTAAGTAATTACACTAAGTCTTAATTGATTACAAACATCCAATGATGGTTACAATGTTCAACCCATGCATTTGTATTTTTTAAAAATTTCCAAGTCATAATAGACTATGGTCACTACTCTAACCAATACAACTACTCATCCAAACAAAATGTAAAACACGTTAAATGTGACTGTGAGGCAAAGATAAACTAAGTGAGATTGTACACATTGTTGATACCAATGATGATGCAGTTACTCATTGCTTATCGATCAGCCTCTAGCACCTTCAATAGGAACCTACCATAGCACCTTCAATACACCATTATCGATTATGGTCTTAACCATAATCGGTTATGTCTCCAAGCCTAATCGATTATGGAGCTTACGGGCACATGCAAACGTTGGTTCTTTCGCATAGAAACAGTCACAATGGGTGCATGCATATTGTGGAACTAACTTAGGAATAACAAAACAACATACTCAACATCAGAGAGACATTCGTTATATAATTCATGAGGATCGTATTGGTTAGAGAAGAATGAGTCTCAATGAATATTTGAAGTGCATGCAAGTGTATCAAAACTTGCTTACTTGGAAAACAATGTTGTTGGAAACCTACAAGGAGTGTTTGAAACTACATTGTAAGAGTCAAACTTGCAAAAGAAAGTCTTCAAGCAAAATTTAAGTCAAAGGTGTTGCGCGGTTGATAAATGTGTATTCTTTGTGTGTGATGAAATGGCTTGGAGTCTTGTTTTTTAGGAGCCTTTCATGCACCTTGTTTTCATAACCAAGTTGCTTCACCTACACAATATCTTTCGAATATTTTCAGTGTGTGAGAATGGATAAACAAAGGCAACGGACATGGTTGAAGTTGGAGAAAAAAGTTTCCATGCACGTGAAGCTTCAGGGGCACATTTGTAATTGGCTCATTCATACCAAAGTTTCCATGCATTTCTTTACAGTTTAGGAGGGGTCATCTTTCACCTCCCCTCTCCTTTCTTTCCTCCCAAATCAGTGTCAATCCACCCAACCATGCATGAACAATACTTAGACTTTCTTAACCCTCAAATCCACTCTAACAGTAAATTGGTCAATCCAAACAAAGTGTTAAAGCATGGTTCATGAATTGGAAATGATAATGGAAAACTTAGAGATAAGGTTATTGTTTGAGAGAAATAAAGGAATATGATTAACATGTGTTGGTGTGGTTGTGTCTTGGACTTTCATTTTAATTTTATAGTGTAGATGGTTATTTACTATTCTTAGTGTCATGTTATGTAATAAGTATCATTTTGATTTTGTTTGTGTTGTGCACTATGTAATAGGCATACTCAATGTCATTTTGTGTAGCAGGAACCATGTAGTGTTGGTTAATGTGTAATACCAAGGTTGACATAATATATAAACACATATTGGTTTGTGTAGTGAATTATGAATAGTTTATGTTCTAGTTTAACTTGTGAGTTTATATGATATGGTTCTCATCCAAACTTATTGTGTGGTTTTTTTTTAATATGGTGGAATATTTTCAAAATAATAAAATTTGTGTAAATAAAAGTAGTAAATAGCTTTGAAAAGTATGCAAAAAAAAGTGTTGTACTTTCATTAAATAATCTCAAATCACTTGTGTACATTTAGTTTCATCTTACGAGTTTACTGACATTGCTCCACCTTAATTTTGTAGCATATGATTGTTAGATCAAGTGCTTACCAATAAAATAAAAATTATAAATAATAGTCAAAAAAAAAAAAATTCTACTTAAGAGAGTAGCATCTTAAACATCATGATTCAATTTTAAATTGGTTCGCGTGACCCCTACCATGAAACAATTGATGCATTATACAACCATGTATATTGCTTAAATGCATTTCTTTCTACCATTTCCTTAATTTTTCTCTTAGCTTATTGTGCTACTCCAAATGTAATCTTAGTAGAATAATTGCTCATTTTGGTTATTAATTTTAAATTGATTTCATCTTTTAGATCTTAACTTATGTCACTCGTTTTGACTTAACATTTCTATTGTTGGAGACTCATTCAAAAGTATATTTGAGTTGCATAGTTTTTATTTCATGTTTCATAATGTCCAACATTTTTAACAAATACGAGGAAATCATATTCATTATTAGACTTAACTATAATTATTCTACAATTATTTTTCATCAATTTAACTTTTATCTTATTCAATACAAAATGTTTAAGAATAATTTCTTTAAATACCTCCATTGAACCAAATTACACATGTTCCACTTAGTGTAAAATTATCAATTTGTCATTAACAATATATCTCTTATTTCATTATAACATTCCAACACATCTTAAAATCACACATATAATGAATATTTTAAGTGATCCAACTATTCTATACTTGAAATAAATAGTTTATTTTGGTATCAAATAAATATTTTGTTTTTATATAATTTTTTAAACTCATTTCTTAAGTAATACTTTCGAACTATATTTGAAAATGAATTATTTATCTATATAAAAAGTTTTCTTGTACTTTCACTTGTTTTTTTTACTCTAAAACCATGAAAAAAAGTTTTTTTTTTAAATTGTCACATGATGAAAACGTAGTTAGAAACACTTGATATTTAGCATAGCCTTTAATAAGCTATGTAAAAAAAATACTCCACAAAGATATAGCAAAAGCAACTAAAATAATAAAGTTAGAAATTTTAGGAGATAAATATTAAAAGTCAAAATTATATATATGTTATAAGTCTAAATATTTTCATTCGAATTAAAAAATAAACAATCAAAGATAATATCCAAATATTTATTTTAGAGATTAATTTTATTAAAATGTCTTTACTTTTTATACATGTATTTACATTTCAAAATAATAATATTTATTGTGGGAAAATTTGGATAGATATTCTAATATTTTATTAAGAATAGTAAACGTCAACACATATAAAAAATGAACGCTAAAACATTATTAAATTGGAATGGATAGTTAATATATTTAAAAAATCTATTCCAAGAAATTTAAAATAATTGATTTTACTTTAACAATAAAATCAAATCATTTCTATATATCTTATAGTTATGATCAATTTTACTATTCACTGAAGAAATTTTGAATTTTTTTAAACCTATTGGCAGACAATTTTATTTACAGAAAAAATAACCATAGAATAATAAATAACAAAATTTCACATTCGAGATTTCGGTATAAGAAAATGCTGCCAAGAGAACCAATTACATCATAAATAAAAATTTGAATAAGGTTATCTCTTATAAAAAAGTCCTCTCAATTTAAATTAAAACAAGCGAGTTTTTTTTATAATGACCACACTATAACTTAGTATGTGATTTATATTATATTAAAGAATAAATTTTAAATCTAATTCAATTTTATAAAATCGGTTTATAAGATGAGGTTTGTACTAATTTATATATTTTGAAATATCTTTATCTCTAGTTGAGGTGGGATTTCCAACACACACTCTCAGGTTGAAATCTTCCAACTTGTGTGTGAAATTATATATTATGGGTGGTAACATGATTAACCAACAAACAAATTCTCGTTAAGATAGACTCTAAAATGACTCTGACACTATCTTAAGAAGTGAATTTTAAATATAACTCAATCTTATAAAACTGACTTATAAGATAAAGTTTACACTCACTTATATACTTTGAAATGTTCTTATACCTAATCGATAGAATCTAGTCGATATGGAATCTCCAACATATTATTTTAAAAAATAAATCAAGTATTATATATTCAAACTCTCACCACTAAGTTTTACCATTTTTAATTTTGTAAAAAGAGACAATTATAGCTTATTTTTGCGATATCTTATCAAACTCTTTTCTTATTAGAGTAATGTTATCAATTTATTTTTTAAGACATTAATTATGTCATATGCAAGGTTATCAAACTCGTGGATTGACTCTTAAACTCGAACGAGTTTAAGAGTCTAATGGTGACTCACGAGTTAACTCGTGAGTAGACTCGTTTTTTGACAGACTCGGACAAACTCGCTGAACTTAGTGCAAAATCACGAGTTGGAGGCCGAGTCAACTAGTTCGCCTTGTCGCGTGTTTTCGCAGTCTCAAATCTTCACGCCTCGCCTCCATCGCGCCTCACCTCTACTGCGACTCGCCTCGCCACACTTCCTCGTGCTTCTTCGTACCTCGTCGCACGTGCCTTGTCATCCCAACCCCGTTCAGGTAGGCTCTGCGGTTGGGTTGGGTTGTTGCAATGTGTGGCTGTGGATTTGAGGGGTTGGGAAATTTCAATTTTAGGGTTTGTTGATAGGGGCAGATTAGGGATGCGTGATTGTAGGTTGAGGGGTTGGAAAATTCTAATTTTAGGGTTTATTGATAGTGGCAGATTGGGAGTTATCATTAAAAGTGATTTTTAAATCATTGACTCAGATATTTCCTGAAATAAGATTGGGATAAAATTATTTTTTATTATTTTGATTTTGGTTATTACAATGAAATTGTGGAATTACTACTTAAATGTGGAACAAGTGAAATGTAATTATACTTTATAAATATTTAATAGATGCATTTAATATTATAGAATTAGTATAAGAATATTTTTTTATTGAATTTTTACATGAAGTAAACTCTTACAAGTGTACGAGTCGGGTTTACGAGTCAAGTTTACCGACCTTCCATAAGTTTACTACTTAAGACTCTCGAGTCTGATAACCTTGATCATGTGTTTTATTGTTGGTGAATTTTACTGGAAAAATAAAAAATTACTAGTAAAACTCGTTAAATAAAGAGTTATAAAAAAATTTATGATGTTTGATCAATTTTAAATATCACAAGTATAATTAAAATGTACTACCAATATGTAGTTAATATGTGTTCTCTTATTATTATTGGTTGGATACTGATGTGATTCCACTAGCCATATAGAGAATGATTCTTGACATTCTTAGGAATCACCTTGAGCTGGACATTATTGAGGCACTTTTCTTAGAGTTGGATCATTGTTCTAAGACAAGAACTC
>Ga0123342_1001453_pt1 | contig 39845 bp, 13 predicted proteins | sample Turbeawhitnodule_FD_89960 | JGI IMG/M metagenome (GOLD analysis project Ga0123342, IMG submission 89960) | Root nodule microbial communities of legume samples collected from Mexico - Turtle bean Mexico white nodule | ecosystem: Host-associated > Plants > Roots > Nodule | place: Mexico: Nepantla...
AATTTTAAAATTCTAAACATGCGTGGGCTATAGCGGACGCATATGCGTGGGTTCTGTGGGCAACGCAAAACGGACGCATATGCGTGGGCCGCGGCCGACGCAAAACCGACGCCTATGCGTGGGACGCGGCCGACGCAATTTTTTTTTTTTTAAAAAAAAAATTAAATCAATATATGCGTCCGTTTTGCGTCCAATGTAAATTTTGCGTGGGCTTTTACTCATTTTGACCGACGAGAGTAGCGTCCGCAAATGGCCCACGCAAAAATTTGGAAGCTAAATCAAGTTTTTCTTGTAGTGTTTTATTTGAATTTTCTATTTTTAAGATTATTCCAAGTTCAATTTTCCAAACTTAACAAGTTCCCACAAATTGACTTTTAGACAAATTTTAACACATTTAATAATTCTTAACAAAAGAGTTTTTCCTTAAACAAAAAATTTATTAAATGAAAAAAAAAACTGTATTTGTTATTGATCATGCATAACCGAATATTCCATTACATGTTTCATCTTTTATCGTTTGTCAAATTGAATTCTCAATTTAAGTTGTTCTCATATTTATAATTTCTATATAATAATTGTATTGACTTTACCTATATAGATGATTAAATTAGGCCTAAATGGACCCAAATTTTCCCCATCATAATTTTGTAGAAGGTTTATTATTCAATATTTGTTAATTACATTGTTAAATTCTTAATTCTTACTAAGAGATCCTTATTATATATGTTGTAGAGATACCAAGTAGATTCTTCTCAGTATCTCGATAGTCAAGTGTACTAATATTTTCATAATAAATATGGAATACAATTATTTTCATAAAAAAAAGTTGAAACACTTAATTATATTATTTTCATAATCGAAAGTCTTTTTTTCGTTTTTGAAACATATTTTTATTCATATTCTTTTTCATCTCTTGTTCATATTTTGATACTTATCTTAATTTTCTGCAATAAAAGCATATAGTGTAATAAAATTAAATTTTAAATAACATAACACTAAAAAAAAACATGAAATAAAAACCAAATTTATAGACAAAAAATAATTAGTTGCTATACTAACTAAATTAGAGGTCATTTTAGAAACTATTTTTTTTTCTAAATTAGTTTCTAAAGTAGTTTCTATTATTGTTAGATGATTTCTAAATTGATATCTAATTAGCAACCAATGTTTTTCTATCAAATTTAGAATCTAAATTATTGGTAGTTAAAACTTTGGTAGTTAATTAAATACCAATTTAAAAACTATTTAACAATAATAAAAACTAATTTAGAAATCATTGTTTTTTAGTTTCTAAAAATGTCTCTAATTTAGTCATTATAACAACTAATTATTTTTTGTCTGTATTGATTTCTATTTCATGATTTTCTTGTAATGTAATATAAGAAATTGATTTTTTTTAAAAGTAAAAGTAAAAACACAAATGATTAAGAGTGTTAGTTTTCCTTTTGGAAAAACTAAATATTAAAATGTAAGTGGATGTGAATACTGAAAAAACTAACCATAATATAAGAATAGTAAAAAAGACTGGAGGGAAAATTATTAAAATATACCGTTGTGATATGACTTGAATAATAAATTATTAAACTTAAAGCAAATAAAACAACAAGATTTTGATAAAAAAAAAAAGTGGAATATACTAAATAATTATCTTGTGAATGTGTTTCTCATCTTCTTTGTCTCTCTTTGTGGGTGTTATCTTTCTTTTTGGTGTTGTTGTTGTCCTCCATCTCACTGTAATACACCACCGTGAAGATGTCGCATACGACAGCGGAAACGTGGTGGTTGAGACATAATAATGGCAAGGAAAAACTATATCTAAATAAAAGGTTTGTTTGTTTTAATCACCGTCGGACCCAAAATAAAGTTTAAGATTTCGGATCACGAGATTCATAGTTTAGTTGTATAACCACAAATATTCTATCATATTTTTTGGTGCGTGTAAAATATGGTAAAGAAAAATTGTGACTAAACGACAGTGTTACAGTGATTTTGTATCTTAGAAAATTAGATTTCATAGGTTAAAGAAAAGCAATAGATGTTGATAGATGCGTTGGATATTTAGGAGATAGAAAAGAAGATTTTTTTAAATCCTAATAGCGAGTTTTAAGGCTCTTACATGTGGCTGAGTGGGAAGAAATTTTTTAATCTTAATAATGTATTTGAAACAGAGTGTTTAGGTATAGATTCTTCTATACTTTATTATTTAAGAGTAGATGTAATGTAATTAAGATCAAATTGGAATATTTTATTATTTTAATATAAAGTTTATAAATGGTTAATTATTTAAATTTTAGTTTAGAAAAAATATTATCTTTTTTTAAAATAAAAATTCTACTTTTTCTCTAGATTTTTAAAAGATATATTTATCATTCAGTAGATTATAGTTCATCTTATGAAAAAAACAAGTCTAGCTAATCAGAATTTCTTTTAAGGTAAGTTTCTTTTTGTTTATTTTCTTGATTTGGTTTTGAGAAGTTTTACATGTATGGGGGTGTTTCTATGATAAAGATGGACCTCTGTAAGTCTATTATTATATTAGTATATGTTTAAATCATTAATTAATGTTTTGTGTGTATAAGCTTTCCATGTGATTCGAGAAGTTGAATGTTTGACTTTAAAATAAACAAGCTTTAATAATTAGTACTTAAGCTTTATTATATCAGGTTAATCAAGATTTTTTTAAGGTAGTTGATATGAATGTGAATGTGACGTTCACATAATATTTTTATGTAAAGATTGTAAATATATTTAAATTGTTTTAATCTTAAAATAAATGTTTAGTGATATGTTGAAGATTTTCATGGTGTAATATGATTAAATATATTTTTTAGATAATTTGGTTAGTTATCTATGGTGTCTAGGTGTAGTTGGCTTCATAAATGGGAGTTGAATAGAGCCTCATACTCTCTTTTTGTAACGAATAATTAGACTGTCTAATTAGACCATCTAATGAGTCATATAGTAAAATCGTCTAATAAATTGTTTAGTAAGACTAGTAAGTCATCCAATAGTTAGAATTAAGGTAACAACGAGATTAAAGAGATATCAATACACAATATTTATTTTGATTCAATCAAATTTGGACTACATGCAGTCCCCTTAACCAACTGGTTATAAAAGTATTATCACATTTTTTGGTTCAACAAGTATTAAAAAAATATATAAACTTAAAAAATTATAAAAAAAATTAAAATATTTTTAAAATAAAAAAATACTTACTTTATGTTCTTGCAAATGTCAATAAAGTCTTGTCACTTACACTACGACTATTCTCTTACGAGTGTTTTTTATGTGAACTTGGTCTTTAGTTTTCTACCTCTCTTAGCACTACAAGAAAATCATGAAATATAAACCAATTTTAGAGACAAAAAATAATTAGTTGTTATAATGACTAAATTAGAGAGCATTTTAGAGATTACAAAAAAATTGGTTTTTAAATTAGTTTCTCTTATTGTTAAATGATTTCTAAATTGGTGTCTAATTAGCAACCAAGGTTTTTGCTACCAAATTTATAATCTAAATAATTGGTAGCAAAAACCTTGGTTGCTACTTAGACACCAATTTAGAAACCATTCAACAATAATATAAACTAATTTAGAAACCAAAGTTTTTTTTAGTCTCTAAAATGATCTCTAATTTAGTCACTATAGCAGCTAATTATTTTTTATTTCTAAAAATTAATTTCTATTTCATGATTTTCTTGTAGTGTAAATCTTGATCTTCGACCTCAAATTTTGGTATCGATTAGAGACGAATTACCTGTAAAAGATCACGCTAAAATTAGAATATGGTATTATAAGGGTTTAGGGTAGTTAATGTTAACATAAATATTTATTTGGAAATTAGAGGGGTTGTAAATACAATTTTATTAAAACAGAGGATAGGTGTGTATCTGTTTCGAAACTACAAGAGGTGCGATGTTCTTTAGCATAACTTTATAGTATGTAAGCTTATCATATGATATTATCATTATTGTAGACGTTTTTAAATCATATGTTTTGGTGAACTTAAAATAAGTTTCCTAAATATTATTGAGCACGTATTTAAAAAAATTGGGGACTTAAAATAATATTAATGTAAAAGACTGAAATAAAAAAAAATGTAAGTAATTTTCAAGATGAAATGTATGCTCAAGATAAAATGTGATCAAATGTATTTGTTTTTATAAAAGCGTCGAGAATATGTTAAAAATAATTTAATTTTATGATATCATAGAAATTCAAAAAATTCCATAAGTTTATATTAATTGGAATAGGATAATTTTAATATACTAATAATGCAGTCAAATAATAAATTTATTTGTAAATTGTTTTCCAATGAAAATATAGATATAATGACGTTAGTATATTGGTTGGGCTTTAGTGCATTGGGCATTTTCCTTCCGCATGCAATATAGATAAATTCTTTCTGCACCTCTATACCTTCTTTCTACAGTTTCATATTTTCTTTAATTTCAATTCTACCTTATTGAGTATATGTTATGGAAAGTATTGTGACTTCTTTTTCATTTTCAAGTAATTTTGGTTTTGTGGTGGTCATTGACTGTTAGTAATAAACATTAGTAGTTGAGGTAAATTTTATAATGTGTTTAACGTTCATTTTTCTTTTATTTATTTCTTTTTTCATTTTTTTTATACAGCGAATTGTAAAATCCGTAACACCTCTTTACTATAATATGTATTTCAGATTGTACAATCTGAAAGATAATTCTAAATTCAAAAATACCTTCTAGATTGTATAATTAAAATAATTTTAAAATTAAATTCTAGATTGTACAATTCAGATTCAAAAATATATTATAAATCGTACAATCCAAAATACATATTACAATAAAGAGATGTTAAATATTGTATAATTAAGAAGTTATTACCAAATTCAAAAATACCTTTAGATTCTATAATTAAAAATAAAAAAATTTAAAGAAAAAAAAATGGAGGTAAATAGAAAATATATGGTATATTTTTTAATTCTACAAACCTGGATGGTGTAAATAGAAAAATAACAGTTTCAAATTGTAATCCAAAATTTTTATAAGGAAAAAATAATTTTTTTACCTGATCTATAGAGTGCCAACAAATTAGGGAGGTGCATGAAGAAAGTGTAGACAAACCACATGAAAAGCAAGTAAAAATAACCAAAATGGTTCCACGATATTGAAATCTCTGACAAACATGTTTCTTTTCTTTTAGAATAGCTCCACTTGAGATGCTTCCAGAGTTTTGTAAGCGGAAAATAGTTTTTTTTTAGGAACTTTACCAAATATTGGAAATAACTTACATGACAATGCGAGTTTCGCGAAATTAAAATTAGTTTCTTAGTGAAGGAATTGGTGCTTGTTAATAAAAAATATATTTTTTCACTGTAATTTGGAGGAATTTGAAGCCAAAGAAAGAGAAAAAATAGGAAAATGTGTGGGAGGAGAAACACAAACAAGCGTCTGGGACTGAATTTTCTTTTTTAATTAGGAAATTATTCAAAACAAAATTAGTATAAACATATGTTTCACTAAAAAAAATAAAACAAATTATAAGAGACATATGATGATATGTCAAAGACTATATAAAACTTTAGATTTAATGTTAAAAATTGGATGCACTCAGAGAGAGAGAGAAAGAGGAAAGGAGAACACAGAAACATCTATTCAAAAGTTTCTAAAAAATAATTTAAATTTAATTTAACTTTATAAGTGACTTATACTAATCCATCTATTATTATGATATATGTTACTAGAAAAATAGTCTTGTAAAATTATATGTTTTTTTCAATGTTATAGTTTTTAATTAAATATTATCATGCATTTTCATTATTATGTATTTCCTTTAAGTAGTTTGTAATTTTCATTATTTTTAACTAAACATTACTATGTTTTATGAATTTCTCATTTATTTAAACATATTCTACAAATTAAATAAACTAAACTTTCTTGAAATTTTAATACTAATAATTAAAAAAAAATTATTGTCAAAATAGGAGGGTTAATATATATTAAAGTGGGCTTTATACAGAAGAAGCTCAAAAGGAGTTTCTCTAGTTTGATCTGCATTTTACTCCATTTCTTCCACAGTAGCTTCAAAGATTTTTCATTTTGCCCTCATGGCTTCATGTGCAATTTTTTGTTTTCACGTGAAATATTCTTTTCTGTAGAGGTCAACTTTCATTTTTCTCCACAAAGATTGGTCAGTGATTTACTCGTTCTTGGATTATTCGAGTGATTAATTTAAAAGATCTGAATGAAGTTAGAATATATAAAAAAGTATGATGATATCTTCCAGCTGTTTCTTGAAGTATGTGTAGCTGTGGACGGTGGATATCCATAGATTTGTTGAACCTCTTCTTTTTTTTAAAATATTTTTCTCGTTCTACTTCAAATTCTCATATATTATATAATGAACAATGAACTTTGAAATAGATATCTTGACAGTAAGAGAGCAAAAAATAGTGATAAAAGTAAAACGCGAAATGAAGAAGAAAAGTAGTTGAAAAGTAGATGGGTAGGTTCTATAACAGTATGATTGGTAGACATAAAATGATTAAAATGAAAGTAAAACGTGAATGAATGAATAAAAAAGTAGTTGGATGGTTTTTATAATAATACTGAAGGATCGAAAGACACTTCAGTATCTGTCTGGTTTTGGTGTGTTTGTTTGGAATGGGTGGAACAAAGGAACAGGAAGCCATGAAAGTGGTAGAAGTTTCAAGTATAGCACCAAGCTCTGAATCACAAGAGTTACCAACTGAGGCATCTTTTGCCCTCACCTTCTTTGACATCTTATGGCTGAGGTTACCTCCTGTTCAACGTGTCTTCTTCTATCAGTTTCATCATCCAAGTAATGTCTTTTATGATACCCTTCTTCCCAAACTTAAACACTCTTTATCTCTCGCACTGGGCCACTTTTTCCCTCTTGCTGGGCACCTCACTTGGCCTACTCACTCCACCAAACCCACCATCGTCTACAACCAAGGTGATACTCTTTCACTCACTGTAGCTGAATCGGAGGCTGATTTCAACCATCTAGCAGGCACAGATCTCTCTGAAGCTACAGAGATTCACCATCTTGTACCTCCCTTGACCATATCCCACGAACAAACTACGCTCTTTGCCTTGCAAGTCACTCTCTTTCCAAACTCTGGATTTTCCATTGGAGTAACCTCCCACCATGCTGTTCTTGATGGCAAAGCTTCAACAACATTTTTCAAATCCTGGGCTTATCTTTGCAGAGAATCACAACCACCCTTCTCTTTGCCAGCTGAATGGAGTCCTGTTTTTGACAGGGAAATAGTGAAAGACCCTACTAGAATCGGAGAAAAGTTTTCCCGGGGTTGGTTGAGGCTAGGTGGGCCCAACAACAGAAGCCTCATGGTTAATAATATGCCAGTTCCAGAAGATGCAACTAGAGGGTTGTTTCAGTTGTCTCGCTCAGATATTGAAAAGCTGAGGCAGATTGTGGAGAGGAAAGAGAATAACACCAATCTTCAGTTGTCAACGTTTGTGTTAGCTGCCGCTTATGCGATGGTTTGCAGAGTGAAAGCAGAAGGAGCCGAAAGTCAAAAGATTGGTTTCGGTCTGAATATTGATTGCAGGAGTCAGTTGGAGCCGCCTGTTCCTCCAACATATTTAGGGAACTGTGTTGGTATCGCTGTTCCAGTTACTGAAACAAGTGAAATTATGGGGGAGGATGGACTTGTTGTGGCTGTGAAAGCAGTGAGTGAATGTTTGGGAAAATTGAAGAAGGATGGTTTTCTGAGTAAAGCAGAAAACTGGTGGAAGATGGTGTATGAAAGTTACGAAATGGGTGACACAAAGACAGCTGCCTTTGCAGGGTCACCGAGGTTTGAGGTTTACAGCTGTGACTTTGGTTGGGGAAAACCAACCAAGGTGGAGATGGTGTCTATTGACAGAACTGCAGCGTTTTGTTTTTCAGATAGCAGAACTGGTGATGGAATTGAAATAGGTTTTGTGACCAAGAAAAAAGCTATGGAGACCTTTACTTCTCTCTTTGTAGATGGCCTTCAATCTTGAGTCCCTATCCTACCAATTTGGGTAGATCTTGTGCTTTTCAGGAATAATACTCTATCATTCGGTAGCTTATTGTCATCTAAAATGTTGTGTTGGTGTGCCATAATAAAATAAATCATTTGAAACCCATGCATTAGCATTGGTGTTGATTATCCCCATGTTTGGGTAGATCTTGTGTCTTTTCATGAATAAAAGTTTGGCAAAACTTTTTATCTCTTATGCTCTATCATTTGGGAACTTATTATCATCTGAAATTTTGTGTGTGCAGTAGTAAAAGAAATCATTCGACTATCATGTATCAGCATTAGTGTTGATTATCCACCTCAATTTGGGGAGGAAACGAGGAGGAAAGTGGAAGGTATGAAGAGGAAAACTAGAAGTTGTGATGAGTAACAAGAACAAAAGGAAAGGAAAAAAACAAGGTGAGAACGAGTACAAGGTTTAGCAATGAAGGTGTGTTGTTTTGACTAGATTCTTTGGTGGAAATGGAATCATTGTTTCTTGACATTATGAACAAGCAACTTCTTCGAGAAATTGAGATGAAGAAGTTCAATGAACAATAATTGGACAAGTTAAAGAATCAAAACAAAATAAACTGATATGGTTCAGTCGAGGCACATTCTACAGGCAGAAATAAACTTTCAAACATAACATGATAAAAGTACGATGACTAAGTAACCAACTAACTGATTGACCACGTAACTGATACACATATTACAAATCTTAGGTATAGATTGACAGAAAGAAGAGACAAGAAATATTTTAGATTGAAACACGAATACACTAAGCTATTTAAAAGAAAAGCATGCAAAGAGTTCTTCTTTTGGAATCACTTCAGATGAATCTTATTAGTAATTTTATATTAATATGGCATTACATAGTTTTCCCACAATGATATTTAGGATTTGACAGATTTTATATGAAGGAAATTGTCATCGTAGGAATTTTTGGAACTGCTGAGTGTATAATTGGATTGTTTACAGTAAAAACTGAGTGATATATAATGGATAAGAAACGTTTAAGAACTTAAAAAAGTATAAAAAAAAAAACAAGTTATCAAAACGAAAATAACCTTAGAAGAAGTGAAAAAGCAATAGGAACTGCACAGGTCATCTCGCGATTTCCGAACACGTAATTGAGGGTAGGAAAATTTTTGTTATGAACTGACACGTACAAAAGATTTATGCAGAAAATGACACCTGTGAAGTGGGAGGAGAATTTCATAATAGAAGGTTAATAATGGCTAATAGATTAGAATCAACACAATTGAAATGAAGAAAATTACAGGGCTCGTTATGCAGAGAATAAAATCTATATCAGTTTCAATTGATAAGTAATCAGATCAGAGAATCACGAGACATAACCACCTGCATCTGTTTTCTTTTTCTTTCTTTCTGTTTGGTCCAAGCAACAAGATATAGAAACCATGCATGTGGTACAAGTTTTCAGTGTAGCACCAACTTTGGAATCAGAAGAATTACCGACTCAAACATCGCTTCCCCTCACCTTCTTTGACATACTATGGTTAAGGTCACCTCCTACTCAACGCATCCTCTTCTACCAATTCTCTAACCGAACCCCACCCTTCTTCCTTACCCTTCTTCCCAAACTCATACACTCTCTTTCTTTTGCACTTGGCCACTTTTTTCCTCTTGCAGGCCACCTCACTTGGCCCCTTCACTCCCAAAACCCCATCATCAATTACAAAACGGGTGACACCGTTTCTCTCACAGTAGCTGAATCTGATGCTGATTTCAACTATCTAGCTGCCTCAAATATTTGGGAAACTGAAAAAATGCACCATCTTTTACCTCACTTGACCATAACACATGAACAAGCTACGCTTTTAGCCTTGCAAGTCACTCAATTTCCAAACTCTGGATTTTCCATTGGAATAACCTCACACCGTGCTGCTCTTGATGGCAAGACTTTAACATCGTTTATCAACTCCTGGGCTTATCTTTGTAGAGAATCAAAAGCACCCCCTTGTTTGCCCCCTGAACTATGTCCTTTCTATGAAAGGATATTAGTAAAAGACCCCAACCAAATAGGGGGGAAATTCATCAATGATTGGTTATTGCAGGGAGGATCCAACAACAGAAGCCTCATGGTTTTGGATGTGCAGTCTCCGGAACATGCAACTGGAGGCTTATTTCAATTGACTGGTTCAGATATTGAAAAGCTGAAGCATTTTGTTGTGTCTAAGCAGAAACGGAACAACACCAACCTTCACTTGTCAACCTTTGTGCTGTCTCTAGCCTATGCATGGGTTTGCAGGGTGAGAGCCGAGGAAATGGAAAACAAGAGAGTTATGTTGATTCTGACTGTGGATTGCAGGGGTTGTTTGGAGCCACCTCTTCCTCCAACCTATTTTGGGAACTGTGTTGGGTTAAGACTTGCAAGTGCTGAAAAAAGAGATTTGTTGGGAGAGGATGGACTAATTGTGGCTGTGGAAGCACTAAGTGAAGCTTTGGAAAGTGTGAAGAAGGATGGTGTTGTGAATGGAGCTGAAAATTGGTCATCATGGTTGCTTGACTGTGTGGGAAGTGAAGCTGATGTGAAGACGATTGGAGTTGCAGGGTCACCGAATTTTGAGGCTTACAATAGTGACTTTGGTTGGGGAGGACCAAAGAAGGTGGAGACAGTGTCTGTTGAGAGAACTGCAGTGTTTAGTCTTTCAGATAGCAACAATGGAGAAGGAATTGAGATAGGTTTTGTGTCAAAGAAAACAACAATGGAGACCTTTGCTTCTCTCTTTGCTAAAGGCCTTCAATCTTGAGTCCATCCCTTGCAGTTTGGGTACATCTTGTGGCTTTTCAAGAATAAAATTTAATCTACTGTTCTAGCATGTAACAGCTTGTTATTTGAAATGTTATGTCCTTGTCTAATAAAAGAGTGTTCATGGACTGTGGTTTGAAAGATAATGTTACTAATACTTATTCATTCATAATACAGAGTGAACAAATTTCAATGATTCTAACACAACAATCTACCACCTTTGTAGTGCCACATGAACATATGAACATTTTATATTACGACTTTGGTTAATGCAGGCCTTGCAAATTGCACTTTCTGGAGTTCGAAATGGATAAGCAACAACTCCATGATTTAGCACAATTGTGAATTCCTTTCAACAAAGGAAGTGTAATGCAAACATACCTATAATCAGTTCACAATCACGTATTAAGGTAGGCTTGTTTTTATCTATTTTTTATCTTATTCTTTTGATCTTTCTCTTTATTTCTAATTACATTATTACCATATCTAATCTTCTTCTAAAAAAAAAAAATCTATTTCTCCTTTGTTGTTGTGAAATGGTTATGGATGAAGTACCTGTTTCAAAATGATCCGATTCTTGCACAGAATGAAGTCTACAATTTTTGTTTTCTTTTCATTTAATTGCAGCATAAAAAATTATATTTAACATTATATGCATCCTCTTATATCCAATTGAAGAGGATAAATTCCCCCTCCCCTCCGTATCTTCTTCCTCTACATTCATATAATACAGTGAAAAATTGAAAATTCAGTTTTAACTCTTTTAAAAAATTTAAATAACAAACATAATTTCACATCTTTATATTTTAAAATAATATTTACACCTTCATATCCTAATAACTCTCTTTAGTCACATACCTCACCTCCCTTTCCAGTAACTTTTCCATACATTATTCTCCTGAGCGTTTAAGACGTTTAAGAGCGTTTAAGACGTTTAAGAGTAGTTTCATCATTTGAGATGATTGATGAGAAAATTTTCCATACATTATTCTCCTGAGCGTTTAAGACGTTTAAGAGCGTTAAGACGTTTAAGAGTAGTTTCATCATTTGAGATGATTGATGAGAAAATGAGTTGTATTTGACGTTACTCATTAAAAGATATCTTTTTTTCCGTTTAGTGTATTTTTTTCTAGACTTTTTGACTTAAAAAAAAATAAGAAACATAACCATCTCAACCATTAATGTTTACCATTAGCAATCACAAACAATCATAACCACTTAAAAAATAAAATAATCACAATCATAACCACTTAAAAAATAAAATAATCACTTAAAAATGAAGTAGAAACCATACTCTGAATTAAAAAATAACCACTTAAAAATGAAGAAGAGTATTAAATCATACTCTGAATTATACTGATATTATTGGAATTAAAAAAAAAGTATGAAAGTAAAGGAAAATATATGAGGTGTAGGCAGAATTTCACTTTAAAGTAAAGCAATCTTAATTCTTAACTTCAGTTTAGATTGGGTCAATATTATCGTAGAATCAGACCTTAATAGCCCAACTCGTTGCTATTTTGAACTATAGATCTAACATTTGGGCCTATTTTTTGGGGGGAATCACATGATCTATTTACATTTAATTTATTCTTCAAATTACTTTATTTTTATGCATGTTTTACATTTTTTTTATCATTTTTTCCTCACAGCATTACATTTTACATTCATTGTTTTCTTGAAGGTATATTATACAGGAAATTATTCAATTAAAGAATCAAGTGAAACAAATGGTATAAACAATCCAAATACTTCTATTACAATTATAATAACTCTTCTATTCACGATGAAGATAAAAGTAAAATATTTCCTTTGGAAAGCTCTACAAGAAATAAAATTCTTCCTTTACTTTTGTATTTCCTTCTTCCAAATTGGTGTCAATATTTTTCTTTTACAATCAATAAACTTTGGAATTATAGTTACACAAACCTTTATATCTCTTTCATCAAAAGATGTTGTTTGAAAATGTTTATGTAATGAATATATATTTGAAAATTTGTTGGAGAGAAAATAAGTAAAGAAAAATAAAACAAATCTATTTATAAGTTAACTTATGTATAAATTAATTTGTAAAACTGTTTTCATATGGTTTCTTTATTTTTTTTAATTTGTACGTAAGTTAATTTTAGCTTATGAAAAAGGTATTTCATTTTTTTTATTTTTATCCGAATTCATGTATTTATTCTACATTAATTGGCGAATGTACCTCTATTGTATTAAAACAGTATATCTATGGGTCTTCTACCTCGTAAATAAAGCATTTAGTGTCTCAAATTTTTGTTTGGATTGATGTATTTATCTTCTAGCCATTTTATCTCCTATTATATTTATTGTTTCTGTAAATTTATACATATATATTCTAATAATTTTTGGATTAAAACAGAAAAAACTTTCTTTTGGATAAGTCTCATTCAGATGTTATTGCCAAGATTCATGGAAGATTAATGTTTCAAATAATCAGGCCTTTTCAAAGTTCTAATGCCAATTTTCAAACTAATAATAAATCATATTTCAAAAGAAGAGAAAAAAAAATATTCAATTAAAAGATAACTTTGTAATTTTAATATCATTACCTCAAAAAAACAATTTCTCTGCAGCTAACCATTTACTTTAAATTATGATTAAAACTACATTTGCATATTAAACTAATTAAAAAAACAAATAAAATTGAGAAAGAATTTTAACTAAGTACGTAGTATTAAGGTGACATGCTTTCCATTCAAATTTAATTACACTGTGTTATATTAACATAAATTCATTTTAAACATATAATCATATTTCAATTAAGATGATCCAATTTTTAGTTGAAATCTAATTACACTGTACTCATATCACCTTTATACAACTTTAATTCAAATATATAATTAGATCTCAACTAAATCATTTAAATTCGCATTATCTTCAGATGATTTTAATTTAAATATACTGAAACTGTGTCTCAACTTAACACTACTTAACTATTTAAAAAAAATAAAAATTATCCATTTAGTTTCATAAAAAAAAATGAAAAACTTTACCCTTAGACATAAAAAAGCAGGCGAGAAATGATATGGCATGCGTGGGAGAAAGGAATCTGTGGAAGAGAAAAGATTAGAAAGAAAAAGCAAAGCAAAGCAGTGACACATATCCCAAACAAAGCATTTCTTACGTCATCACTCTTCTTCTATTCAATCTCAAGATACAAAACCTACCGTTTTTCTCTTTTTCTTTTTCTTTTCCCTTCAAATTTCTCTTCGATCTTCTTCCAAATTCAAGTTTAATATTGTCACTCTTATTTTTAGTACAACCTAACTTACATATTTAATCTTTCCCAATCAAAATTATGTATGTTCACTAGTTACACTTTCATTTTTATATTTTATTTAAAGTCATGGAGTAAAATTAAAAATATAACTAGCACTATACATTTTATGGAAACTGTCAAATGTTTCTTTTATAAATCTGATTTCTTTTATTATTTTAAAAACTCACGAATTCATTATTAATTTTAATGATTCAGTAGTACAATTTTAACCACACTCTTTCTAATTGTATTAATTTGATTCTCAAGTATTCAAATGTGCAACTTTTGGTTTTCAAAAGTTCAATTACACTAATTGAGTTTTCATATATCAAAATTGTAAAATTTTATTTACTATATCGATTGGGATAATTTAGCTATGATATATATTTGAAAAATTAAATTTGTATATTTACGATATATAAAATATTTAACTAGCATAATTAAAACATAAGATATACTAAAACCATTGCAACAATATTTGATATCACACCCTTTTTTTTGCAGTGATTATAGAATAATGGTCATTTAAAGCTTGGTATTAGAGATTAAAATATTAATTTTTTAAAAATTAGGTATAAATTTATTTATGAAACACTAATTACTTTTTTTTTTCTTGGAACTAAGTACTTTTAATCCTCATCCTTAAGAAAATGACCTAACTTTATAAAAATCAGTACCGAATACTTTAAAGTACAAAAAGAAGGATAAACTTGAAAAAGATAAACATTTAGAATTTTGTTTGCTATAACTTCAAATAGAGGCAGTTTCTAATTCCCTGGAATAAAGAGTAAATTGCTTAACGTTACCCCTACTTTAGTTGGAGTGATTGATGGCTGCTTTCGTTCTCAATATGCATAGTATTAGGATTTAGTATGATGAATTTGTTTTTAAGGTAGGTATAAGAGTTGAACCACTCCTTAAGTGGTTTCTGTTATTCAATCATTATTGTTAATAAAAACAAAGTGAAAAAGATATGAGATCGATTTCTATAAAAAAATCTTCTTAAAAAAAAAATCCTCCTTATCTTTTAATTGGTAGAGAGATTGTGGATATTATGAAACATGAAAGGTATTAAATTGTAATTAATTTAAAAATATAAATTATAGATAAAAAACAAAATAAGAAGGAAAAATTAGATATAAGAGGAAGAAAGTGGTCTCATCAACATAAAACAACAATTCAATTCGTAATGTTTCTTAGTAAACTAAATATTCTAGTTGAAAGTGAAATGTTCAAGAAGAAAGATTAGTAGAAAATGATGAAATTTATTTTTTTATAAATTAAAATTAAGTTATGTATAAATACAAATTTGACAAAATTGCAAGTGAGCGTGACTATAAGTGTAACATGATTGGAGTGGCGGTGCCTTAGTCCAAGTGGTTTGGCAGCTATTTTTTCATGGAGGTTACTGTCTCAACTTCTACCATTCTGGGAGCCACTATCCCTCTCACCAAACACTATCATTTCTATCATTTTCATACACTCTCTGAAAATGAAAACCTACACAGGTTTTGCTGGTTAATTAGTGTAAGAGGAATTATATTAATGAAAATTATGCAGTTATAAACACCCTAGAAACCTAGAGGACATGAACAAAATTGTAGTTTCTAGACTGTTTTTTAATCATCACACAAATGCCTTCTTTATTTTTCTTTATCTTTCTTCCTTTTTATATCACATCCATACTTCTTTCTCTGTGTATAGATTGACATGTGTGTGATGAATCATTTTATAGTTATAGTTACCATGCTTTAAACTGTACTTGTGATTACGATTTTATTGTGTTCTATACAGTTACAGAAGTTATCATTGATATTACAGTCGCATGTTTTTTAGAAGCTTGATAGCTATATTGAAAATTCGTTACCAATCACAAAACTTCCATTGTTGATGAGCTTAGACTAACATGCAAAATTGAAGTTAAGACTTCGACAAAGACAAAAGATAACGTTACTGCTTACAGATAGTACTGCTGCTTCTGCTTCTGATGCATTCTGGCCATTCACTAAAGTGAGTGATTAGTCACGAGCTCTGAGTCTGACCCAGGGTTGTGACGAATCTTTTTTTTTTTTGGATCATATTTTACCCATACCAAGAAACAAGTTATTAATCTGTTTATCATTTATTTTTTCAGATAAAACAGATGCTAGACACTGCTTGTTCATAGTCTTTTATATAGCCTCAAAAGCCTTCAGAATGACAGAGAGGAACCCTCTATTACAGTTTAAAGAATGTATATATAACCATTTTCCTTCTCCTTTCAAAAAGTAGGAACTTGGTTCTTTTCCTCCTTCTTTTCACCTTCATCCTTTCGCTCATATTCTCTTTGCTGTTTACGTCTTCTTAATCTTCTTTTTTTCTGTCATATTTCAAATTAATGGAATGGAAGCTACACACACACACCTATATATATGGTGTGCAAATGAACGTTCTTCTAGCTGTTAAACTACATAATTTAAATAGATTTAATGAAGCAAATTTATATATAATGACTGTGTTTGAAATGTTTGGGTGTGGAATTACTTCAGCCTCCAATGGTTGATATAGTTCTTTGGGCATCCATCTCTTTCAGATAATAACTCGAACCATGATGTCTTTCTTTTGTAAGTTTTGTGTGATGAAAAGGAATTGGAGCCAAAGAGTCGCTTGCCTTTGTTCTCTTTGTAGAATTAAAAGACGGCCCACTTCTTTTTCCTTGGAAATTAAAGAACATTGTATCTTTAGGAATATAATCTGCTTTTTTCTATTTTTCATGCTTTTACATGTCAAAAGTTATGCAAATTAGAAGATATTTTGTTTAGGGTATATAAGAACTTTTCCATGTACAACCATACTTATCAACCATGGAGTTTGCTTAACATGTGTATCTATTCATTAAAGAAAAATCAGGTTGGTTGCTGCATTTTTCAGAGTTTCTCCTTGCTTGTTAGGATGAATCTATCCACGTTAAACCATGAGAAGGAAAATTCTGATGAACGATACTGGATGAGAGATGGGTTTTTGTGGGGGGAGTTTTAGGGTTTTGAGTTGAAGAGTAATCTGATTTGAAAGGTGAAAGAATGTATTTGCAGTCTTTGCCAAATGAAGAAGAGAAGAAACATGGCTTACGTTTCTGCATCACACATATGATTAATTGACTTTGTTTTGATGAAAGCATGCGCCATGGGGTTAAAACTGTGTCAGTGTCAGCCCAATGAAAAGCCTCAACTTGCCTCCCATGCATATCTCTCTGCAAAAGTTGTGTGGTCCTGTTTGTGGTCAGTGGGTGTACGTTTCAAAAGATATCACAACATAAATTGGTCCCTCACCTACCAGTACCTTTCCTTTCTCCGAAGTAGCTATCATGCACATAGACATGACAATGCCCTTGGACAAGGCGCCACAACTTTTAAGTCTCTCGCCATTACTTATCTAAAGTGGATTTCTCTGTTTGTCTTCTAAATCCTCTCCATGTGATGCCCTTACTGTTTCTGTTTTATCTCATTTTCTTTCTTTTTCACCTTTTCTTTTCATTTCTCAGCCAGGAACTATGAAGATCCCATTCTCCAAAATATGATAACTGTAAAACAAAAACAGATAATTCTGCCCATGAAAACCGATATCAAGTGAAAACATTATGGATGACATATCAATGATTTGTTTATACAAAGATCATTATGACCTTTTTTTGTCTTTTTGGCGAATCCAAAATCTGTTTGATCTAATATGCTTATAACTATTATGTGAAAAACACAGATTTATTTAAGAAATTATCTTCAATTTGTTTAATTCACGTGTAACTGACGACTCTTAGTAAAAACTTCGGATTGTTTTTGCAATTAGGTTGTCCAAAACTTGATTGATCAATGATTTTGTTGCTGTCATGTCCTTTTGAAACTTTTCATGTTAGATTCTAAGAATAAATTCGTAGAAAACTTCTTATCCATTAATATGCTAATAGACGCAGATATTAGTTAACAAGGCTTTTGCCCTTAACAAGAGCAACATTTTTGTTGATGCTTACTACATCTGTGGATCCCCATGTGATGTGTTCAGTCGCAAAACCTTTTGTAGTTGTCGATAAAGTGTAATCAGCCGTTTTAGAAGTGTGTAGGAATGGTCCCCTTCTGAGATTATATATAAACTGTGTTCATTAGGTTAAGCCCTTATGCAAGTAATTTTTTTGTTCAATTAAGACCCAACAAATATAGAGAAAAATCTTTTGTACAGAAGTCAAGCCTCTTTCCTTTACTAACAAGTAACAAACCCTACCTTGAACACTTCTACCTACCAAAAACATTAAAGTAAGTTTTTACAATTTTATCCGATAATGTTGAACAATGTTGTTTAATTTGCCACATTAAGTACACGTGAGAAGAAAATATCACGATATTTAAGTGAGTTTGGTAAATCTTTTTTCTTCTTGTCACATTTGAGTCGGTTAAATTTTTTGATGCAAACTCTTCACTTAATCTTATTTTGAATAATGTTTGGATTGCGTTGGTAAACGAGATTTGGAGGCATATGAATAATTGTAATTGTTTATTCAATGGATGAGTGGTAAACTATTTTGAAGTCTTCTCCTTGACAAAGGTTAATGTTTGATCTTGAATCTCTTCAACGATACCTTCAACGAATTTCTCATTTTCTGATTGATGACTATTATATATGTACTCAATTAATAGTTGCTGATAGGATGAAGAAGTTGATCTTTAAATTTTAAGTATTTTTTAGCTAATTCTGACAAGATAAACAATGAGAATTTTCTGTTAAAGAGTATGTCTCTTTTGTTTTTTAAGAGGGTTGAATCAACCCTAAGAAAATGATTGCCCATTATGCCTCACCACAAAATGATAAGACAAAGACTACCATACTTATTTGACCAATTGGGATGTGTGCCAGGTGGCAAACTATGCACCATTGCTTTATCTTTCAGTGTGGCGTGGTTAGTTGAATTCCGGCATCTTCCTTTTCCAAGCTGCAGACTCCAACTTCCACACTATGTTTATGTACAATCAAAGCCAAGTCAAGCTCAATCAGAAACATCAAATTTTGTTCTAGCTTCTTATGCAAAAGCACAGTGCAAACTTCCTCCTTCTACCTTGTGCTGCATGCTTAGTATGAGAAGAGGCACGTGTTCATGTGAGTTTGCAGATACCATCAACTATAACTAGGGTTTGTATAAATTAAATTTACTAGTCTAGCTACATGTTTGCATGTGAACTTATAATTGAATATTTCATACTATTATTAAATAGTTGCATTATTGTTCCTGTAAGTTTAATTACACCCTTCCTGACCATTATGCAGCCTTTTGCTGCAGTTTTCTTTATGTATATATCATAGATACCCCTGCTTCAATTTCTAAATGATTTTAGAGTTTTTAATATACAACTGCATTTGATATTGATTCCTTTTGGTATTTTATATAAATATTCTTTAATCCCCTCAAAATTACACAGTGTGCTATTGTTCAATAATAAGATCCATTAGTTTTCTGCAAGTCAGCGATCTGTGTCACCAGGTCATCTGTTCTTCATGCATCTACTTCCACTTTCAAAGGGAAAGAATATGGATTTTAAATTATATTTGATTTATTTAACGCCTTTAAATTTGAGTAAATTTTATGGAATCATCTTCCTCCTATCTCCTATTATTTTATTTCGTGTGTTTCTATGCAGATTCCTAGGACCGAGAGACAACCCGTAAATCTGCACAATTTAGCAGTTTCATTGTTGATGGTACCCTGGAACAGAATTTTGACAAGCATAAAGTGGAAGGACAAAACTCTGCACCTAGCTACGAACAATGAGATACATAAAATCATGATTAAGAGCCCAAAAGAAGCGGATTTTCCTTTAAAACAGGAGGGTAGTCATTCTCAAACAATTAGTGATCCTGAAAAGGCAAAGGCTTCATCAAGCTCAGCAGCACAATGGCCAAGATTGAAGGATCCAAGGATTGTTCGAGTATCTAGAGCCTTTGGAGGAAAAGACAGGCATAGCAAGGTTTGCACAATAAGAGGGTTAAGAGACAGAAGAGTGAGATTATCAGTACCAACTGCAATCCAACTCTATGATCTTCAAGATAGGTTAGGGCTCAGTCAACCTAGCAAGGTTGTTGACTGGTTGCTCAATGCAGCTAAGCATGAAATTGATGAACTTCCACCACTGCCAATTGTTCCTTCAGTGAATAACTTTACCCTTGGTTATCCATCTGCTGTTACTTCTAATGAAGCTACAACCCCTCACTCTCAGCCTAGTCAACAACTTCTTAATATAAATAGTAGCATTCAGTGGCAAGGTTCAGACCAAAATTCTGCAAGGAAATTAAAGCGTAAAGAAATTTCAGGAGAAATTATCAGCATTGACAAAGCAAATTGGATAAATAGAAGTGAAGAGGATAAGCAAGGAAGCAATAGTGAAGGTCCTAGCACACATGTTATGCCAAATAATCTCTTACCAAGGGTAAACCATCCTTCATTCTTGGGCCTGCTAAATACCATGCCACATGGTTACCAGTGGGAACCTTCTGCTGGTGATGTTTCTCATCAGTTGGCAAACAATGGATTTTCAAACCAAACAGACATACACAGCATTAGCGTTGTACCTTTCCCGACATCAACGCTGTCTTTATCATCAGGGAATTCTCAAATTCTGTTATGTCCTCCAGGAGCAGCACAGTCATATTTCCCTTCACATTTCACAGCAATGGACATGGATCAGAGGCAAATCAACCACTATCAGATGTTGAGTTCAGGTCCTCAAAACCCATCATCGAATTCTCTCAATCATTCTTTTAGCTTGGCTATGATGTCTCATAAACCTCTCCATTCACCCAACTGCAGCAAAAGCCCCTCCCACAAAGACCAAGATTTCCCTTCCAAGTGATACACAAAATACAAAGTTTATCTGCTCCTTCTCTCACAGTATGCATGGATGAAGATTGTGAAGAAGCTTCTTCAATTTAAAGATAGTCCACGTTACGGCGGGTTTGAATAATCATTTCGTTCTTGAATGCGTGTTTAGATTTCCTTCTATTTTTTTCAGTTACAGGTAACCCTTGAATTTTCCCTTTATTTTTTTGAGCTTATAAACGTTATATGTTGGAGATCTCAAATCGATTAGAGATTTAGTCAATTCATTATTAATTATAACTGGGTGCAAACCTTACCTCATTCGATTCTCATAAGTTGGTTTGATGAGGTTGAGTTAGGTTTAAAATGCATTTCTTAATATTTATAAGTCGATTTTATAAGATTGAGTTAGATTTAAAGTCAACTTCTTAATATGATATCAGAGTCATTCAGAATTTATCTAAGAGAAAGTTTATCGTGCCTCTCGTTATCGGACCACACACATCCATAATACATTATCTCACTCATAATATATAAGTGAGTGCAAATCTCACCTTATAAATCGGTTTCATGAACTTTAATTAAACTTAAAGTACACTTCTTATTGATGAGAGATGATATAATATAAAATAAGAGCTCTCCTTTAAGCATAATGAATAGCTTAAGAACTAAGAATGCATTGCAGATCTTTAACTCTTGTATACAGTAAGATCTTTTGTTACTTAGATTATGTTAAAGGAGTTGGATTTTAGTTAGAGGGAAAGAAACACAATTCTTCACTTACCATAAATAATTTCTATCTGTATAACATTAAAGACATAAAGTAACACATTAACGTAAATTTATAAAGCCTTAATCTTCTAATTTATTTTTATAAACATTACAATAAAGAGTCATCCTTTAACAATAATAAAAAAACTTATTGTCACCCAAAATTCTCCTTAAAGAACACATGCAAACCTTTAATCAAGTGTATGTCTTATTGTCCTATTATTCAGCCTTTTGTTTGTCTTGTTATTCCATGAGATGACATAAAACGAAAGACAATTGTTCATGCGCGGTCTCCAGCGCAGCGATCTACCATCGGTTACTGTCTCAAAACCGTGAATGTGACTTTCCCCGCCAGACACTAAAAGGTGACATGAAAATAACGTATCTCTAAAATTGCTGCACAAAGCAAGGAAACTAAACAGAAGATTGGTCTGCATTATTATGGAATATTTTGATATTAATCACATTATATGTACTTTAAAGAAACTGAGCAAGAAAACACAAGTTCAGAGTTCTTACAGCTTCTGTATACGTTGTCTCGGAATAAAGCTTAAGGTGTGTCTTCCAAAAAGACCAACTTGGAAATGAAAGGATAAAGTATATTACTACTAAGAAAAGGACAATAAATCTTAATCTAAGGGTAAAACAGAATACAAGGACGATTGTTATAAGCATTATGCAACAAACATTTGTTCTGGTTATTTCAAACATTAGTTCTGAATGTTTTTATCACAGACAAGATATTGCTTAAAAGAGAATGCATGAAGTATTCAAACTCGTATACATAAAGTAGCAAGACTGATGATACAGAATAAAGAATTCACATCACAATTTGAAAATAATAAAACTGTCTTTATCTTGATTTCAATTAGTCAAGTTAAGATCACTGTTCAAATAAAAAAAATTCCACCTTAAATAAGATTTGATTCCTCAAAAGCCTCAAATACCACACAGCAGCCTGTTACACAAAGAAACACAAAGTTCAAAGTTGTTCCCCATGAACAAATGAATCATGATATTGTTTAGCTGAGCATGAAAGGACCACCTACATACCCACCATGATCAAACAGAATACCAAACAAGAATAGGCCGAGGACAAGGAAAAAAATCAAGTGATCACAATAATGTGGATGGTTAAAGTAGAAAGCAAATAAAATATCACGAGGTTCGTGACCTGTTTAAGAAAAAATTTGTAAGATAATTAAAAATATATAAAAATAAATTAATTAATAATATAGGATAAACAGTAATTAGGCTAATGAATATATAAAAAAGAGATATTTTAGAATCGAGAGTTAAAGAGAATGAAATCTTTAATCGTCATTCATCTAATTCGATATCTAAAACAAAACATTGAAGAGCCATATCTTATAAAAAATATGAGAGTCATAAGAGCATTAAAGAATAATTTCTCATAAATATAAGTACATATATTCTATATTATTATATTACGTTGTTATTAAAAATTCTTAAATTTTTACACTATATTTGTCAGTAAGTGTATATTAGAGTATGGGTAAGAAAAATAATTTATTTTAATCCTATATTATGATTATGAGAGTTTTCCAGATGATAAAATTGTGTTTTTTTTTGTATGTATAAAATTACCATAAAAATGCTCGTTTATCTTGTACACTTGATATCATGTTAATTATAACCTCCTTTGAAGATTTCAATAATAAATCACATTTTTACAACAATTATTGGACCTTACACATTTTTATACCATCACTAGAACCTACTTACATATATGTGGAAGAACTTCAGTCGGTGAAGCACAAATTCAAATTCATACTTGTCTTTTGTTAAGATTTACTAATATCGGTATCTATCACTCTTTTTCACATTAAAAACAACATAAAAAAGTAGAAAATACTTTATAAAAGAGCTTCATTACTTTCTAAATTTTATCAATAATTTGTGTTCTTACACTTCGGAATTCTAACGGAGTATCTTTTTCCGTCTTCGTTTTTCAGTTTTTTCGGTCTTATGGTGATTTTCTGTTAGTTCTTTCTTTTTTCATGTTGAATTATGCAAATACACTATTGTGATTAAGTCAGTTCGAGTACAATACACATATGAATTGAGAGTGAAAAATTACTTCTGGTGATGGAGTCTCCTCTAATATTTACTTTTTGGATGGGTCTCAGCTGTTGTGGGCTTGAACGTGGGTCCAAAAGAAGGTCCTACTATGCCTTAATCATAGTTTACCATTAAATATGACTTAATCACAATGTAAGTTTATGGGTTACATTCGGATTAGGAGGAGTTATTAAGCCTCCTCAATTATTCGATCATGTTGGTTTTCTCGACAATCCGGTAATACAACGTGTATTAAGATAAATATATATATAATCCGAGTTTCAAACTTATGAAACATTACAAAATATCCTATTGTTTTGCTTTATTAAGAAAGGATCTAAATATATCGGAGGTAATATTTAAGAGAAGCATTTCTTGCGGGCTCATTGTAATTTAAGGCTTAGAAGGTCTTATTACTATACTAAAAGAAGTTCGCTATTTACACCTCTCATTTTTTCCCGTTTGCTAAGAACACTTTTTCTATTTTATTACTAATAAAAGTATCATTTTCATAAAAGTTATTAATGTTTTATAGTTCAATTTAAATTAAATTTTGATAATATAAAATTATCAAACAATAAAAAAACTATTAGATGTGCTTTAGTTGAATTGTACCTAAGATAGAGAGTTAATGGTTGTAGTGATATGAAGAAGACATGGTGACAAGGTATGGAAATCAGAACTACGTCATAATAGAGATGATCAAAAGTCAGCCGTGTAAGTGTGATGTACCGTCATAAGAACATGGAAACTCATCATTATATATAATACCTCTAAATAATGCTTATAACGATTTGTACAATTTCATAATAGTTATAATTACACTAAAAATCATAAAAAAGTTGAGTGTTATAACAGAAACTAAGTTAATCATAATTTAAGTCTAAATAATCTTTTTTTAAAATTACGCACTCTTTAAATTATGATAAAATTACTTATAAAATATGAATAATTTGAAATTTTTTGAAATTGATTTTATTATAATCAAATTGTCAACTCATATCTTAATAACGACACATGTTAACCTAAGCTTAAAAGGCTTGTAAATATAGTTTTACTCACTAGAGAGTACTTAATCTCACTCAATCCCTTCAATACTCATATTTATCCTAATTTGAGTGTTGAAAAATCTTCTACAAATGAATTTTCCATTGACACTTCATCAACAAAGCTCAACAACCCTTCAATGGAGAAATCATTTTATTATATATATAGATATATATGATTTGTACCAAGTTGAATATATCTTTAATAAATATATCTCATAAATAAATAATACGATGAGATATTTATAATCTTGATATTATTTAAATGAAATTGTTTTATCATATTAATGTCTTGTATTCCAAATAGTTTATACTTTATTATGATATAATAATAATAATAATAATAATAATAATAATGTTCTTATACATAAATAAAAAGTAAAAGGGTTTTATCATGAATTATTTCTAATACATGTACACTACAAGAAAATTATTAAATAGAAACTAATCTTAGAAACTAAAATATTTATTTACTATTTGAGTAAATTAGATACCATCTTATAAACTAAAAAAATTATTAATATCTAAAGTAGTTTTTATTATCCATAAAAATTTATAAAATGGTTTCTGAATTGGTATCTAACCATTATCTATCAAAGTTTTAACTAATTACTATTTTATATTCTAAATTAGTTTCTATTAGTCTTTTAAAAACTAACTTTTTATATTCTAAATTAGTTTCTATTAGTCTTTTAAAAACTAATTTAAAATCTAAAATATTAGTAGAAAAATTTAGGTAACTAATTTAGATATAAATTTAGAAATTATTTTATAAATTTTTATTAATAATAAAAAATACTTTAAATATAAATATTTTTTTTTAATTTTTAAATTAATATTTAATTTAATTAATATAATAATTAATTATTTTTTGTTTTAAAATTTAATTATTATTTAATGATTTTGTTGTGATATAACAGTGCTACGGTTTATATGTCAATATATATTTTTAAAAGCGTGTAATTCTTTGAGATACGTGTTGACATACCTAAAAGTGTGAAAAACATTACGTTTTTTACGTAGATTATTTCGTATTTCATTTTACGGAAGACAATCTTTAGCAAATACATATTAGAAAGTTATTTGTGAATAATATATAATTAAGAATAACAAAAAATTAATAGTTAAAAAATAAAAATTGAAGTTGAGAAATCGGTTCTCCCAAATGATTTCTCTGGACAGTAAAAGTGTCACTTTAAGAAATTATTTGGATAGTGGGATATTTATATAAGTATTTAATTAAAAAGATATATTTTAAAATTAAGGTCAGATAAATATAATATTACAGTTTTAATATAGGGGATGTAGCTCAGATGGTAGAGCGCTCGCTTAGCATGCGAGAGGTACAGGGATCGATACCCCGCATCTCCATATTTGTATTTTTTAAAAAAATATGTTAGAATATTATTTTTTTGGAAAATATGGTTTTTTAAAAAGAAAATAAATCTTATTGGTGTGCGAACGACGCCGTTGTATGGAAAATATTGCCGGTAGCCGAATTAAGGTTGATTTAATAGGAGGGTTCAAATCTCGAAACCGCATCGTGTCCGTAATTCTGCTTCCAAACTTCCAACTCCATCTGCTTCTAATGGTAGTGGTGTAGTATATTTCGATCCAAGGGTTTCCCAGGGTTTAACCCCAACCAAACCCTAAACCCTAAATTTCCCAATTTTTTCAATCTATATTCCGCTCTGTCTCTTTCTCTCTCTCTATATCTCATAATTGCGGACCCATACTCTCTCGCTTGTGCTCTCAGATCCAATCACCACCCTCTTATCACTGGTAAGTTTTTCTGCTCTTTTCCTTTTGTTTTTAATTTCCATTTATAGTGAATATTTATTCCCGATCCCTTCTCCCTTTTTATCGGTCGAGTTAGGGTTTTTGCTTAGTTAATAAATATTGTTAGTGGGAAACGCCAAAATTGTGATCTTGACATTCAACTCAAGTTCTGCGTAATCTGAGACTCGTTTTTTTTAATTGCGATTCTTCTCAGAAGTGAGTGGCGTTGTGGGGTGTGATTCTTGGTCGGTTTTGGGATGCTGAATAATAGTGATTTGGGGAATGTGTATTGTTGGGTTTTCAAGTGATATGAAGTGCTGAATATGAGCAATGGCGGTGGGAAGACTGGAAGACAGCTTGAGCAGCCCGGCACATGGAGGAGGAGGAAAGTGGGTGGTGGTGACGACTTTGCCAGGGCAATTGCGAAGATTGCGGTAGCGCAGGTGTGCGAAAGCGAGGGGTTTCAGGCTTTTCAGCAGTCGGCTCTGGACGCGTTGTCTGACGTTGTGGTTCGGTACATTTTGAACGTTGGGAAATCGGCGCATTGCCATGCTAATCTTTCAGGGAGAACTGAAAGCAATGCTTTTGATGTCATTCAAGGGTTGGAAGATATGGGATCAGTGCAGGGGTTTGCAGGTGCTTCTGAGGTGGATCATTGCCTTGAAAGTTCAGGTGTTATTAGGGAAATTTTTCATTTTGTTAACGAGGGTGAACCGGTTGTGTTTGCACATCCCATTCCTCGGTTTCCAGTTGTGAAGGAACGGGTGCTTAACCCTAGCTTTTTGCAAAAAGGAGAAGAACCTCCTGGCGATCATATTCCTGCTTGGTTGCCTGCCTTCCCTGATCCGCAAAATTCTTCACAGTCACCAGTGGTGAATGGAAGAGGTACAGAACCTCGTGCAGTAAAATTTGAGCAAGAAAGAGAAAACGGCAAGGGGGAGTGGCCTGTGTTGAATTTGAAGCAGCAGATGGTCTCAAATTTGTTTGAAAAGTCTGCCTTGGTTGACGTTGCAGACACTAAGGCAAAAAGAGTAGCAGCAGAAGGTAACCCATTCCTTGCTGCTCCTTTGAAAATTGAGGACAAGGAAATTGCTTCTGTTCCCCCTCCAGCCAAGTTTTTTAATGATGTAGTTCTTGATAATCCTGTTGTGGAAAATTTCGTTCAAAGTGAACCAATTTCAGCATTGGAGACATTTGCTCCCGCAATTGAAGCAATGAAAAACACATGCTGTGATTCTAAGGAAGACCAGACAAAAAAATTTGTGAATGAGAAGCCTACTGTGCGTTTTAAGATTGGGATTAAAAACAAATTATTAGGAAGGTCCATTGGTTTTATCCCTCAAACAGAGGAGCATAACAAGACGTTGCCATGGTTTGCGATGGAAGATGAGAAGGATGACATGAAAAGGAGGGCTGAGAAAATTCTGAGGGAATCCTTGGAAAACCCAGATCAGCTTGTTCAGTTGTAAATTAGATTTTTCTTTCATTAGAATCTGTATACTTGATCAGGAGAATGTCAGGATAGCTAGTTCTGGGATATTCAAATCTTGGTAAATGTCTGATTGTGGGCATTATAGGATGGATGTTACTATTTTGCTCTGACATGTTCTCACTTTAACAATCTTTCAGGTATGTGTATGTCAATTGTTTGGTAGATCAATTTATGATTCTTTTTATTGTAGTCCTTTCCCACTGTATGATCTTATGCTAAGTATAGCATATAAAAACATCTCAACTTCTGACTTGTGGCAGTTACTCTGAATAGTGTACTCTGTTCCCTTTTACTTCGTAGTCAGTGCTACATCCGCAACTAAATTTCCAAAGAGAATCACATTCCTTTATAGTTAACCAACATACTGGCGATAGTACTAAATCAATTCCCACTGTTTCAGATCACTTGTTATATTAACTAACAAATAAGAGAAGGATTCATTTAGTTAACAGTGACAGATAATCCTCCAGACATTTATCTGTAGTATTCTTATGAATAAACAAGTTGTGCTAAAACCTCTTACCCACATATTATATTGTTCTTATTCAGCACCCTGCTGTTTCAAATCACGTGTTATATTAGCTATTAGTTGAGAGGACAATACATAAGATTAGTTTAATAGTTACTGATATTAATCCTCTGCACATTGTAATTGTAGCATGTTCATGTATAAACAAGTAGTATTTGAGCTTTATGCCTAAAATGTACAGAGAGAACTAATTGTTCTAGTATAGCTTTTGTGTTTTCCCTTTTCCTTCCTTATTAGCATTATCTGTGTATTTTCTTGGAAAGGCTACATTTTTCTTGTACTAAGAAATTGAGTTTTGCACTACCGATTTATCTTCATTTTACATATTTTAATCCATTTTTCCTTGTTTTAAATATAGTTATTCTTGAAGTATTGTTGCTATTTCTTTTGGATTTGCTTTTAATGCTGGACATCTATAAACCTAGCAATACGGAAAGTACTGACAATAGCATAAATAAGTGTAAAGTAGATTATAAGCTTGAGATGAATGATTGGGCTTACAAGAAATTTTTTTTGAGGTATGAAGATAGTCAGGTTAAAATAGTTGCTATTGAGGAGAATATGGCATGAATTTGCCTACGGTAGTTTCTATTTGATCATGTAAGAAGATCGAGAAAGGCTTTCCAAGTGAGAAAAAAAGGATAAAACAGAGGATACTTCAACTAAAATGGTACAAGGAGACCCAGTAAAACTTAGAAGAAATCATTAAAAATACTTCTATCAAAGTGAGTTTATTGAAATTTGGTTCTGGATAGCCCACTGACATTTTTGCTTCATGCTTCTAACTTCATCTAATGTTTTATCAAGCTCTCCTGGATAAGGCATGGCTGTCATATAGTTGTCATTGTTTGTTTCATCTTAATGCTTTGCTGGTGATTTTCAGTTGGGATATGTGTTACACTTCAAAGGCTTTTAAATTTCGGTGCACTGTTCTTAAACTGTAGAACTTACACGATGCAATTTTACTGGTATCTTCGACTTCTGCTTTATATTATGCAAGTATGTTTTTAATTTATTGTTCATAAGCTTACTTTGTGCTACATATTCCTGGCTTTTTTATCAGAGTTTATGGCCTTTTTTTACAATTTTTTATTAAATTTTTTTCATTTTAGATAACTAGTGGACCTGAAATGCATGTTGAGCTCCAATCCTTTGACGTAGACATGTAAATGCTTATCCCATTTGTTCGTACTAAGCCTTGTCTTTTTTTCCGCATATCATTTGGAACGATGTGAATTGTCTATATGTAGGATCTTGTCTGTTGGATTGTTCGTTCTACATTTTGGAATTAAGGTTGGACATCAACAAACAACCCCATCTTCCCCTGGTTCTTTTTTCCACCACTTCTCATCGCTCTGGAATAATTCCAAATACTTTTCTTACAATATCTTCTTGCAAATCTTGCTATTTGTTTTGTGGTAAGTAATATATACTTTATTGGAATGAGAGCAATATTCAATGCGGGTTCGTCAAATTTTGTCCCGTAAATCTATGAATGTGGAGACTTATAAATGTGTAGACAACACTTCTATGGCTTACAAGTGGTACGTTTTATTCTCGAGTTTATTGGATAGCTGCACTATCTTGGCATGGATGCAAATTTAGGGTTGAAAAATGAGTGTCTGTTCAATTCGAGTCCAATTTTATACAAATATTTTTTCAGCTTATAGTTTGACTTGATTTATGGTTGCAAACAGTTTGACATGTGTGTCATTCAAGTGTTAAATCAGTCGAATTATAGTTAACTTAAGTTTAACATATTTAGTTCATAAATCAATTTCATCAGGCTAATTAACAAGTTCAGTTTTAAATTAATATCTTAGTTGGTTCAATTAGTTATTATCGCACCAAAATGCAATTATATGAAAATGATTGTGTTGTGGATGTACGTTTTTTCTCTTCTTTGTGATGTTGGTAAGTACTGTACAAAACTAAAATTAATGGACAGACATTTTTGGTTTGGATTACTCCAATTTTTGTCTCAGATGACTCACATGACTTAAACGTTCCAACCCAACAAGATTCATTTTACTAAATTTATTACAACAGTTTTTGTCATTTTATTTAATGTACAGGTATGGTAGTGATGATTGTGTTAAATGCTCATAAAGCAAATGAATTGTCACAATAAAAGAACCAGCTCATCTTGAAGCTATGGTTGTTAATTGAGAAATGAAACCATTTAAGATTTCGTATAATTGGGGGACCTTGTTAAGTTAGAAACAAGACTTTAAGGAAAAAGTAGAAACATAAGAAAGAGGACTCAAATTACTCTTCTTTTCAGGACTCGATTTTGAAAAAAAAATTGATTTTATGTATCTTTCTCTTTTAATCGAGAAAAGTAGCAAATATTATTTTAAAGTTTAAAAATGAAAGACATAATTTCTTTTTTCAAAATTTTTATTCCTAGTCGTCTAACTTTTAATAAATATATTCATTTATTATGTCAATTTGGTTAATGTCATTTTCAGATATTTAAATAAGATCTCGTGTTCATATTTTGTGTAAGGAGAGTAAAAATCTAAAGTAGCTAAATAGGTTTTTTGATGCAGATTAACTATTTTATAGCAATGTTATGGTGACACGAAATAAAAAAAACTCCCAAAAACAAATCAAAGTTTTAAATGCAACATAGTTCATATAGATCAAATGTAGTTATTTTGAACAGACTACTAATTATTGTAGAAAAAAAAGACACTTAAAAAGGAATCAAAGTTGTAAGTAAAATAGACTTCTTATAGATCAAATATGGTTATTTTGTTTCACAATTGATTGTCTATTATTCTCACTATTCTCGTTTATAAGAAAAGAAGACATTTTTTTTTTCTCAAATACTATAAACAAATTTTACTCTAAGCACTAGAATTGTTGGACGAAACTCTATTAAATTTCCACCACAAAATTTATAATTAGAGTGGACAATTTTTTTTTGTTTTTTTTTCACATTAATAATAAAGACTTTTGGAAAAAAATATTAGGAGGTTATAGTAAAATTAACAGATATTATTAATACCTGTGAATTTAGTTTTTTATATATAAAAAAGGAGAGGGTATCAAATTTATCTAATAAAGTTATTAGCCACTTTAACATATAGTTAATCACTTTAAGATAAAATTAACCACAATTAGATAAAAAAATCTCCATTTCTATAATTTTTAAAATGAATACTAAAACCAATAAAGGACAAGTGGTTACTAAATCACATTATAAAATTGTTTTGTATAACATCTTTTTTTCTTATTTAAATTAATAAGTGAAGACTTTACACCACTATGCCTTCTCTTCTTGTTTTATAAGGATTCAGATTGAATTTAAAAAGATTTATATGTAACACACTGATATAGGTTTATCTACATTTCTTCATGTATTTATGAACGTTGACTGCATAAAAACATGAAGAAAGACATAAAAGTGAAACAATTGAAACAAAACAATTGAAACTGCCAATTAAGCAGTTTATTACTGATCAAACTATATATCATGTTTAGCTAGATTAGAAAGGTGCAATATGAAAGACTACAACTAGATATATTCTCTTTTACCCTCAAACTTTTTAGCTAAAATTCCTACTTCAAAAACACTAGTTGCCTGCAATGTGTACCAGAATGGCTTGCTACTTCACCTCTCACTACCTCCGTTATCAAATCTTTAAAGATCAAACGTTCAATATCCAACACAATATTTGGTATCTCAGTGCAGCAGTTACTCCAAATTGCATGCTGATGCTTCAAATTCTCATCCTCACCACCTAAACTGACACCATTTTTAGGTTGCAACTGTTCAATTTCTGTGCACAGCTCATCCAAAAGCTGCTGCCCTTTTGGTGTTGTGCCTGCGAACCCATTTGGTTGGCACCCCAATGCAGAAGAACTAACTAATATCAGCTTTTGAACTAAAATGTCGTTGACAACATCAAATATGAGTTTTCTTTGCATCTGCTCAGACTTTTTAAACCTGGCAACCTTCTTGGCATTATCTTCAATGAAATGTCTCTTTGTCTTCACTTGTTCAAGTGCATAGAACAACTTTGGATTAATCAACTGACCTGGCGAATGAAATATTTGGCTAGAGCTGTGGCCACTGAGCAGACCTGATGCTAACAGTATTTCTGTTATATACTTATGGTCAGGATGCTTAGTGGTATTGAAGATGAATTTCTCTTCAATCCAGTCAATATCTTGAAGTATATCCACTGAATTCTCTTCACTATCATCATCAGTGCTTTGAGCTTCACCTACAGCAGAAAATTTGATGAAAACCAAAATGTAACGCAGAATTCTTCTCTGTATTAATTTTATAATACTAACATGTGTGTGAGAAGTGATACAAGTTACTTGAAACTGATAAATGAATTTAGATTTTCCATGATTCAATCTTTGTTGCTTACCTAAATATTTTGAGATGTCTGGTTTCTTTTTCACTGGAGATGGTGGGTCATCTCTATAGAAAGCAGCATCAAGAACAGACACGGGACTTGGTTGTTCCGCAGTAACCATTGTCTCAGCCTTCCTCATCTCTTCAAATGCATTCTGATCAACAAAAGAATGTTTAACCAATTGATTTAGTTGCAAAAATGTTTATATGCAAGGAAGAAATACTTACATTTTGATTCATGCAACTCAGCTGGATGGAGGAGCTAATGATCTTTCCAGTTTGATCAATTCGTATGACTTCAATCTCACTATGACGGGCCAAGCTGCTTTTGTCTTCGAAGTCCGGAATTACATTAACACGGTGCTTAAAATCCCTCCAATTACTACTGATCTCGCTGAAACGTTCATTTATCTGCTGCAAACTGGAGAACTCATGTCTTGGTGTTGTACTTGGAGAAGACAATTCCACATGTTGCCTATTGTGCTCTCTTCTGTTAATGCAGGAATCTGATGATGGACTAGTTGGTTGTGAACACCTCTCCAGACCAAACTTCTTTTGTAATCTGGGGCTCCCAGTCACAGTTGTATAACCAGAATTGGTGGTGCATTCTCCAGTGCTGTCCTCAGAAACTTTCAAGGATTGCATCAGTTTTGAAGTTCTCGTGTTTTTGTGTGATGGACGAACCGGTTGGCCAAAAGGATCCTTGATATTTTTTGTTGGACTTATGCCTTTAGCACAATGCTTGTCAACCAATCTTCCATTTGTTGGATTACTAGGGGAACACTTGCTGAGACCAGATTTACCATGAACTGATAATTCTGTAGAAGAAGGACTATTGACTTTTCTAGTAACTTTCGCAGGTTTCATGATGACAATTGGCAATTTACTACCCCGTGTAGAATTTGACATCTCAACCGTGACAGATGAAAGGTTTTTCTGTCGTACTCGTGGGCTATGTAAGTTCGAGCTTTCATTGGAATTAGTACTATTCCTACTGTCAGATGGAGAATTCGAAGTCTGATCTCTAGCAATGTCTAACGAATCTTCACGTCTCTGCATTGCTTCAAGAATATGTTTAAGGGCTCTGAGATCCTTTCCAGACTTTTTGAACTCAAGTTCTGCCACCCTTTTCTCAATTTCCCCATATACCGTGAGAGAGGTCTTTGAGGCTTTTATATCAGATTCACAACTCTTGGAAGTTTGAGAAATTTGGATTCCATCAGGTTGTCCCCAAGGAGTTGATTCTAATGCAAATCGTGAATATGGCTTCTCATTTGTGGTTGAGTCAGCCTTTCTAAACTGTGGCAAGGTGAATTTTTGGCGGTGCTTATCTTCATCACTTGTGCTAGAGCAACTAGAAGTTCCAATTGGACTCCCACAAGTTCGTGTACGCTCCGGGAGTGCCTCAAGTCCCATCAACTTTGCTACAACACTGGAAGATCTTTTGGAAGTTTCTGGCTCTTGCAGCTGGTTAATCATTGTGCTAGAGTTCTTTGCATAACCTTTCTGTTGACCCTTCAACAGGTTGCGAGACTTGTTTCCTTCATTGGAACCTCTGTTGGAGCCTTGTCTGCTGTCCAAGGAAAGCCTTGGGAATTCCTTATGCTTTGTGGCAGATTTGAATGTTTCATCATAAGAGAGCCGTGGTGAGTCCCAAGTTGTTTTCTTGGACTTGGCAATAGTATGGAACGGTTCGCTTGCAACTGAAACTCCAGCATTCATAGATTTGTGTGACCGCAAAGGCCGGGGAGAGTCTATGAGTTTCAGGGTATTAGTATGACTCTTCTTTTCCCCTTCAGCCACAGTTTTCACAGACAATCCTTGAGCTTCTTTATGCATTGAGTCTTTGACAATATGATGGAAATGGGATTGTTGGCGCGAGGTATCAAGTTGCTTCTTTGCTACTTTTGATTTTGTGTTTTCAGGGATTCTTGTTTGATTTCTTGATGATGATTGCATCTGAATTGTTCTGTTAAACTCAAGGGATGACATGCTAGATGAACAAGAGGATGAAGACAAAGAAGTTATGGATGATTCTGTGGAGAATTGTTGCTTTTCTCTACCACTCTTCAGATTCTTTGCCTGCACCGATACAAACTTTTAACTGATTTTTTTCTAAAATTCTCCAAAAAGAGTCAGACTACTGCTATCTTACCTTAGTTTTCAGCATTGCACCATTGAGCTCTTTAATTCCATAGCTGCTATCACCTGAGAAGAGAAGAAAGTTTTACTTAGAAGTTAGTTCGAAGTACAATCGAATATTTTTGTCAAAGGTTAAGTTTTCCTAAATCCTTTTTCCAACATGCTGAAGCTCCACAAGTCACAAATCAATGATATAACTTTTAAGGATTTGAGTTCAGCATAAATCTGGAAGTTGAGTGAGAAACAAGGATGTTGACACACAAATGTTTCAAGAATGCAAGGAAAATTCAAAACACAGAATGATGTTCTACTTGGGAGATTTTGAAGCAACTTCAAGCACCCATGTTGCATTAAATGAGGAAAATGAAATAATTCTATGTATTCTACAATGTATCGCTTTAAAAAAATAATTTTCTATATATATATAACGAAGAACACTGTTTGAGCATATATTAGAAATTTTTCATATAAATTTTCAAGTTTCGTATAGTGAGCATCTTCCATCTTAGACTTCAAACCGGGAAAAGTCAGATTCTTATATTGGAATGGGTTATGTAAACTACAGAAACTACAGAGGAAATATGTAAACAAAGAACATATTTTTGAAAAGCAAACGAAAGAAAACTTCAGCTCCAAAATTTAATTACAGTTACTTGCATTATCAAACCTAAAATTGTCCAGTAAATTTATATATTCAAAAGAAGATGAAATATAAGAAGTTTTCACCAACATGTGATTTTCTTAGATCGGCAACCAAATAAATCCAATTTAAAGACTAGGAAACAGGATGAAAAACCAGAATAACTTAAGTTGAAACCACTAAATAAAAAAACTTTAACTACCCCTCAAAAGCCAAAATCAAAATGAAGAAAATAAATTAAAAAAAAAACTCTGTGCGAGGACAGGTTCCTGACAGATTGAAATAGGTTAATTGTTTCTGAACATTAATGTAGGAGAAAGAGAATTCTAATAAAAAAATATATCGGTAATGCATACAACAAATTTCAACATATAATCCGGACACGTCTAGAAGAAATTGAATCGGCAAACCTGCAAAATTTCTCCATCTCGATATATGAGATTTCAGAGAAATTTTGTACGTACACCTAACATTTTCCATGTTATTAAAAAAATGTATTTGTTTTCTTAACCATTTTCCTTAATTTTAATATGCATGTCAATCCATTTTCTCCACCCCCAACATCAAAACATTAAAATAAAAAAAGTACTAACACCCAAGTTGATAAATTTGTCTGCAACATGAAGGTTTTTTCAGTGTTTATAAGTTTATCACGGTAGTTGCATCAAATGTATTTTTGCAAATTTTCATGAAACGTGGGGAAAACCTGGTTAAAACCTTATATTTCAAAACTGGAACAGAAATAAGTATATTACAGAATACCTGAAGTAGGCCTGTGCTGAATGTAGGTGGCAGAGCGTTGGCCTGTGAGGAAACGGTGGCGGTCAAAGAGCTGAAAAAATCCTGTTATGCACCCAATTTGCTTCTGCAAATCTGGGTTTTCATCCTTCAAGGATTTCAAAGCCTTTCCAGACATTTTTGCTTTCTCAACCTTGAACCTTGCAGACTCCACAAGGGTTATTTATGTTAAGTAGCAGCAGCAACCATGTCCCTAAGAAGAGAGAGATCTTGTGCTTCTAAATTCAGTGGAGGCAGAAGGATTTGAATTGTGAAGGTGACTCAGCCAGCACAAGACCTGAGCCATAAGAGTTTAAAGCTTCAAAACAAGATATAGTGACAAGAATTTGCTTATTATATGGTGAAATATGAAGAGTTGGTCGTGCAAATTTGATGTAGAGTTGGTTTTGTGTGTTACATGTGTGTGCATGTGTACGAAAGAGTGGACAGAATGAAAGGGAGAAGAAGAATGAGAATATTATCTGCTGCAGAAACAGATGGAACAAAAGAGAAGTGGAAACAAAGGAATCACAAAGTGCTACCGCTAACATCCACCTTATAGTGACTAACAATGCAGAAAGTGAAGAAAATTGAGGCACCCAAGAAGAGAGATGTTTTGTTAATTTTCTCTGGGTTCTCCCACAGAATAAAAGGATTGCTTTTGTTTTTTGTTATCTCAGCAGGTGCAGAAGCCAGAGTGTGGTGTGTTGTGTTGCGTTGTGTTGGGTGAGAGAGGCGTTGTAATTATTATATATGTGAAACAAATGTTGAAAAACAGGTTGCTTAGAATATAATATAAGAAGTAGAGACAACCTTTTAATTACATTACGTAAGAGAGAGGAGAAATGGGTGGAATTTGGGGTATCAAAATCTGAGTGCCTCAAAGAGAGAGAAACTCTTTCATACTTCAAGAAAAATACTCAATTCCTAACTTATTTTGGAGGAATTTAGTGTATAATCTGCTATTATTATATATGCTCATCATTTTGTTTAGTTTTTCGTTATTTATAGTTCATTTTTATTAACTATTTACAAATTTAAAGGGTCAAAATTAAGAAAATGCTTATTTATTAAGAAAGTCAATAATAATTTATAATTAAATTTCTTTTTTTACTATAAAGATTTGATCAGTTTTATTATGTATGAGTAATTTCTATAAAAAGTATGAATAGTCTCATAGAATGTTTTGTTTCATTGATAAAGTTGAAATATGGGATTTTAGAGAAGAAAAATGAATGGTATAATTTAAAATTGATAGTTGCATGTATATAATAAAGTTTTGATTTATTGATAAAGAAAGAGGAAGAAGGGTAAGTGGGAAAGAGGTGTGTGAATGTGTGGGACAGGTTAATGAGGTCTGGTCTTTGGTCATTTCCTACCACTTCCATGTGGACAAAACAACGTGGGTGGGACTGTGCCTTCAACCTCTCTCCATGACCATGTGGAGTTTGTCAGACACAAAGAAAAAATAATCTGTACAAAGTAAGGAAGTGGATTTTGTACCAAAGAGAAAAAGAAAATTTAAAGAACAAAAAAGTGAATACAGATATTCAGTGAAAGCCTGCAGGATCTAAAGCCCTTGCTCAACCATTCCCATACACACATATCCCACTTTTCACCAAATTGCCCTTCATCCCTTCTCACCTTTTTCTCCATACTTGGGACCTGCCCTCTAAATGGATCCCATATCCTCTTTATTCACTTTCCCATCCAAAATGCAAAACACCCTTAAACTTTTTGTTTTGCAGACCCAAGTATTTATTACATGAATGTCAGTCAGTCACATACACATTTTTAACTCAGTGCTTTGCACTTGCAAGGCACAAATGGTGACATAAATGAATATGTGTACATTGAATTCTCTGAAAGGGTCGTCACATGTTTAACCTAACACATTACACATGCATCTTGGTGAAAATGGTAATTGAAGAAAGTTATTTTTTTTAGGAGATGGGTCATTGTTATTATTCAATCTGTTGCATTTGCTAACCTAGAAAGTAACAAGAGTGGCCACTCTCAGTGCAATGTGGTGGGTTAGGTGCTTTTTAGTTGATACATTTCAGCACAAATGTGGTCCTGCCCAATGTGTGTCACAAATACTATCATGCAAAGCTAGACAGTTACGAAGTCTAGGAATGTGTTTGGACCATTAGCATTTCCAGAACAATGAATATGGGAGATTAGGATAAAATCTTGAGCAAGTCCTTTTTGAAACTCTGTAGTGTTTCCGCCGCAAAGTTTTGGTGTGTTGCTGCCACATTGCTGATAGGAGGACCACGTTGTTAGTGCATCATCACTGTCATTGGTACTGCATGAGTTAGACTTCACTCAGCTATCTGCATTTTTTCTTTCATCAAATAAAAAGCATTTGGTCAAGCTGCACCTATTAGGTTAAAGAAGAGTACTAGTTAACAAATACTTGAAACAGCTGATTCGGATCTTTTTCTGTGCTTTCATTAACTCTTTCCCTTCTCAAACCACTACAAACTTGAGCAAATTCATCATTATAAATACATCTTTTTAAACTTCAGTTATTTCATTTAACTTTAGCTAGTTCCTTGATATATTACCATTATTATTCAAATCATGCATTGCAATTCACAAACCACATCTTCAATGATACTTTATTCAGTGAAACTAATATGAATGACATAGATTTCATCACTTATCTATGAACATGTTTTCTTTGATTAGATGAAAAAAATATATTCCTGAACCTACTGCTAGAATTAAAAAAAAAAATATTGGTAAAGAAATAGTTGAAACAGGTTACTGAGATTGTTTGTTTTCTGAAAGTAGTACACAGACTTAAATTTTCTTCCCTATGATGCTAAAGCAAACTAGTAGAAACAGGAAAAAGAAATAGGTCCAATGCTGAAAGAATCAATCCCTACACTAACATGGATTGAAGCACCATCATGGAAATGCTAACGTGTGATTATCCTTCATCACGATCTAAATGTGGGAAATACCACCCATCACTGTCTAAACTCATTAGCATCTCAAATGTTACGTCTTTTCTTCACTTTACTTAAAATAAAACTGGCATTAAGTGACTCATATATATACCTAACCTAAAATAACTGCATAAATATATATCAACCATAGTTATTATATGGTAGGAATGCCATATATTGAAGAAAATACAAAATGATCTTTATAAAGGATTGAGAGATTGTATATATATACAAATACTAGATTTGAATATCTATAATGTAAGAGATTACGGAACAACCTGCAGTTAGAGCATATATATATATATATATATATATATATATATATATATATATATATATATA
>Ga0123342_1001454_pt1 | contig 39844 bp, 18 predicted proteins | sample Turbeawhitnodule_FD_89960 | JGI IMG/M metagenome (GOLD analysis project Ga0123342, IMG submission 89960) | Root nodule microbial communities of legume samples collected from Mexico - Turtle bean Mexico white nodule | ecosystem: Host-associated > Plants > Roots > Nodule | place: Mexico: Nepantla...
AATAAAAATAAATTACATATTTAATAATAATTAAAATAAATTTATTAAATAATAATATTAACAGTAATAAAAATTAATTTTTATTTTTATTTGATTTGATTTTATGAAAATATTTTTTATATACATTTATAAAATTTTAATTAACTAAAATTTATACAAAAATATCTCATCTTTTATTATTTAAATATTTTTTAAAGAAAGAGTAAATTTGTAAACTTATATTTTACACCTTTAAAAAAAATTAAAAATATCTTTACAACCATCATATCACTCACAAACTTCAATAAACTTTCCTCACAAATCCAATCTATTATATCCTAATCCAAACAACCTCACTTTCTTTACACTTTCCTCTCAAATCACTCCAAATCCACTCCCTCAAATCCTCTTCCCAATCCAAACACACCTTAAGAGTTCCTCAAATGCCTCCACAACCAAAACTTTTTACTTTTTAACTTACAAAAGAACATTTTTTTTTGGAATTAAAATATTTATTGGGGTGCTGCAAGAACATACTATACTAGGTGCAGGAAGAAGCAGCCGTAAATATATCCGAACTTACCACATGGAGCCCTAGCTAATTGGGTTTGGGCCCTTAACTTAGTCCATAACAGTATAATCATTTTGTATCTATGTTTTCAACAGTAATATAATTTGTATATGTACCTTTTTCATAACTATACACTTTCCTCAATTTTATAACTCATAAATCAAATTATCATTTCAATTAATTATTCTATTAATTTTTTTTAATTTAGTTTTACTCAATAAGCTACTTTTTTTTGTATCAACAATTAATAATATACGTAATGGCAAATGGATAGGTATTTGCAAATTGCTACTGAAATGTTTTTCTACCGATTAGATGTTTTAAATATACAAATACAAGAATATATAAATTAAGCATTTTCTTTCATTCTTTTTATAAATATCTATACATTACAGTTATTAGCTTTTAAATATTTCGTGGAATGGATATATTAATACAAAAACATATAATTGAAAAGTACATTATAATCTCTGTATAAAGTTGGAAAATTATTTTAAAAGTTATATTGAAAAGTAAATTATAATCACAGTATAAAGTTGGAAAATGATTTTAAACGTTAAATTGAAAAGTACATTATAATTACTTATAAATTTATATATGGTAAAATGTATTGAGATTTTTAATATTTATTTACGTAGAGTCTGCACGATCGAGACTCTAATATGGTATTCGGTTCAGATTGATCGACAAGATGAACAACAAAAATGATTAATGATCCAACATTTTTTAATCTTCTTTTAGTAGGTCCATTGACGACAAATGGTCCACAATATTTATAACAGATCTCAAAGGATCAGGTACGCAATCATATAATATTAAATGCTGAGTGTCAAGTATTAAAGTCTAACTTGATTGTTGGAGTGCCTTTTTCAGGTACAATTCGAGTCCGAAATTTAAGGAAAGAAAGAGTGAAAGAGCGAGAGTAGCAACAGACCAACCGAACGAGAAATGGTTCAATCGTTCTCTTGATTCTAATCTCATTCAAAAACAATACCATTGATAATATTTATGTCCCACAAATAGAAAAATATTTAAAATATTAAATATTAAAATAAATAATGATCATTAATTGTTACAAAATTTGTTAATTTAAGAAAAAAAGGACAATTTGATTATAAAGAAAAACAAAAGAAATTGTATTTGCAAGCTATCTTTATTGAAAATAAAATTACTCATGTAAATTTAAATTTATTTTCTAAAAATATTCATAAAATGTAAAAAAAAAAAATTCCCCTACAAATTTAACGAACTATATGAAAATTATTCTCCAATGGGAGTAATTGAAAATGTAATAATTGTAAAAAAAATATTAAAAAAGGTTTTTTTTTAAGAATACGGCTCCCTTCACCGTTCAGCCTTAGTACGTCGTTTTAAGGGAAACGACAAGTGCGTGAGAAGTACGCTGAAGAATATCAAAAGGGTGCAGGAGCGTGTTGTTGGTACAGGGGAATTTAGGAGATCGTCGGAAGTGGGAAAATGGCCGGTGGTGGAAAGGTTTCCTTCAAAGTCACACTGACCTCCGATCCAAAGCTACCCTTCAAAGTGTATATATCTATATGTCTCATTCAATTCTCAATTCTCAACATTTTCCCCAAATTTCTTTTTTCCCTAATCTCGATTTTCTTTGTTTCTTTCAGGTTTAGTGTTCCAGAGGCTGCACCTTTTACCGCAGTTCTCAAATTCGCCGCGGAAGAATTCAAAGTCCCGCCCCAGACCAGCGCTATCATCACCAACGGTAATTAATTATCTTGAGTCAGATCGATTTTTTTTTTTGGATTAGTCAGTGATATCGATGTTTCTAGTTTTAGGATATTTAGGGTTTCATGTAAATTGAAAATCGTGTTATGGTTGTGTGGGTGTGAAAATTTGAATACATGGTAGATGCCTTTCGCTAATTGTTTTTCCTTCCTTATAGCTTTTTCAGCCTTTGGGGAATTAAAAAACTTTGCCACACTTGCACCTGTTTTTTTATTAAGAAAAGTACTGTTTATTTTGGTGATTATTTTGTAAGTGTTTGCACATTCTATGTACTTAATTTTTTCTTTTCAGTTGATTTGTATTAAAAAATATATATGAAACAAAGTAAAAAAGAGAGAACAATTTATACGATACAAAACACAATTTTGTCTTTAAACAATGCAACCCATGTTCATTTAGCCCTTGGAAATTTTTGTGTGTGTAACTTTGTTCCCTAATCTACCAATGTTATGGCAAATACAGTCCTCTAATTTGGTCGACTGCATGAGGGAAGAACTGATTTGTTATGAAATTTATAGATTTGGAGACAACTTGTACTGTATACAAACCTAACTAAATATACAATTTTAATCTGGAAAATGGTAATTCGTGTTGATTTGAACCTTGAATTTTTATTATATAATAATAATGTAATCCCCGATTCTGTTTATTTTATGACAAATTTAATCCTCAAACTCGGTCAACTTCATTAAAGAAGACTCATTTGTCTTTAAGTTGACAAAGTTGAGAAATAAATTATTGCATACATGCAAAGTTTTAGATACTAAATCAACAATGGTTGCCACTTTGAAGACAATGATGTATTTACTGAATGAGACCGCCTTTTGAATGCAGCTGAAAATGCTATGGTTATTAGATTAATGAAAACTTTCTACATCTCAGCTCCAAAATATTGGCCTCATTTCGTTCCTTTTTCTTCACTCTTGAGGGTTGTCTCCTTCGCAGGCTAAGTGGTGTCTGGCTTATAGTTTGGCACATATTTGAAGTTGTTTCCCATTCTTTCCTTTAGACTTATTAAAGTTATTAGGGCATTTTGTAACTAATAGACCCTTTGAAATTTGTGATCTTACTGGGTAATTTTGTAATCTACGTAATATTTTAACTTTTGGTGTTGGAATTTAATTAATAACCCCTTTATTTTATTTTTTTGCTGTTTATTTGAATTAGAATTGATTGAATAGTGTAGTCTTTAGGTTTTATTATATTCTCTACTGGTTAAGTTGGAGGTAAACATATTCAAATTTAACGTGATTCACTGTGGCTACATATTGACAAGATATTTGATCTTTGAATCTTCAAAAGCTAAAAAGTTCAATTGATTGAGGTTTAATTGGGCTTGTTGACAAATTAGTTATTTGAATTGACTTGGTGAGCCCATCATATGTTGGGACTGTTTTGGCATTTGTTGTTGCATTACTAAAAGTGTAATACTGTTCATTAAGGAGGATTTTTCTAACTAACTTGTTGCATTAATCAAATGAATGAAGAACTACGAATTTAAGAGTATTTTTGTTTGCTGTAAACCTTTCACTTTGTTAGCCTATCTTGTTCTAGTAATATTCATCTTAAATTTGCCACTCATATTCCTTACTTCGAATGCATGCAGATGGTGTCGGCATAAATCCCCAGCAGAGCGCAGGTAACGCAATGCTTTATCATCTGTCTTTAACTTTCCACTGTTTTTGAAGAATCTTCATATTTTCCTACAAATACTGTTTTACCTCTACAATTTTCTTCTTAAGAAGTTACTGTACAAGGACAAATAAAACAATGGGTCTGTTTGTTAAAACTTTTTTATAGAAAAAATGTTTTTTAAATAAAATAATCACTTATGATCTTTAACATATTTGGATAAACTTATTTAAAAAGCGGGAAGTTGAAAAAACAGAGAAATTACTTTTAATTAAAAAGTAGTTTTTGTCAGTGTCAATTTCTATTTATGTAAAAGTCCTTAAAAAAATAAAGTACTTTTTGCAATCACTCTGGTGATGGTATTATTATGATTAAATTTAATTATATACATGAAATGGTTGTGTTGAGATTTCTTAATTCGCATTTTTTTGTAGTTGCAATCATGGGTTCCTATAGAAAGGTTACACCAATAACAAAACATTGAATAAAATTATATTATATATAGGTTTATGGTAGTTTGGTATGTTTCATTGACTTGCTTATATATTGATTTATTCAGGCAATGTCTTCCTTAAGCATGGTTCAGAATTGCGCCTGATTCCGCGTGATAGGGTTGGTGCCTAATGTAACGGGGGTGTCTGACTGTTGTAGCTTCATAATTATCAATAAAAGCCGTTGTTACTGATTTCATAATATTGAGATTAAAGGTATCATGAAGTCTTTTCTTTTTTATGTAAAAATATAAATTTTGGGGAAATTATAGTTCTGTCAGTTTTGGTCCGCCCTTTCCCCGATGAAAGCTTAGCAAAGATGTCAAAATTGAGATAAATGATGTCCGTATCGTGCAATACCATCGATTTTGAGGCAGTGCGTGTCTCTCGCTGATTGTGTTGCTTTTCAGATACCTGTTTCATAAATAAATCTATATTAAGGAAAACATGTTACTAAATTTAAGACTACTGATGATGAGGAGATTATCTTCAAAATATATTGAAGTTGAAGATATTTTTTATTATTTGATGTGGGGCATGCACTAGTGAAATGTGGTTATTAAATACATGACCTTTTTAAACTCAGTTGTTGTTGTACCACTGTTGAATAGCCACGCTTTGCAATCCAGGGTCTATGAAATTTCCTTTACTGGCTATTCATATTGTATGATGAAGCTATACCAAGTGAAAGTGAGTGCAAAGGAATCATGGTACCCTGAGTTAGAAAAATTAACATAGACTTATGTCTATATGTACCTCTTACCAGAATGCAGAGGAAGGGGGACTGGGAGGAATTGTCGTTTTCTTTCGTACATGTGCTGCTAATCGTCAAATTTTAGAATTTTTTTTTGACATGTTTTTTTTTTCGTATGGCACACTATACATAACACTTACACATGTAGCATTCTTTTGGTCTTAAGTCAGAATTTGATTTTTGGGAGGCAAATTCTGACATTGGATTAATTTGGTGGTACCGAAAACCAATTGGAATTCTGTTATGGGGGAATCGAATTCTGAGTCGTTTTTTACTTCTTTTTTTTCCTTTTGATTTATTAAGTTAAATAACATGAATAGAAATTTTTTGGGAAAAAAAATTATAAAAAAGAATTAATTGAAAAGAATTGTTTGGAGGAAATATTAAAAATAATAATAATAATAATTAATTATATTTAGTAAGTGTGTATGATTTAATTATTTAGCGAAGTAAAAAGTGGGATAAATAAAATTTAGACAATACTTTTTTTTGTCTAATGTTTATTTTTATACTGGTCAATTTGTAATATTTTTAATTCAAAGCAATACCAGTAACTTATTTAAACCATAAGAAAGAAAGATTAGTATGAGCAATACAAGAATACGAGCCACCTTCTTAGTTTTTTTTTTATTAGGAGAAGAAAACGAGACTGTCAATCCCGAAAATATTAGTCTTTAATAGTGCAAACTATACAACACGCGCAAAAACGTTTGATCACTCCTTAGAATCCAACATTTGAGCAAAATATGTTGATATTCACACTATTTTCAATCTGGGAATTATTCTACCATTCTTCACAAAATCCTTAGCTGTTAAAAAAAATAGTTTCAAAATAGCGAAAACTGGCAATTCGATGCACAATGGGTTAGCAATGGATTTGAACCAAATCCAGTTAGCTTTACGCTGTTGTGGGCGGTTTCAAGCTATCAAACATGCTAAATCACTTCATTCCCATATAATAAAACTTGGTCTTTTCAGTCACGTTTTTCTCCTAAATAACATTATCTCTGTCTACGCAAAATGCTCCCAATTCGACGATGCACGAACCCTTTTCGACGATATGCCTCACAGGAACATAATTTCTTACACAACGATGGTCTCTGTATTCACCAATTCCGGGAGACCCCAAGATGCTCTCACACTCTACAACCACATGCTGGAATCTAAAACAGTGCAACCCAATCAGTTCTTGTACTCAGCGGTTCTCAAGGCATGTGGAGTCGCTGGTGATGTTGAATTGGGCAAGTTGGTTCACCGACGTGTATATCAGGCTAGGTTAGAGTATGACACTGTTCTGATGAATGCCCTCATGGACATGTACGTCAAATGTAGAAGGTTGGGTGATGCAAATCGAGTTTTCTATGACATGCCGTGTAAAAATTCTACTTCATGGAACACTCTCATTCTAGGGCATGCCAAACAGGGTTTGATGAAGGATGCGTTGGATCTGTTTGATCAAATGCCAGAACCAGACCTTGTGTCTTGGAACAGCATCATTGCTGGTCTTGCAGATACTTCTAGCTTCCAGGCATTGCAATTTGTTTCTATGATGCATATGAAGGGCCTTAAACTTGATGCATTCACATTCCCATGTGCCCTCAAAGCGTGTAGTCTTCTTGGCAAGTTAACCGCGGGGAGACAGATTCATTGTTGCATTATCAAGTCAGGGTTTGAGTGTAGCTTTTATTGCATATCAGCATTGATTGATATGTATTCGAATTGCAAGCTATTGAATGATGCAATGAATATATTTGATAACAAATCTCCTCTTGCTGAAAGCTTGGCAGTATGGAATTCCATGCTTTCAGGGTTTGTTGCCAATGGAGATTGGTGGAAGGCTCTCAGTATGATTGCTCATATGCATCATTCTGGTGCACAGTTTGATCCCTATACCTTTAGTGTTGCTTTAAAGGTCTGCATCGAGTTTGAAAACTTGAGGTTGGCATCTCAAGTGCATGGATTGGTCATCACTGGTGGCTATGAGTTAGACTATGTTATTGGAAGCATTTTCATTGATCTATATGTCAAACAGGGCAATATTAACAATGCATTGAAATTGTTTGAAAGGTTGCCATATAAAGATGTTGTGGCTTGGTCTAGTTTGATTGTTGGTTGTGCTAGATTTGGTCTAGCTACACTAGCTTTTTCCCTCTTCATGGATATGGTTCATTTGGATCTTGAGATTGATCATTTTGTCCTTTCAATTGTTCTGAAAGTTTCTTCAAGATTGGCATCGCTTCCAACTGGCAAACAAATTCATTCTTTTTGTCTTAAGAAGGGATATGAATCAGAGCGAGTTATTACAACTGCTCTTACTGATATGTATGCAAAATGTGGTGAGATTGAGGATGCCTTAGCTTTGTTTAATTGTCTTTCGGAAGTAGATACCTTGAGTTGGACTGGTATTATTGTGGGATGTGCACAAAATGGAAGAGAAGACAAGGCAATTAATCTTCTGCATAAGATGATTGAGTCAGGTACAAAGCCAAATGAGCTCACCATTATAGGTGTTCTGTCTGCTTGTAGACATGCAGGCCTAGTAGAAGAGGCATGGACTATATTTAAGTCTACTGAAACAAAACATGGATTCACACCATGCCCTGAACATTACAATTGTATGGTTGATATATTTGCTCAAGCAGGACGTTTTAAAGAAGCAATAAACTTGATTAATGACATGCCATATAAGCCCGACAAAACCATATGGTGTTCCTTGCTTGGTGCTTGTGGAAATTACAAGAATCGACATCTTGCAAATATTGTTGCTGAGCATCTTCTTGCTACCTCACCTGAAGATGCTTCTGTGTATATAATGCTGTCAAATGTTTATGCATCACTTGGAATGTGGGATAATGTAAGCAAAGTACGAGAAGCTGTCAAAAAAGTAGGTATAAAAGGAGCTGGAAAAAGCTGGATCGAGATCTTTAGCTGAGATAGCTGGTTATGTTGTGAATGGCTTGGTTCAGCTAGCTTAATTCCTTGTAATATATTTCCGGACAACTCAATGATTGTTCTAAATTATAAGGAATGTTACTTGACCGGAATTTGTATGGTGAAAGAGTCGTATGTTATGGTGACTGTCAGTTCAGTTACAAGGTAAAAGCACGGAAGTGTCAAATTTTAAAGGACATTTGGATGGAAGATACTAGAAATACTACAACAAAGAATACAAATTAAGTATAACGTATGCAGCAGTTCAATCCGATAAGCTTTTGCATACTTGCTATTGCCATGAGGTTTCACACATTCAATGTTTGCCTTCCCCAGCAAAGGTACAAACTAAAAAGGTAAATGCAAAGTGTACTTTCAATAGCATTAATACGCTATAATTTTAATCATGTTTAGTTTTAATTAATTGATTTCAGTTTTATATTAACTAAAACATAATTAACTTTGTATACCATATACTAATTTGATCAACCGCTTACATTTGCTAATAAGCACTCATTTAAGGAACTCAAATTTGGTTAAAATCAGATGTCAGAGTCATCCATGGCACTTAAATTGTAAGTGTGTCTGAAAATTTGTTGTAGTTCTAAGTTAAATTAGTACCTTTTTATGTAGTTTTAAAATTTACATAACATTTTTACACTAAAATTGCAATTAAACAAACTTTTTCTGAATTTTTTTTGCTATATCAATTGTTGTTTTTGCAGAAGTCATCAGGATTCAGGTCTCAGCTTATCTTTTAGCACGGTTTAGCAGCTTGACATGTGCAGTATACGGTAAGATTGGCCTATATTATTACTGAGGGTTGAATTTAGAGAATGGATTGCCGATTTATTACTAGTTAATTATCTACAAAGTCAATTTAATTTATAAACGAGCCCCTTTTTATAGTGTTGAATTTAATAGAATATATTAATAGTGTGTTGCAAACATTTTTCATTTTATTTGTCATTTGAGTGTAATAATTCATTTTCTCTTCAATAATTCTAAGCAAGATTTAAGATTATGATTATAATAAAGACAAAAAAAAAAGTGATAATGACAGTGAATTAATGATTATCAAAGAAAATGGCTTGGCATGACTCTGGTTTAGGTGTACTCCTTGTTCTTTTCAATTAGTAAGTTAAAAATAAGATAAATGGGAAAACTTATTACAATTTTTAATATATGCAATATCTTCTAAAGTAGATAAATAAAAAGAAATGTAGTATGCTGTACAATAATTCCCTGGATTTAATGACAATTTTTAAGTTTTTAGGTTGTCTCTCCGAACAGTAAGTTGAAGATATATTTGGCTGGGAGTTGACTTGTCTTAAATGAATCGTTCTGTAATTTGGAACTGCCACTGGGGACTAACATCATCACTTTCTCATTTGTTTTTTGGCTTTTCTCGTTCTGTCGTATTGCCTGAGTGAGAACAGATTGAGACACCACTAAGCAGCAGCGATAATATGTTGGAGGTGGACAAGAACCTCTCAAGCTACGTCTACCACTTTTTGGATTATTTGATCAGAGGGATAGCGGATTATAACTACCTGGTCCGAGGGAAACAAAAATAAAATACTGCTCAATGGTTTGATTTGTAACAATTTTAAAGCCGCAAATTTTCTTACTACTATTTTTACATTAACTGCATTTTTTGTACTTGAAGGTCATTCATGTTTCCATTTTATGTATTAGGCTTGGCTTTGATTGGAACTATGTCATGGACCAATTTTGTCTTTCCAAGCCTCCGTGATGAGTTGAGGCTGCTTGGTATGAGTTGCAAGTTTGAACAGAGGATGGGGCACCTAAATTAGTAGAGCAATGTTCTTGGGAATCCAGTCAACAACTGCAGGAGTACAGTCCAAACCATATGAACCTGACCCATCATTACCACTAGCTAACACTGGGGACATGGGTAGGTCCCATTAGAAGAAGAGAAGATTAAAATGGTGAACCCCACCTCCTCATCATCACTCACTGTAAGCTTCCTGCATAAGGCCGAGTCATTGCTGAGCAAAGTCTCTAGTGCATGCTAGTGGCAGTGACATTGTGACAGTGCTTACATGGATTTTAATATTTGAAGTCTACTATGGAATTTATTCTCGTGCCATGTTTATTTCTTTCTCAATCATTTCATCCACTTTTGTCTCCCGACTCTTACTTTTTTCTGACTTCCTACTACTAGCTTTTATTTTTGTTTCGATCTTGACCAGGCATGTCAAGTTGATTCCTTCACAGTTTCCAATAACCAGGGAACACTGCAAAAATTACCGCGAAACACCACGCTAAAATGCTTTCCTGCCCACACTTTTCGCGCCATATTTGTTTGCTATCAAGAAGAGCTGAGTTGTCACTGGTCACTCTGCAATAGTGAGTAAACCAAACTGAATCAGACTTCTTTAGCTACAAGTGTTACATGGACCATGTAGGTACATCATAACGTAGCCTGTGATAATTGTCAAAGCTTAGTGCGCCATACAAAACAGTTTTTAGTGATTTGTGTTATAATATTCACAATTATCTTGACATTGGTGGAGAGGTGATTGTTAAGCCCACGCCGAGTTGCTTAAATTTGAGTAACAAAGGCCAATGCGATCTTAATCATAATACAATGAGTACAAAACAGGAGTCAACTTGTTCCGGATTCCATGGAAACGCACTACACCGCTGAAATCTACATCTGTAATAAAAAACACAAATCTAGATCACACGCCCGACCGTGAGATACCCTTATTAAACCGTGTGTGAGGACTTTATGGCATGGGAGTTTCTACTCCTCGTCTTATTCCTTATAATGTTCCTTACATGCCTTTGTCTGTGTGAAGGACTTCACTCCATTAACTTCAATAACAATACTATAATAACTCACTTCAAAAAGTTTATTAGTATATCAAGCTATTATAAGAATTAAGAAGTGTTATAGAATTCAACTTAAAAGATAAAACAAGTACTTCAATTAAACAATAAGCCAAAACAAACGTGGTTCCAATAAGAAGCGATTAGAATAAGTGCCGAAGTTTTTATGTTATTTTATTGTTAAAGTGCCTTTGTCTCTGGAGTGTGTTCATTGTTGCATTGACCTGTTTTCTCTTAGTAGAGACCTGGCCTTTGACCCTGACCATTATTTTCTGCTCTAAAAGGGTTTATGAGCTTTCACAGTTTGAATACGGTGAGACTATTTAACTGATAGAAAAGTTAGAAGTGCGTTTGTTTTTGTTAATGTGTAACTTATCTATGAAAGAATAATAAAAAAATGGTTCCCTACATAAAGTCGAAAAGATATACCTAATAAATATTAAAAAAAAAAAAATTATCCTTAATTTATTTCTGTACCTATGTAAAATAACCGATTATATTATAAAAATTATAACATTTATATAATTGATAATGTTATATAACATAAGATTATATTATAATAATTTACTATAACATAATAATAATATTACAAATAAAAAATTCATAAATAATAATAATAGATAAACATAAATTAAAAAGTTAATAATAATATTTTTATTTTTATTTTTTTTACGAAAATATTTTTTTTATTTTTTTTATGCATATATACAATGTTACATAATTGAATTTTTTTAAGTGAGTTTACTAATAATTTATAATATGAATAATATTTTAATAACACATGATTTTATTTGCAAATAATTAATCATATTTAATTTTAAATTAATTTTAAAAAATTATAATTTTACAATTTCTTTAATTAAAAAATATTTTATTAATTATAGACCAACTTTTATAAACTTATCCTTTAATTTCTAGTTTCTCTCTTATCCAAAACAAGATCACATTTCCCTCTTTTTTTTCACATCAAATCTATATTTTTCTCTTTGTCAAATGTACTCTCCCATCCAAACAAGTCACAGATGAGACATGAGAGTCCTAGATGTGAGTAAACTTTTTGCAGTAACGGGTTAATTATAAAATGTTTTCTACTTGCTTACCTTTACGTAAAGTTCACAAAAAAATATAAAGATAACGAATGCTGATACCGTTTTATGTAAAGTTCGCAAGAATAATTCGGGACTTTCAAGCATATTGTCTCAAGTCTTTTTTTTTTTTTTTTCAATTTTCAGACCGTTTGTTTAATTATCGTTGGAGAAATTGAGAGTTGAGGCTATAGAAGACCGTTGACCTCCCCTCATCCTATGAGGAGATTATTAAAAAAAAAAAATCAATTTCTCATCCAAGTTAAAAACTGAAAAACAGAAACAGTTGAGAGATTTTTTTCTCACTTATCAGTATCTACTATTATGCTCAAGAAACATTTAACAAAAATATAATCATGGGAAAAATAGTTTAAAACGTGTAGAAGAAACAAACAAAAATTTAAATTTAAGTAGGATATCTTTCTACTTAGATTTCCCATTTGAGTGTTTCAGAAAAAAAGTAGTTTTGATGGAATCAAATTATTAATCTGATAAGTAAAGCAAAGTTGATGGCGCGTGTAAGATTGATAGGTTCTGTCTGTGTATGCATTGAATGGATAAAGGAAAGTCACTTGTTTAACAGTCTTGTGAAATATAAAAACAATAAATGAGACAAAAGTCTTACGTTAGCTAAATGTAGAGACAATGAAGGCTTATTATGCGGTTAATATATAATTGTTATAGTAATATACAGTCGTTGATTAAATCTGGCATGGATTGGAGAGTCAGTGATACCAACCAACACATACAAAAATGATCTTACTCCCCCCAAAGCATCAACAAAATAATCAACTAGATGATGCTAGAACTTGAAAAGAACTAACAAAACAAAGGAACTGATATATGAAAGGATGTTATGATCATCAAAAGCCACTGTAGATTACAACAAAGCAAGGCAAAATAGCTCTTGGGTTGAACACAACCAACTCATCCAAATTGGAATAGGCTCCAACAGCCCCTGCAACTGAATCATACTCCTCCATGCCGCCTTCTGCATTCTTCTTCACCCTTCCTGCTATCACCCGACAAACCAGCATTGCCCTCTTCTCCTCAATCTCATCCACACACGCCTTGTCGTGAGCCTTCCCACTCGTTGCCGTTGTCAAGATACCGGTTCCTCCGGTAACCTTGAACCCGTGCTTGATTATGCTGCAAACGTTGCACTGTGGTATCGAGTTGCACAAGTTGGAGGACCCGTTTAGGCCTAGAGAACACGCGAAGGAGGTGCAATGAAACCTCAGTAGCTCGTTGCCATCTGCTATGCAACGTGGGTGCTTCTTCGGGAGTTTCGTGGCCTTAGCTTTTATGGAGTCTCTGTACTCTTCGAATCTGGTAATGGTTTTCTGGGTGTTGTGGACCTTGAGGATGCGGTCTATTTTGCACACTGGAGATTGCTTCTTCAGCCAGCTGGAGTGGAATATGATCTCAACTATGTTCTTGCTGGTGTCTTCTGGACCCAGTTCAGAAACTGAAATTGGTAACGGGAAGAAAAAAAAGATGGTAAAACATGTAGTTAAGTAATGGTACATTGGTGTCATCATTAAAATCATAGATGATAAAGTGACAAACACATCAACGTGTCAATTATGATGTTTATATAAATAAGCACACATCATATCAGAGATGTCTGGATTAATTTCTCTTAAAGAAAACAAGGAAATAAAGCAAACTAAATTAAAATTAACTTATGAATATCCGTTTTTGAATTACAATGTAGAAACTATACCTTTTAGCTTCTAAAATTCGTATACATGTGAGACCAAACACACTGAAAATTTCAATAAAATGAAGGGAAAAGCTTATTTTCTTCTAATGAAACTTAAAGTACAGCACATTATACGATACCTGCATGTTTGACTGCCTGGTGATGCTCCAAGCTTTCAGCTTTCATGATCTCGCCACAGTCGGGGCAAGAACAAATGCTACTCCTGAGAGAAGGGTCTTTAGTGAAGCCTAGAACTGGATCTACTACCATTCTACACTCATAACAGCCGGAAAGTCTCCTGAATGGCATTCCCCTGAAAGAGCCAGCGCCAGAAGAAGTGGAAGATGCTGACAATGAAGAAGAAGAGGCTGAGACGGTTCCATTGTGTTCAGTAAGAGGAGCTTTCATGGATCTGCTGGAAGCATCGTTGCTGTTGCATCCATTTAGAAACAACCTTTTCTTGTGGATATCCGGGGTTGATGTGTCAGGCTTTGCCGTGATTTTGGTGTTGTTACAAAGCGAACCTGAGCACTTCATCTTCTTGCACTTCTTGCTGTTATCTTCCGGGACTCGTTCCTCTTGCAGCTTTCTCTGTTCCTGTTTTTTCCTATGTTGATGCTCTTTCGCTTCTGGAGGTGGTTTTGCTTCCTTCTGCTGCTGGTGCTGTTGCTGGATTTGGACATTCCTACAAGCCAATAGGCCTCTTACCACCCATGAAGGTTGTTTTTCTGTTTTCTGTAGCTCTTGGTTTTGGTCTTGGCTGACATGTTTGGCAATGGTTGGTTTTCTTTGGGTTTTGGGTTTGCTCATTGTAGAAAGGATGGAAGTTTGTTCAGCTTATACCAAATGATGGCTTTTAGAACAGGGTTGGAAGTAGAACAGGATTCTGAATTTGAGTCATTTAGGAGTTGGAACATGGAAGTGTTAAGTGGGCTCTTAAGGTGGAAAGCTTTGAGGAACCTATGGCTCTTCCCGTGGGGAGATATATGACTTTATGGTGAGCATCTCTCACCGTTGATTTTTCTAGATTGAAGAGTCATTTTTTATCTAAATAGTGGGAAAGTAAAGGGTTTATTGGCCAACGGGTCCCCCCGCCTTTTTATGTTGTGTCTGTCTTCTGTATGAAAACATTTTGTGAATATCATAACTCACCTTCTTTACTGCCTAATTCCCACGGGGACTAAAGTACTTGGATTTCATGCTTAATGTAAATCATATATAGCTTAGTCTTTAATGGACACTTTAAATTGCTGCCACCAAAAATTCAGTTTAATTAACCTATCTATACTTCTGAAGCAAATGGACCACATTTCTGTTTCTTTTTGGGCTATCAGCTTCCAATGTCCCTGCTGAGTACTCATGACTTGGCTCCAGTCATGAGTGCAAAAAGATATGAAACACAAACCATTCATCAGATGAAAATTCTAGGAAATTTACATTTGTATTATTTGATGATATAATGGTCCCCCCTGGAAACTAAACCCCCCAGAAAACTTAAAATAACATTGGCAGAATTGCATGTTCATTTCCATTTTTCTGTTGTTTGGTGGAGGTACTCAGCAAAAGGCTTATATTCCATTCCATTATTTTATCCAGCAGAACATCATGTTTCAATAGGAAGTAGATCATGCGGTTGCTAAAATTAAGAAAATAATGCAATGTATCATTGAAGTGGGTGCAAACACTAGGTTGTCACTTGCCAGTTTTCTAACCTATACATTTCTTTCCGTCAGTCATTTGTGAGTAGGAGTAATTGGAGTTCTAACACAATTCTTGAACACATCGGTATTTGGAAGTTGAAACTCTCATGGTTTATGAGCTTTCTGAAACCCTTTCACAACATGATTGGAATATAATTGAGTGAAGATTTTGTCCTCGGAAAATGTTAGTTTAGTGTCTGAGACACAAACCCTGGCTAAATCAATCTCCCATAACCGCTGACACAGACCATATCTCAACAGATCAACTAGTAGATAACTGATTAATATCAGTGAATAGGACAAAAGTCATTTACGCATCACAGCTAGAAAATGCATTCAAGAGTAGCAACTGTTCCTTCTGTACCCGAACCCAGCACAAGTTTATGGGGAGAGAGTTGATAATTAATTAGGTTTTGTCGTTACTTGATGCCCAAGAAGGTGGACTTTTTCGGGCTAAACGCATTGCACCATTTGCAAGGTATTCCACTAATTACCCCATAATGGCACCTCTTATATAGGGAAAAGCTGCTCATTTGATTCCCTTTCTGCCTCAAAATCATGCAACCCCATATGCTATGGAATAAAGCCGCTTACTTTAATTAACATAAAAATCAGTAATTTCCCCAAAAACTTTGAAAAAAGTTATTCTTTTTAACCCTAATTGTACCATTCCAACTAGAACTTGGCTATGTATAAACATTAAACATACTTATAACTCGTATTGTATGGCAAAAGGCGTCTTGGCGCAAAAACAACTTATAGTTTGAATATGAAAATTTCATAACAGTTCTAATAACATCACTATTTTAATGAGCTTTACAAATATATTTTAAAATTAAATACAGCTTTACAAATAACATTACTATTTATAACTTTTCCAATTTCAAAAAATATGTTTGTAAAATTTATGTTAAAATAATTTTTTTTCTACTAAGAAATTCTTAAATCGAAATTCGAAAACTTCAACTAGAGACTGTAAAATTTTAAATTTTAGCAATCAACTTTGAAATATTTTACTATTCCGTTATATTGTGATTTACAAATAAAATGGTAAAAGGTGTGCGTATATTAAACCACTTTGAATTTAGTAGGATGGTTGACATTTTTATAATTTGTGAACACAACATATAAAGAGACTTATCTCTCAACCCTTTATTATTAAAATAAAATATATGTTCTATGAATAAAAGTCCAACATCTATTATTTTTTTATTAAGTGTTTAAAATAAAATAAAATATAAAATATGATTATGTACATTATTTGTAAAATGAATACTCTGTTCAAATATAATCATCTAATGACACAAATGTTTCGTCTAACAAACAATATAATATTGTGCAGTCTTATTTTACGTCTGATAAGACATTTATATGCGTGCACATAGATTTAAGTTATCCTCGTAGTTCACAAATATTGATACGCTTATTCTATGATTGCAAAAAATGTCTAGTCCCTTCTTAACCAAGAAGATCTATTGATTCACATGAAATTATCTCTTAGAAGAAGAGCTAAAAGCTACTTTGCTTCATCAACTCCCTAGGGCCAACACTGAAAAAAAACTATCTACTTTGTGCACTTTACATATATTCAATTAAAGGTACTATGTCCAAAAAGAGATAAGTACACCAAGCTAATATGGCACAAAGAAAACGAAGAAGAAGAACATTTAATGTTGCATTAATGCATCTTTTAATAAAAATCTCATCAAAGACAAGGAAGACGAACAAAAGAGTTAAAACTACTCAACAACTAGAAAAAAAGGGATTGTAACAACTACTTTCTTCTTGTGCCTATATAAAATTACCTTTCAATAAGAAGTTGAGAGTACTCGTTGCAAAGTATTGAAACATTGTTAACATATTATGTGCCACAAAAAGCTTACTAAAAAAGCATTATTTGTGTTTGCATAGCAAACTAAGAGAAAAATATTACCATTATAATTATCAGAAAAAATAAACTCTCTTTAGTTGAAAAAATCAGTGATTTGTTGATCACAAAGACATTTTATTTGTCTTAAGTCAAAGGTGGCTTGTTGAAAGAAACCTTAAACGAGGTGAGCCAAAATGATTATGATCCGAAATATTACTCGATTTGTACTTTGCCACAATAGTTTGTCTTGTGAAACTCAAATGATTGGTCAAGAAATTGATGTAGTATGCAATATCAGATAAACAAGTATAAAAATAATGCGTAAATCTTTTTTATTCCTGTCTTTGTACATTACTTATTTTTTCCTGCAACTAAATTAAAGTGAAGTTGGTCGAGATAAGTTTGTGAAGATCTTTGTCGATTCATTTTACTAATATTAAACTTATCATCTAACTATTTAATATCATACAATACTTACAAAAAAGTTTTTAAAACACAATTCAACTATTTCTTCTTATATTTATCTTATTTTCTACAATATACACTACAAGAAAATCATTAAATAGAAACTAATTTTAGATACCAAAATAATTAGTTACTATATTAATTAAATTAAAAATCATTTTATAAACTAAAAAAAAATATTGGTATCTAAAGTAGTTTCTATTATTAATTTTTTTTTATAAAGTAGTTTTTAAATTGATATCTAACCATTACCAACCAAGGTTTAAGCTACTAACTACTTTATATTCTAAATTAGTCTCTATTAGTCTTTTAGAAACTAATTTAGAATTTAAAGTGGCTAAATCCTTGTTAGCTAATTTAGATGCAATTTAAAAATTATTTTATAAATTTTTATTAATAATAGAATCCATTTTAGATATCAATAATATTTTAGTTTCTATCTAATTTAGTCAATGACTAATTATTTTTTATTTCTAAATTTGATTATTATTTAATTATTTTTTTTAATGATATATATATATATAATTATAATTTTATATTGTATTTTATTGTTTGAATTGGACAAATATCCAATAACACTACAATTTAAATTATGAGTACTTGTAAATTAAGTTTGAATTATTAATTATAATTGAGTAATTCAATATATAAAATTAGTAATTCTTTTAATTTGTAAAGACATTGAAAAAAAATAGTTGGGGTTAGAAATTTGAAAATATTTATAATTAAGAGTGCTTCATTTTAAATATATACACTAACGGAATAAGATACCAGTTCAATTCTTTGGTCCGTTTTGACAGCACAGTTTAGAGGTAGGGGAATGAAAATCTCTTGGCTGTGAAAGCTGAAGGTAGCATATGTTACATACATAATTTAATTTTTGCTTCTTTTAGAAAGACATTAAGATAACAACTTTCTCATGTGTAACTTAGGTCTTGCGTAAGAACATAAATTACAGATTACAAATACGAGGCACCAAGTGTGTTTCAAATTTTAAATTAACACATGAGATGGGTGTGTCAGTTAAAGTGCACTAACATTTTTTAAACAGAAAAACTAAAAACTGAATGGAGAAGGCCAAGACATGGTAGTACACAAAAATGTTTAATTTAAAAAGGTCTTTGGTCATCAGAGAAAGTGAAAAAGCTCACAAAGGTAAAAAAACAATTGTTGTGTGCTTCTGTAGCCTACAGGAGCAGCACATCACATCCATTGGCTAAAGAATTAGAAAAGGGTAAGGAGAAATTAATGGTTAAGATGTGTGGTGGAGTAAGAATGTTGTATGCCATAACTTTTCCAATGGTGAGCACGAAATTTGATGTGATGAACAGAGAAGGACAATAAAAGGACCTTGAAAAACAGACAGATCATAAATCTGTGGGAAGCAGCGATTTGATTGTTATTGTCCTCTCCACAGACAATCGAATCACCAGATATAGCAAAACTATATAGTAGGGTATTTCATTGATGGGGCCACTCAGTGGTTCAAACTTCAAATTTCAGAGCTGAAGTTTAAAGATTGCTTCATGTTTGATTTTGTTTTATACAAAAAAATTATGTTTTGTTAAGTAAAATATTCTAAGACTAACATGGAGGATACTAAACTGCTATCATCTATTTGAATAATGGAAAAAAATTACATTACTTTACTAAAATAACTAATTATGTGATTACTGATTAATTTTATAATTATGTATGATTGCGTAACATAAATTCATAGTCATATTTGTAAAATGAAAATTATTCTTACTGCATTTTTTAACAAATATAGAGAATGTTATAGTCTAACAAGTCCAGACACGAATACGATACGGAGATACGACTAAATTGAAAATTATAGGACACGGAACACAATTATATATAAATTAAAATGTAGTAATATATTTTGTTATATGAAAAAAAAAAACATAATGTTTAACTTTTACTTTTTGAAAATTTTTATATTTTGTTTGAGATTTTGTTTAGATTTTATTTGAGATTTAGTGTGGAAGAGAAGAGGTCTTTAAAATACTTAACGACATTTTTTTTTCAAGTTTTTCTGGCGGGTCCAAGGAGGGGAACGTCCAGCGTATCCAGAAAGAGGGTCGTTTCCAACCCAATAAAAAGCGTCCAACACCGTGTCGGACACGCTTCTGCCGTGTGTCCGTGTCTGCAGTATATCGAAAATACCGACGACGCCTTTTTCGCAGTATCCGAACTTCACAGGTTATAGTATTTGGTAACCATTTATGTCAAATTTGAGATAATTAGTTAAAAAGATATGCATGTTTTAAATAGGTTGAAGTGAAGTAATGTAATGAAAAAATTAAATACGAAAACTAAATAAGATTATCTTAACGCATACATTACTCCAACAATTAATGTAGTTTTCCATGTACCAATAAAACGTTTTTGAAGTAAACATTTGTTATTCTATACTTTATAACCTATTGACCGTGATATGATATTGCCATAATACTAGGTTATATTGTCTTCATTATTGTTAATGTTGTTGCTCAAGGGAAATTTAGCGCAACCAATTTTGAGCTATAATGGTGCAAAAGTTTAGATTTTGAGTGAAAAATGGCTCCAAATCTAAGCAATCTAGTAGTCGTGTATCTTTTTTAAACTCTGATTCTTTTCGCTTCAAATCAGGTTGCCCTACAAAGTTGTCAAAACAAATTGGTAAATGTTTCAGTGCGCGATTCCATGGGAAGTAAATGTTGGTGAAACTCGAGAGATTCTCTTCGGTTTCCATGCAAGGGTGTCACTCTGCTTCTATTCTCAGAAGAATTAATAAATATATATTTATGTCATTTAAAGTATAAGAGGCTCCATGGATAGACAAAAAGTATGGTGTGAAGCATCGAAGTGAGAGCACACTAAGAAGAATTATATATTGAACGAAACAGTGACAGTAATTAGTATTACAAATTCTAAAAAATTATTCTAAGAAATACGAATGTGAGAAGAGAGATTTATTAGTTGTATACTTTATCTGAATGGTTTTATTTAAAACTGATCATGGAAGATTTGGTCACAATGATATGAATTATCTCGATCTAGAAAGGGTCTACCATACTGACAAATTTCAATAATAAAAAAAATCGTAGGTATAGACGATAGAAGGTAAATAGTAAGATGAAAATTAAGAATAACATATTCCATTGAAGTGTTAATGAATTTCAATTTATGTGAGAATTTGTTAAATATATTATAACTTTCATATTTTTTTCTCACAATAAATTCTCAGTCAAGTTCAACTTAAAAATGTTAGTTGCTGATAATATAAAAATCCTATTTATATATTAATATTGTTATAACTTATTCATGTGAAATACGTTTAGATTAAGGAGAAAAATATATGAACAATGTTTCTTATTAATAACTGGAAAGTTACGTTAAAAGACTAGATGTTCTACTAATACAATCTACCAAATATAATAGAAATAATATATGAATCTATGAACGGTCTAATACAAGTAAACAATCTATAAACATTCATACAATATTTTACTAAGTTAATCTTCACAATTCTCCATCTTGGTTCAACACAAAAGTTATGAGTGAAAGTCACTACGTACCACTAAGCCCACTACAAACTTAATCACCAATAAGTTGGATTAAATCCAAACAATGAAAGAACTTACTGTATGGCAGAACCTCCATAATCATATCAGAGGGATTGTGATTTGTTGAGACTTTCATCACCTTCATAGATCCTCGTGCAATCTCCTTTCTTATGAAATGCAACTTAACATCAATATGTTTAGTTTTTTCATGGTAGACTTGGTTCTTGGACAACTTTACCGCATTGTTACTATCACAATAGACTATAACAATATAGTCTTGCACTTTTAGCTCCTTAGTGAGACCCTTTGGCCAAAAGGCTTCCTTTTGTTATGACTATGTACTCTACTTTGGTGGTTGCTAAAGTCACTATCTTCTGTAGATTGTCCTTTCAACTAATACCAGTATTATAAGCAGTGAAACACATAGCATGTGAGAGACATTTTGGTGTCCAAACACCCATCAAAATTTGAGTCAATAAAATCTTTTACGAGAGCATCTCCGACAGACCGTCTAACTCCACCATAAACTAGCACTCTTTCAAGCGATCCCTTCAAGTAAATAAGAATTCACTTAAGAGCTTGTCGACGAGCTCACTCAGGATTTGACATGAAGTTGCTAACAACGCTAACAACATAGACTAAATCAAGTCGAGTGCAAACCATAGTGTACATAAAAGAACCAATTATATTTGCTTATGGAAGACCGTCCATATAACATTGTCCCCCATCATTCATCTTATAGTGGAAATCAAGAGGTGTGAATACAAGTTTTAAATTTGTCATTCCCAAATTTATCAAGGATTTTTTTGGATAGATCTCATAAGATAAATACAAATGCTTCAAATCACATCATCTATCCAAAAAATATTCCTAGCAACTCCAAAGTCCTTCATCTCAAACTCGTTGTTCAACTCAGTTTTAACCTTATGCACCTCAAGTTTACTATTGTTTGCTATTAGAATATCATATATATACAACAACAATAAAATAAATTAACATTCTACTAGAAACTTGAAGTAGATGCAAGTGTCATATTTGCTATGTTCGAAATCGATGCTTGGAATGAACTAATCAAATAATTTATTCCATTTCCTTTGAGCTTTTTCATACCATACAAAAATCTGTTTAAATTACAAACATAATCATCCTAGTTTCCTACCTTAAATCCTTCTAATTGTTTCATGTAGGTGTTCTTCTCTAAGTCTTCATATAGGAACCTAGTCTTAATATCCATTTGTTATACCTCAAAGTTAAGCTCAACAACCATGGCTAGCAACATCTAAATGGATATGTACTTTACTGCAAAAGAAAACACATCATTATAATCAACTCTTTCACTTTTAGTAAAGCCTTTATCCACCAATCTCACCTTGATTTTTTGTTGACCAATTTCTAGATTACCATTTTTACATTTGAAAATTCATTTACAACTAATCAACCTAGAATCCACAGGTCTACTGACAAGAATTAAAATGTTGTTTAGATGAAATCATTCAAATCTAACCATTGAGTCCTCTCCTTATTTGTTAGTACACATGATACACTAAAATGTTCACCTTTTAACACCTCACCAACAACTACTTTATCATTCTCCTTGTTTTATCTTTGGCAAACATGTAACCACCAGACCATCTGTCTTCATGAGAAGTTTCTTGTATGCATCTACCAGATTGTCTAACACACCATCTTGTGGGAAACTAGGTGATTCTTTTGTGTCATACTCCACCTCAATGTTAGCCTTTTTCACCATTATTGTTACTCTTAGGTTCCTATTTTGAAACTCTTGGATTATAAGTCATTTCAGTTTATTAAAGACGATGTCATGACTAATGATACACTCCTTGGATCCTGGCTCAAAACACCAAATATTTTTTACAGCCTTTGGATAACCAAAAACATTCACTTAACAACATGTGCAACCAACTTTCCTTGCATCATGTGAGCATAGGCAACATAGCTAAAGATTTCTCAAATTTTCAAGGTTGGAGAAATGTCCTAACCAGATTTCTTTCATCTTCAATGTTATTGAGATACATCTATTGATTATATAGGCAGTAATAGCATCAACTTCAGCCCAAAACACCTTTGGAACTCTAACACTCAACAACATACATCTCACTCTTTCCATAATACTTTTGTTGAACCTTCATTTAGGTCATTATGTTGAGGAGTTCATACTATTGTTTGGTGTTTTGTAATGTCATTCTCCTTTATAAAATGTGTTGAACAATTTTTTAATGAAATTCAAGACCATTATCAGTTTTGAACCTCTTCATCGTCTAACCAATTTGGTTCTCCACTAGAAGCCTCCATCTCTTGAAACCATCAAAGGTTTCATCCTTGGTCTTCTAAGGATAGATCCATAATTTCCTTGAGTAATCATCAACTAATGACATAAAGTATCTAACACTAGAGTCATCAAGTTGAAGAAGGTCCCCATAGGTCATCATGAACATAATAAAGGGTTGCTTTCATTCTCTATCGTCCTACGTTAAAACGAATTCTATAGGCTTTTCTTTGGACACAATGTTCACATAATGTCAACTGTTCAATTTTTTCACTACCAAATAAGGTTGGCCTCTTCAACTCAACTAGGTTTTTTTTCGCTTACATGATCTAACCTTCTATGTCATATCTTAGTCTCGGATAAGACGACCCATTCAACAATATAAGCTAAGTCACACACTACAACACCTTTTAAGGCATACAGGCCATTCTTCCTCATACCCTTCATTACTACCATGGATCTCCTCAACATTTAACATTCCCCTCTCTTCTTTAAACACATATCCCTTGTTCTCAAACTCACCAAGGGATATCAAATCATGTTTCAAGTTAGATACAAACCTAACTTCTTCAAGAAATCTTTCAGTTCCATCATGCAAACGCAACCCGATGGTTCAAACTTTTGTTATCTTGTAGGCTTGTTATCACTAAGGAAAACTAGACCTCCTTCAAGTTTTGTAAAGTATTGGAACCATAAATGATTTGGTGTGATGTGAAAAGAACATCACAAGTCCATTATTCATCCATAATCATTACTATTGCTTGACACTACAAACACCTTTGATGATTCATACCCGTCTTCCATTAGAGTTGCTTCACTAAACATAGATGCTCCATTATACCATTTACTAGACCCAAACGATCTATCAAGGTTCTTAACCTTATTTATCCTCTCTAGATAGATCCTTTTAGTGTAACCTTCCTTCTTACATTGGTAACATCTAATGGACGATGTATTTCCATAATTTGACATACTCGACTTTGGCCTCCTTCTACCTCCTCTGTTGTCATTGGTAGACAATTTACCCCTTGTTACAAGGTTATCTCTAACACCAAATGCTTTAACACTAAACTTGTCATTTAGATCCTTAGAGCTCAAAACAACCTGAAACTCCTTAAGAGAGATTCTCCAAGGTTTTATTTAAGTGATCATGCGTCTTAAATAATGAACATAAAAAAGCTAAGACAATGTGCCATGGATACATCAAGCTTAGATTCACCTTCCAAAGCTTTGAGGAGACCTTGTTAAACCAAAAAAAGCATGCATCTTCAACTATCATAATTTGTAATCATTCATAATAGTAAATTTCTCAATCTCATACTCTATGGAAGTCACGATGATTGATTATTCGTTCACTACACCAATTTGTAAGGAATTAACTCAATCAAACTCACTACAAAACGTCTACCACAAACAAAATTCAATAATAGAGAAATCCACAAATATAGACAATAAAAGGTAAACAATAAGAAGAAGATTAAGAAAAAATCACACAGAGAAATTAATGTGATTCGATTGAAGTATTAACGAATTGCAATTTACGTATACGAGAAAATTATCTTTTACAACAAACTCTCACTCAAGTACAAATCAAAGTGTCACCTTCTAATAATACAAATGTCTTATTTATACATCAATATTGTTACAACCGAGTCACGTGAAACACACTTAAACTAACAAGGAAGACACATGAGCAATGCTTCTCTTTACTGAATTGGAAAGTCACTTAGACGATTTTATTAGATATTCCAAGTCTCAGTAGACACTAAGAGAATAAATACTCTATTGAAACGATCTATCAAGTATGAGAGAAAAATCATATAAAACTCCAAACAATCTAGCACGAATAAATAGTAGTCTGAGAAACTTTAGACAATATTTTATTGAGTCAAATTTCACGTAAAAAAATTGACTATTCGTGATATACGTAATAAAAGTAATATATGTGATTTTAAAGCCATGCTTCAAATCACATGCAAGATGTAAAGCAACAATTCAACTCTAAGATGTATCCAAACTACTTTCTTAATTGATGCGCATGCACCAACAACATACATGGTTTCGTTCAGAAGTTTTCTTCCTACACCTCTATACTTTTTTTTAAAAATCTAATTTATCCTTTTTGAATTATAGAATTCTGAGGTATTTTTTGGATTCGAAAATACCTTTTGAACTTTACAATTCATAATACAATTTTGTATTCCAAATTCTATAATTCAAAATGAAAAATTTTGTATTTCAGATTGTAAAATTAAAAATACAAAATTCATTCCAAATTGACGATTTTGATATTCTTAAAAATATTAGAGTCAAAAGAAACTATGGAGATACGGGAAGAATTTGCCTAAGTTCGTAGAGACCACTGTCCAGTAAGCCTGATATTAAAGTTCAAGCCCAACCCACTAGAGACAGGGCTTTGAGCGGGTCCAATTTTGTCTGGTGGGTGATAAGCCCAAAGGAGCGTTGGGCTGATCGGGCCCAAGGAGGAGGAGGAGGAGCGCGAAAGGAAAAATTGAATTTCAATTTGATGGGTGCTGTTTGGGAAATGAAGTGAGAAGCGAATAGAAATGCGGTGGAGACTGCTCCATGGATGGGAAGCCTAACCCGGATTCCTCCTCCGCGGACTTCCTCCGCCACGTTCAAGCCGCCTTGAAACGACACCGTCCCATCGGTCGGTAATCCCCTTTACTCTTCACTCAGTCATTCAGTTCATTTCAAATCTCATTTCTAGGGTTTCTCCTTTTCAGGTTCAATGCAGTCCAATAGCATAAGGCCAAGGCGCACGCTGCTTCCACAACGAAAGCTGTCAAACACGCCTTCCGACCCCACTAAATCTCAAGAACAAGCTTCTTCCAAGGTCTCACTCAACACCGTCGTCCCTTCCCAAAATATAGATGCTCAGAAGAAAGTTCAGTTTTCAGTTCACACGAATTCTACTGCTCAGGGTAAAGTTTTATTATATTATGCTCCTCGTGTAGTTTGAACCCGTCACTGTTATTTCCTGCGATATTTATTTTTTACAGATGCTAAGGCTACCACTGAGTTGGAGAATTTATCGTCTCACATGGGTTCGCTTGGATTCGCAGAAATGGAGTGGGTTGAAGGCAACCAAATTGAAGCATCGTCATCATTGCTTGGATGCAACCGGAAGGAGGATGTTCAGAAGGCTGGCTTCGACGCGAGTTTGAGATGTGATAGTGGAGTGAGTTCGGCGTTGCCAAAGAGAAGTGTGGTTACTCAGGATCATTTGCAGCAATTCAGTAGTTTTTTGAGTCAGCCAGCTACGCAGTCTTCGGTTTTGGGACCTTCATGTGCTACAACCACGTCAGTTCATTCAACTTCGGCACCTATGCTAAATTCAACAACACGCTATTCTCACTCGCATCTAGAAGGTGGCTCAAATGTGACTGCTGAGCCTTTTGGGGAGGTTAATGCTAACCCTCGTCCTGTTACTGAAGGGCTTGTGAAATCAGTTAATGTTTTCCAAAAGGAAACCAACAGAATGTTGGTGGATCGGGGGGCAGAAGCTGAAGTCCAAGCTTCTGGTCCTAGTATTGCTGATGCAGAGTTGGCGTCTAAGAAGAGCAATCGATCTAAGGAGCAACAAGGGAGTGTGTTGAAAGAATCTGGAGATTCTAAATATACTTGGGATGATGGTAAAGGGAAAGAGGCTGTGGATGTTGCCACTATACAACCGTTGGCTTTACCTTCCACAACCACATCTTCAGATGCGAAGTTGGAGTCTTCTAAGGTAGAAAAACGAGAGAAAATTGCAAGTAGTAAAGGTGCATCATCTGCCCGTAAAAGGACTTATGATCCTGATTTGTTTTTCAAAGTTAATGGAAAGCTTTATCAACGTCTTGGCAAGATAGGTAGTGGTGGAAGCAGTGAGGTACACAAAGTGATTTCATCGGACTGTAGGATATATGCCCTTAAAAAGATCAAGCTCAAGGGTCGTGATTATGCTACTGCATTTGGGTTTTGTCAAGAGATTGAGTATCTGAATAGGCTAAAGGGAAAAGATAACATCATACAGCTCATAGATTATGAGGTACTATTCGTCAATGACATTTTTCTGTTGGGATACTTTGTGTTACTCTAGCTTTTATCTATTTCTGCTTCATATCTCTCGTCAATGTCCGAGGATGAGAATAAATTATGTCATCACTTCTGTATGTATACTCTTCATTTTTGGTGCTCTTGGGTTATATACAGACAAAAAGATTTTCTTGAGTTTATTTTTGTGTTTGTAGTGTATGGAAAATGTTTTATTTACTTAAGTTCTAGTGTAGTTTACTTACAGTCAATTTTGTGATTAGGTGACAGACAAGGCATTGCTTGAGGAAGTTATGAAAGGCTCCTTCAGTAATAAAGATGGCCGGGTCAAGGATGATGGATGTATATACATGGTACTTGAATATGGGGAAATTGATTTGGCTCACATGTTGTCTCAGAAGTGGAAGGAACTGGATGGAAGCCACCAGACCATAGATGAGAACTGGCTTCGATTTTATTGGCAGGTTTAAAAATCTACTTTGTATCCTTGTAAATATTATATTAATTCTGGAAATTGCATGTGCTGTATAGCTACTTTTGTTCTCATTGATCAATCATTAAAATTTCTGGTGCTTATTACCTGAAAAGACTGTAATTAACATACATATATATCCATATCTGCTTCTATGTGTTCAGGATGTTCAATCAATTCCTCAAATTTTACGTAACATTTGAAGAAGTTGCTCTCTATTTCTCTTTCCGAGCACTATTGATAATCTGATTTGAAATTATGTTCTTTCAAACTTGTTACCTGTTCTCGCCATTATATGATTATGAGCTTAGGTTTCTTATTTTTATATCTGTCCATGTAAATTATCTTAGGTTATTCTTTTGACACCTTTCGCAGCAAATTCTTCTAGCTGTCAACACTATTCATGAGGAACGTATTGTGCACTCAGACTTAAAGCCAGCTAACTTCCTTCTTGTCAAAGGTTCCCTAAAACTAATTGATTTTGGTATAGCCAAAGCAATAATGAATGACACAACCAACATCCAACGGGATTCACAGGTGATGCTTATTTCCACCTCTTTCTCTACTTTTGATCCACTTGTAGATATTGAGATGCAGGTCTGCCTTGTATTGTTAAATGATGTGCATTATTGAATATAAGTTATGTAAAACATAGTATAGGATTTTTTTTTAACTTTTATCCCAATTTTAAGAGTCAAACTAACTATAAATATTAAATTTGTACTTATACTGTGTTAAATTCTTGTAGGTGGGTACACTAAGTTACATGTCTCCAGAGGCATTTATGTGTAATGAGACTGATGCAAATGGAAACATCATAAAGTGTGGCCGGTCATCAGATATCTGGTCCCTGGGCTGCATCCTTTATCAAATGGTATATGGGAGAACACCTTTTTCAGATTACAAGACATTTTGGGCCAAATTCAAAGTGATAACAGATCCAAATCATGAAATTACGTATGAACCAGTTTCAAATCCATGGCTTTTGGATCTTATGGAGAGGTGTCTAACATGGGATCGCAATCAAAGGTGGAGAATACCTCAGCTACTCCAACATCCTTTTCTTGTTCCTCCTGTACCATCTCATCCATCATTGCCCCAGGATAATAATAGTTGTGAATTGTTACAACATATTTCTGAAACTTGTACATATGACCCAGAGGTATCTCAACTGTGTAGTCAGCTCCAACAGCTTCTTAGCGATCCAGTCGATAAAACAACTCACTCACTAAATTCACGAGATCAACAACTAAAACTGCTGTCCCAAATGTCAGATCTATGTATTCAGCTGCATGAACGTTTGAGAAATACTGGAAGCAAGTAGGTGATGAGAGAAGCTAGTGAGACGGTCAGTGGGGTGTTCAAATCTTTTGGTCCTTTCGTTATATTTTCTCCAATCCCAGATTTCCTATACTCTATTTTTCTTCTCACCTTACACCCCCATCTCGTATATTTTTAACATCATTCACCTCATTTATTGTTTTCTATCTTCCGTCCCAAAGTGCCAGGTGTGAAGAGTCATTCGCTGATGTAATTTTAGTAAATGCAGTCTTCTTGGTTGCTTAGTATGTATTTCCTATTATTCAGTGGGTTAAAATGTGTAGCAAGTGAATTTAGGACAAGTCTTGTATAAATTTTGTGAAATGTTACAGAAGCACCAAATTAATGAATTGAGTATAGATTTTTGTTAAAAACATTTATTGGTGCTACAAGTGAAGTTGGAAAAAAAATCAATAAATGGAACTTGTCGAATTGGATTTTTAAAATATGGAAGGTTAATAGGGTTTTTCGAAAGGGAATAAACATCTTATTTCTCCCACCACCTTCCCAATTTGTTGTTGCTGCTAACAGGAAATGGGCTTAAATGTCTATATTTTTATAATCTTGATGCTTCTTTTTCTTGTCTCTTAATTTTTTTTTATTGCCTTTTACCTGTTAGTTAGAAAAGCTGTTTAAAAGTTGAGGTTACAGGCCAAAGATTACCTCTGAAAATAAGAAAATAAAATGGGTAAATAATTTGTAAAATAAATATTGATATACTTTATTTTTAATATGATAAAAAGAAAAATTAATAGTTTTAGTTCTACAATTTTTGATTTTATTAGTTTTAATTGAACTTTTTAGTAATTAATTGAACAGGTGTTTAGTCTTTAATAATTATTATATTTTTCATTTAAATAAAAAATTAACATATTAATATTCAACCTTAAAGTACTAACAATCTTAAATTTACAAAATAAAAAGTAAAAGATAAATTCCGTTAAAAATTAATTACATATTAACATTAATTTTGTTTTAATAAATACACATCAAATACATGTCTAATTACTTTAATTATTTTGGAAGTTCAAACAAAATTAATAAAACTTTTTTTTTACTAAAATTGCTTTTTCTTATATGCAGTGATAGGACCTCCATATATTATTTTCTCACCTCCATAAATTTTCATATTTATAAAAATACTCCTCTATAATATTTCGAATTACATAATCCGAAAGTTTTTTTTTTTGGAAAACTTTTTTCAGATGCATGTTTAGTTTATGGATTATGTAATCCGAAAGTCTTTTAGTTTTCGGATTACATAATCCAAAAGTCCTTTTTCAAATGTGTGTCCGGATTACATAATCCAAAAACTATTCTATGAGAATAACAATAAAAGGTATTTTCACGTTATGTACGGAGTGACAAAAAACCTATGGAGGTGCAGGAAGAAACAGTCCTATCACTGCCTTCTCATATTACAGAACTCACCCTACCACTGTTATCATTCACCTTTACCAGCCCACTATATATTATAATTCAGAGTGGGTTAAAATGTGCAGCAGTGAATCAATTTAACAAAAGTCTTCAAATAAGCAAATTATGCATCAAGATTTAAAAAAAAAACAGTCCACATCTTTTCATGTTTAAAAACATTTCTTGGTGCTATAGGGGAATGCACATTGGGGGAAAGGGGGAGTGGAAGATTCGATATGATTCTCCAAATGATAAAAATAAACTGCAACACACAAAAGGAGCAGCAAACTCCCCCCCATCTCAACACAAACACACATAAATTTAACATTCCATTAAAAAGTAAACAGTGCAAAATTTTCCTTCTGCTGAATGTTAATATTGAAATGTGTTACGGCTCCCGAGAATATGAGAAAGCAAGCCAACCATGTCTCTAACAGATTCGGTTTCAATGAGTAGCTTGTACAAACAGCAGCAGCAGCAAGTTGTTATTCTAGCTGTCTACGGAGGAGAATTTGTAAGAGGCTTCAGCACGGGCTTCTTCCAACTTCATCAAGAGATCCTTCATGAAAGGTGTATTTGTGCCATGAGTAATCCGTAGTATATCCACCGCCTTCGTCAGTGATTTAACACCTTCCTCTATCTCTCCCAAATACCTATTTCAAAGCTCAAACAACAACATCAACAATACATTTCTTTTCCTTTTTAGCTTATACCTTTCTTTATCCTTACCTACATTTCTTTTCTTTTTTACCTTCTTTTTTTCTTAATTTTTATGCTACTCTTAGACTCTTTAATTACACTTATTCACAACTTTTAACTTTTAATAAAATATTTCACCTTTAAAGAAATTATTACTTAAAAGTAATAAAGAAATGAAAATTATAATTCTCGAAAAAATATTTTGTTAAAACAAAATTGTATAAATGTCTTTTTGTACTATTTTATAATTTAGTTACTTTAAATGACCATCCAGACTGGGGTCAAATGCAGGGTATAGCAGACTAGCCGTCTAGAAGAGTTGGACACTTGAATTATTTTCTAGTGTTTCAAAGAATTAGACTTTATAGTGCTTTGTTATGAACTTATATTTCTCACAAAAACCTTATGTTCTATATTATGTGGCAATTATGGGCTGTGTTGTGTTCATAAGCTCATAAATTTTCACTTTTCAATTCTTTGATGTGATTCGGAGGTTATTTTCCTTATCTTTTTGTATGCATATGTATATGTTTAAGTATAGTTTTACATTTTTAGAAGAGCCTTACGATTTGTGTTACAATCTTTTGATCCCCGACCTAAGTATCAATTTTGACAAAACTAACATGTGATGCATATATAGAGACATTTCTATGTTATTTACACAAGAAAACATGATTTTTATGTCCCCATAAATGGTTGCACTAAGGAAAAGAATTTAACAAAAACCCTTAGTTAAACAGATATAAAGATGCTTACCATTCTAGTTTTCCACAAGTATAATACTGCAAGCCAAGCAGAGGGTGAATAGATGGATACACTTCTGCAGTAAAGTAATTGACCAGGAAATGGATATAACTATTAGCAATATATTATGAACTTTTCTTCAAAGAGAACATGAATGTTAAGTTTTAGCAGTCTAAGCAAAGTGAATATTTTGTCTAGCCCCATTATTATTGTCCCTATCAGTGTAAATTTCATCACAATGTGTACAACCTTGATGACTGGAATTGAAATGTTCTAGGGTATTTAGTTAACACCTAAAATTACAACCTTGATTTTATCTGCTTTGCTTCCAGAGTACCTTGTGTCACTATTGTTAACAAAAAGTAAGAATATTCTTTTCCTTTTCATTCAACAAGGAATAAATGCAAAAAAATAAAATGGAAACAAAAAATTGAAGAGCAACATATATAACTTTCAAAACAACAGAAACTACTGAAAAAATCAGTGCTATAGAATCTCATTATTATGTCATTTACTATGAATCCACCAAGTTCAATATAACATACTTTCATAGAATGGAATGGTCAATTTGCAATATGCTAAAGCTTCTGTCCAGTGTTCCAGCTCCATTAATGACTGCAAACGAAAAGCTATCTAATTTTTAGATCTATTATCCGAAGTTCAAACATAAAGTATTGCTTCAATGGACTTGTGGAAACATGCTCCTTATGCAAAGATAAAAAAAAAAATAGCAGAAGACAGGCATAGTTTTAATTAATAATTACTAATAAAAAGAAACAAGTAGATCAGTTATGCAAACTTTGGATACACATGAAGGAGGCAGGCTCCTTTTGTCATAAAGACCTGTTGTATACTATTTGCAAGATCATCCAAAACACAATATAAATCATATCAATCCATATTAATTAACTAGTATGTAATATAATTTAGTGACCACACGAGCATGAGAATTTGTTTGTACTGAAAAGTCACAAATAAGATCTGCATTTACTGAACAAATCTCCATAAGAATTGTGCTAATTAAAGCATGTATGGTAAGGTTGAGCTTGATTGATAATTGATATCATCGAGCAAGAAAAATTAATAAAGGAACAAGGAGGAGCTCACCTTCAAAATCTTCTCACGAGTTTGCATCAAACTAACTGAGAAAGGATGATATAGTTCTGTTTGCAGTTTCTCAATCTTTTTATATATGGAAATAACTTCTTGATAACCTAAATATAGTCAAGGATTAGACTTCACAGACATTAACTATGAATCCTTTTTACGTGCACATGGATCAAGGTCATCATCACAAGGGAGAGAAAGAAAAGAAGATTCGAATACAAAAGGAGAAAATTTTAGGCAATAGCTACTGCAATTATATATATTTTGATAGAAGCATTAAAGAATACCGCAAGAGAAAGAAGACTTAGAAGCTGCTTCTTCAGATAGCAATTCAATTTCAGTTATAGTTTCCTTTATCTCCTCCTTGCCCATAACTAGTTGACAACCTTGGCATTGAAATCCTTTCCCATCTTCAATTTTAGCGGGTAAAAAACAAAACAAGGTCATTGATAAGAAAGACATAAAAGCACCATGCAGGTTGTCTATCTGTGATCTCAGTCTTGTTCATAAAGGGGAGGATCAACAATGTACCATCAGACTTCAAAAACAATAGCCAGTATAAAACATTATAACATTCCCCTCCAGCTACTTGAACATTTATTACAGCCATAGGTCACCTACCAGTTGTGTGAAGCAAGAAACCACCACATTTATCACTTTTGCATCTATATCCTTCTAAAATTGCACTTTCTTGTGTATCATCATTCTGACCCTTCAAAACTAACGTGACTGAATTAGCTAATGAAAGCATATAAATTTTATGGAAATATAATAAGTCATGAAAGCCTAAAAAAACTATATCCCAGATTAAGTTATATAGCAAGTACCAATTTAGAACAGCGGGGACATGTACAAGTGAATAGGTACTGTTCTTTGAGAGCCTTCTGTCGAGTCATTGTGCTTCCAGCAGTCTCTATATAACTTATCAGTACCTTTAAACATACAGAAAATTGTATTGAACATGATCTGGAAAAGAATGAAGATATTACGCTACATCTTCAAATAATTTCAAATTGACACTCATCATCTAGTGGATATGAGATGATATCTGCCCAACCAAAAAGTTTCTAAGATAAAAACAAAAAGTCACAACAGAATTGAGAAGTAAATAGGAAACAGCTGCATCACTTTGGAAACAATTATGAACTACAAAGTTAAGTAGGAGTCAGTTCTGTACAGGATAAATAGTGGTAAATGTAACAAATTAAAACAGGAAGCAGTGTCAAGGCAAAGTTGTCTAATGTTCAAACAGGCCAAAGGTGATTCAACAATAGAATTGGGATTTGGGGTCAAAAGTGGTATTTAAAGTTTGACGACAATTTTGACTTTACTCATGTAGGTTGAATCAACCAAAATTGGTTTTACACCCTCTAAATCATAATTAACCATTTGAATCTATCATTTATTAATAAAAACATCCACTTCTTAATTAAATGTACTAATTCGTTTTGTATCTTTCAACTGACCATCTTATTCATACCACACTTACATGGAAATCTTGAAATGCTAAATTACCTAGGTGTCTACTTTTCCTCAACAAAACGGCTGCATGAGTTTTGCTTTTTGGCATTAATTAACATAGAAAAGCCACATATCTTAAATTTTCAATGGATTAGTAGAAATACCAGTGGTGCCTCCAATAGTTTGGCTTCCATTTACATCCTCTACAGTCTAAATTTAGTTATCCAAAAAAAATCCAGTAAAAAGTGAACATGACTTAGAGAACAATGAGATGAGACATACAGAAAATATATGAAGCTAAGCATATAGAAATACATAAAAGGCTACAAGACAGGACTTGTGAAACAAAATGGTTAAAATCCCAATATTCTGCCCAATCTTTTTTAAGTTTATTTAAATAATACTAAAATTTCCATTTCTTGCTCTACAAACCAATGAACTAAATATTGCAAATTATAATTGACTTAAAATTTAAAAATAAAATACTTACCTCAGTACCTATGGGTATATGTTCAACAGCACGTACCAATGCTGACCTTCCCTCAAAAACCAACACAGAATTGGGCAAACAACTATATGGCAAATCCAAGATTAGAACACAACCAAATAAATAGGATAATATATACATATATTGGGGTGGATAGACTAAGTGGTTACCTATGATTGATAATGGAAATTACGGGATACAATCCTGTTCCCACAGGTCTTAACTCACTGTCACAAATAGTATGAGCATTACATGCAAACTGCAGGATTAAAAGGATCTGAGCTTAGAATGGCATCATCAGAGTCGAATCCACATAAACAGGATCCTATATCTAAAACAAATAAGTCTAAATCCCCATGAACATAAGAGTTATATCAAATGAGAACAATTTTTAATAGTTATATCAAATGATTTAGGTATAGGAGCATCAGAAGACCTTAGAAAAATTTTCTGCAATCTCTTTTATATTGATTTCCGGCCATTGTAATATGTAATATACAAGATTCGCCATCTGTGCGTAAAGCACCAGCTGCTCTTCTGTGATATCAGACATGTCTTCATGGAAGTGAATGTTAAAAAGAACAATCATCATGGAAAAGTAAGAAAATGGAGAAAAATCTAAATTCATTTCAATACACTTTCAGTAAAACTAGTAATAAAAAGGATACGAGCCACTAATGCCTCCACTAAGTTGTAGTTGTCCATGGCAGTACTTGAGATGACCTAGCAATTAAACAAATAACAAATTTCTCTTATAGCAGCTCAACCTTGATCACTGGTTGAAAAAATCTTTCTGAATAAACAGAAGAAACATTTCATTGCCACAAAAAGGAATTTTAAGGATAAGTCAACGAAGGCAAGTTTAAAAAGTCAAATGTGAGTGCAACTGTATATAAAAATTATGAAAGAAACGAGGAAGGTAAGTATCCAACAGAACAGTCAGTGAAGAATATTAACTTTCTACCAATATTTTGTATAAAGAAGAACAGTCCATAATTACTCTGTTTGGTATCGAATGAAGTAAGCTCCAGCCATATTTGAACTAACTTCCTCCATGTTAATATTCTGGTATTGTAACATTAGCTGATTGCTAAATCGATAATATAGTCAATAACTTGAGCCTCCATTTCCAGGGAGAATACAAGAGCATCAAACATATTTCCAGAAAATTCAATGGTCTTTGGAAAGATCAAAAGAAAATAGGTTTTGCAAAACTGATCTCTCAGAATTTATTGACAATTCCTTCCCACTTTCAAATATGGATAAAGCTTGTCAATTGACTGAAAACGGTAAGATTTGCATTTTGGTAACAACAACCAGGACATAAGCCTGATCCCATCAGGAGAGGCTGACTACATGAATAATACAAAGTCATTTAGCTCGGTTAAAAGACTTCATATTTATAATCTTGCATTAATAAATATTTGTATTGACTTCCCAGACATATTCCATACAACAAGAAAATGAGGTAAGATTTCAATTTCATAATGTAAGAAGCAGCTCTGACTTTCTTGCACCAATACATTACTCAAATATTAACTTTTTATATACCTTATCATCTTGCAACTTCCTCCGCAGATAAAGTCTCACCATCAGCCGTATGGATGGTGTGACAGATTTTCTCTTGTCCTTGTCAAGCCTTGAGAGGACCTCACACTCAAGACGATGCAGCTTCCACTCTGACCTCTGAACAACGTTAAAAACCACAACAAAGGTTACACTGATAGAGCAAATAAATATATAAAACCCATTAGCTATATTTACACTCAAACTTTGTAGGAACTGAATCTATCAATAAAAGGGGAATAGGTGATGAAGAAGACAAGACCTGACATGCGGTTCTGCAATAATATGCAACGTGGCAACGTGAGCATCTTCTAAGGACATTAGATGTCGTCAAACATCCATCACACCTTTTGGGGGTGGAAAGTGAGGAGTTGTTTGGAACACAAACGTAAGGCTCTTGGCCTATGATCACATCCCCTGCAACATAAAAGACGCATTTAACATTGATTAGTTGTGTGTTCATCATTGTGTTCATCATTCTCCAAACTCATTCAAGTTACAAACAAGTACCGAATGAAGCGAGAAAAAAAGTTGAAACTAGAGTGAGAGACCTGGATAGAAATCCCTTGTAGCGAAGAGAGAACGACCCTTTTCTGGGACGGTGGAAACTGATAAGCCACAATCTTTTAGAGCACTTTGCAAATCCTCCATTGCTATGTTGAAGGACGGTACCTCTGCGCTTTTAATTTCCCTCTCCCTTTTGGTTTTAGTGGGTTCGGGTCATTCACCTTCAACTCGTTCCGCGGGTAGCCTTTGTTAAGTTTCCAAAATTGCTAAGTAGTCCTTATTCTGACACTATTTACAAAAATCATATTCGTCTCCCTGCTCCAAGTTCAAAACGAAAACAAAATTTTGTTTATCATGCCAATTGCGGATAAGAAAAAAAGAATGACCATGAATCATGTGGATCATGCATGTGATTTTTTTTTTCAATTTTTTTTTACAAATATAAGCTTAGATCAGTATGATTGAATTAAAAAAAATCCAATTATGAATATTTTAAAGGTTTAATTACCTTTTTCGTCCCTATATTTATAGCCAATAGTCAATTTGGTACAGTGGTTTTTAAAAAATTCAATTTGGTCCCTAAGTTTTTTAAAATGTATTCAAAATGATCATTTCTTTTAAATATCACCAAACGGCGTTAAGTGGTGCTTATGTGGCAGACACGTGTAAGTTACGTGAATGGTGCTTACATTACTTTAGTGAATACTGAATTAGGGTTTAGGTTATTCAAATTGGGGATTTCGAATTTCTGATTTAGGATTTCTAATACGAGGATTGCTCCCCTCGTATCATAAACCCTAAATCATAAATCCCCAATTTGAATAACCTAAACCCTAAATATCACCAAAGTAATGTAAGCACAATCCACGTAACTTACACGTGTCTGCCACATAAACACCACTTAACGCCGTTTGGTGATATTTAACAGAAATGACCATTTTGAATACATTTTAAAAAACTTAAGGACCAAATTGAATTTTTTAAAAACTACTGTACCAAATTGACTATTGACTATAAATATAGGGATGAAAAAGGTAATTAAACCTATTTTAAATAATATAAGTCATGTTAAACTTACAAAATATCAATATAATCTTAATGATATTTTATCTAACATTAGATTTAATGATACTCAAGCGTGACCAAAACTTATTCTCATCATTTTTACCTAGGCAAGGAATGTACTTTTATATTTATAAAATTTATAGAATTCAAATATTTAATTCTTTTAAGTATTTCTTTTTACAGTTCTAACTATTCTTATTACAACATAGTTTAATCACGCTCTTCCAATATTTAGTTTGACATAAAAAAAAACGTTGGAAAAGTCTAAATATATAAGATGATTTGTTATCATATTCACGCAATAAAATGGAATTATATGAAAGTTTGTTAAATACAATTTACATGTGACATATCTTCATTTAGTTTGACATAACAAAACGTTGGATGAATCTAAATATGTAGGATGTTCATGTAATAAAAATAGAATTATATGAATATTAATTGAAGACAATTCACATGTAACATATGTTCCAATGATATACCAAGAAGATAATGATATTTCACTATTTTCAATCTCCAAAAGGCTTCTCAACATCAAATTAATTGAATACATAATTCTTTTCAATAATAATAGCCTCCCAAGATGTAAAGAATGGTATCAATTAGACCGGAGCATCTTGTACGCAAGAGTTAAAGTTTAAGTTGGATGTACAACATATTATTATTAGTGAACAATGATGTGTGGAAGGTTTGCCACATAAAATATAGAATTGTTTGAGACCTTAAGTTTTCCTACCTTATTTTAGATAATGTTTACTTTAGTTGATAATCTATTTATGAGTGGAAGTTACTTTAAAACCTTAAAGTGGTTTCAATAGATGTCAATATCAATAATTACATTAAGGATATATAAAATCCGATTTTGATAGATAATTTATACTTATTTGAGAGTATGCATACATGAGACCTTGTTGTTGGGTTTAATAGTGCCAAAGTTCAAGAGGGGGGTGAATTGACATTTTAAAACTTTCTCTCAGAAACAGTGTTTAACACAGTTTTACAGAAAATAAATCGATTTATGTGAAAATGAACAGATTTATTTCAGTATTGTTTTTGTTTGAAAAGCGTTTATACAACAAGGTTAATCACAAGATTATGCAGATAGATTTTCCAGATGCGCACACACAGATATTAGATTGAAAAACAGTGAAACACAAAAACAACAAACCTTAATTCCAATTATTGTGATTTAGGTTCAGTTAAGGGCTTGACAATTAGTGAGACAATCTATCACACTCAACCTGTTTTATTAGCCTTTAACAGATTATCAGTGTTCTTATTGAAACCAGACAGTTTTCCAGAAATT
>Ga0123342_1001455_pt1 | contig 39839 bp, 19 predicted proteins | sample Turbeawhitnodule_FD_89960 | JGI IMG/M metagenome (GOLD analysis project Ga0123342, IMG submission 89960) | Root nodule microbial communities of legume samples collected from Mexico - Turtle bean Mexico white nodule | ecosystem: Host-associated > Plants > Roots > Nodule | place: Mexico: Nepantla...
AATTGTTGTTATCTTGTGTGAATTGGAGATGTTTTTTCCTCCATCTTTTTTTGACATCATGGTTCATCTAGTTGTGCATCTGGTAAGAGAGGTTAGATTGTGTGGACCAGTGTACTTAAGATGAATGTATCATGTTGAGCGGTATATTAAAATTTTGAAAGGTTATGCGAAAAATCATTATCGTCCAGAAACTTCAATGATTGAAAGGTACATAACTGAAGAAAGTATTGAATTTTGTTCAGAGTACATGTCAAAAAGCAAATCCAATAGGTCTTCCAACTAATTCATGGCACCACAAGCGTTCTACAAGTAAATGTTTACATGGTGTGAATATTGTAAGCAAATCTCGATCAGAAGTCTTACAAGCACATTTGTATATATATTCAATAACACAGATGAAGTTATACCTTACATAGAAGCTCATAAAGCCATTATGAAGGCAAATAACCCAAGATAAGCAGAGAAGTGGGTCTTGATGGAACATAATAGAACTTTCATGCCTTGGTTTAAAGACGAGGTGTTAAAGGATTCAACAACATCGGAGACCTTGACCTGGTTGACTGTTGGATTGAAGTTTGATGTCATTTCTTGTAAAGCGTACGAAGTGAATAATTTTATATTTTACACGAAGTCTAGGGATGAAAAAAGTATAGTTCAAAATAATGGTGTTACTCTTGAAGTCGAGTCAATGCAGTTTTCGACTTCGAAAGATACAAATCCAGTACTTGGATCAATGGCATACTATGGGTTTATAGAAGACATATGGAAGGTTGACTACACTAAGTTTTTCGTTCCAGTTTTCAAGTGTAAATAGGTTGACAATAAAAGTGAGGTTAAAATTGATGAATCAGGATTCACACTAGCGGACTTTCGAAAGATAGGGTATCGAGATCCTACGTAAACATTGGTATGTTGTTTTACACGGGAAAAAACAAGGGGAGCCCATAGATGATATTGAAAATGGTGACCCCCGTTCATTCACACCAATGATAATCAATAAAGATGACGATGTACTTGATGATGTACATGCAACCCGTAAAGACCACAATGAAAGAATTTACACATGAACATTCAACCCACTATGGTAGTAAATTTAGAAATATTTTTGATAATACGCATTTAGAATTTTATGTATTTGTTTTATATGATTTTAATTCAATGCAGATTACCTAATGTTTGTTACCTAATTTTTTAACACTGATATGGATAACAATCAGACTCCAATTAGATTCTGATCAGGACGAGGCAACAAAGGACCTACTAGATTGAAGCGTCTCACATTGAAACGTGTTGTTGGTGAGACGACACGTGTTGGCATTGACGTTAACGCTAGAGTGGCTTTTGATCCTAATGCATATGAGTTTAATAGCTATCTTAGATTTGTTTCTCATGAGAGGCTCTTCATTTTGATTAATTCATGGGATGATGTGTCAGAGGTCGATCGAAACATGCTCTGGAAGGATGTTCGGATAAGCTTTACATTATTAGTGTTATCATATAATGCTTTTTAATATTCATTGATTAATTTTAATTTGGTGATGTTATTTTGCAGGCAAATTTTGAAATTCCTAATGTGGAACCGCTTCGATAAAAGATTCTATCCAATATCGAACTTAAATTTCGTCACTTAAAGTCAAGACTGACGACGAAATATATTTTTGGCAAGCTTAAAGGCGAAAGTTCTTGTTTAAAGTACAAACATATTGATGAAGAGACATGACGTCTTTTTAAAAAAAGTTGTGAAAATGAAGCTTGGATGGTAATTATGACGGGATGGTCAAAAGAAAGCTCAAGAGATAGCTTTAAAGAATGTTACCCCGCACGTACTGTCTCGTTCGGGGTGTAGAAAGCTTGAGCAATCACTGATGCTGGAAAAGGAGCAATCTAGATAGGGGAATGCATCTGAGAATGTGGAAACAGGGGTCACTTCTCCTCCATCACCACCTTTTTGCCATATAAAGTGGAAAAGGGCCGAATTAAAAAGTCGGGTGCACCAAGTTCTGGGCAATCAGGGGTTTTCATCGAAAAAATTGTAAGTTATATTTAGCCTTTTTCATTTATTTTAAAGCATTAATTATATTAAAAATTGATATGATTTTTGTCTCTTGCCGAATTCCTTAATCTCCCAAGGTAATTTTGTTTCTGAAGGTCGTCACGATATCTTGGTTGAAGCAATTAGACGACCTGAGCATTATGGTCGTGTTCGTGCAACTGGACAAGGGATTGAAATTAAACTATATTTCGGAGTTTCAACAACGACACTCATCCTCCTCCCCCCAAGAGACAAAGCAGAAATGACGAGTAAGATACGTGAAGAATTAATGGAGGAGATGAGAAAGGAGACTGATCGAATGCGGCTAGAGTTGCGACAAGGGTTTTTATCGCAACAAGTTTGTGCTGAGCCGATTCAACCCCTTGTTAGTCCCGCTCCCAAGAGCACAAAGGGGAGTTGTGCAGCTCCTACAACATTAGGGGAGGATATCATTGGCCAGACGAGGCAATGTGAGTTACTAGTAGAGGGCAACATGCTTCCTCAGGTGGTGGCCATTGGAAAAGTCTATGAAGAGGCCACCACCTTACATAACGTTCCTCTCTCCCCTGATGTGGCGAAGGTAACAGTTGAAAGAGTACGAGTACCTGATGCTCGTGTTCCACTACCTTCAGATGAGGTAACCATTGTGGTCGATGTATTTCAGACTTTCATTGCCTGGCCCAGACACCTCATTCGAATTATGCCAGAACCTACGATAATAATTTCATTTCATTTTATTAATTTATATTTATATGTTACATCTAATTTAATACTAATGCTCTTTATTTTGTAGAAACCTCGTAGAAAACCAAGTTCGAAAAGGAAGCATGAGGTTCTGAACTTCCTTAGCTGCAGTTGCTAAACAGATTGGATGAGACCCTCTGGAAGTTCCATGAGATGATACATTTTTTGAAACAAACACTGAGCTGCCACTGTACATATACATGTCAAATTTGATAGAATTTGTAGTTGGGGATCAGGAGCTCAATATAAATATAATTCAATTTTTTATGATGTAAGTATCTTTACCTATATTTCAATTTAATTTATGTTAAATTAACATTCATTATGCTTTAACTAATTACTTGTAGGTTTTTTAATGGTCTCTCTATCACTGAGGAGAAGGAAAATGTGTATGGATTCTTAGATCCCGCACTAATCCCATTGGAGCAAGGCAAATGAGACCCAATCATACATCACTAACACCCTGGAAAAAGAGGGAAAACAAATTTATTTATGCCTTTATATTAATGAGTAAGTTTAATTATATGTCGTCAATTATTACTATTTCATGTTTTAAATATTACTAACTATTTTCATGGATGATATAGGGGTCATTGGCAGCTACTTGTCTTATCAATGGTTGATAAGACTGCTGTGTGGTTTTGTTCCCTACACAAGAAGATATCCCCAACTCTGTATGTTACTAATTAACTATTTACTAACGAGGTTTTTTGTTTTAACCAGTTCATGGCGTGGATATAACATCCTAAAAGATTGATCCAATTCAAATTTTCAAAATTTGAACTAGATAAGACTAAAGGTTTGTAATTTTTTTCTTTCTCTTTTCATTGTTTATCAATATACTAACTTTTACTTTTTATTGAATTATAGTGTAATAAACAACCAGGAAGCTATGAATGTGGCTATTACGTTATGAAATGGATGATTACCATTGTAAGACTAGGCCTTAAAAGTGATTGGCAAGAGGTAACATGATATGTTAAATTATTTTTATAATTCTTGAGCATATATGTATCTTAAAACTAATTTAAGTCAACCATATTTTGAAATGCATTTCCTCACGGATGAAGCACCATTCGGAAGCCATAACATATGTGAGACATTCTTGGTCCACATATTTCATAATTTTTTATAACTCTAGGGTAGTTGATCAATAGTGTAGGAATTATATATAGTTTGATTAGTGTTTGTAATACATTTTGATCAATATATATATATATATATATATATATATAATTTGATTATCTAAATTTATCTGAATTTATGTATTTGTCTGGCTAGGTATATATAATTGAATAGGTTAATTTATATGGGAATTAACACTAAACAGATTGCACTAAAAAAACACCATTTACAAGGGTGACTATTTACCATAGCCGCATTTGTAAATCCAACGCAAGATTTACAAATGCGGCTATAGTAATAGCCACACTTGTAAATGCATTACCCTTAAACCCTAAACCCTCATTCAAAAGCATATACAAGTGCGACTATTAGAAATAGTCGCCCTTATAAATTGGATTTACTAATGCAACTATATAGCCGCCTTCTTATCTCTTCGATTTAAGAATGTGTGCTCATCAAATGCAACTCAATAGCTGTCCTTATAAATGTAAAATAGCCGCATTCGTTTTGCCTTTCTGCACCAGTGACGCTTTGCAGGTAGTAGATGTCATATAGGTGGTAGACACTTTAAGGGTGGTAGGTTCTTTATGGGTGTTAGACTCTATAAAGGCATTCGACACTATGGGTATATTAGACGCTATGGAGACATTAAATGCTATGGAGGAATTAAACACTATGAAGGCATTAGACGGTACACGGGTAGTAGAAAATGATACATGGATAGTAGAAGGTACATGGATGATAGACGTCATATGGGTGTTAGATGGTGTATGAGTGTTAGGTATTAATGGAACATTAGGAACTACCATGACAATATATGCTATGGGGTTAGACGCTTTGATGGCAATAGACGTTATTGAAATGGTAGACACTATAAGCTTACTAGATGCTCTATGGTTAGACACTAAAGTATTAGAGTCTATAAAGGCGTTAGACGCTTTGGATATGGACATTTTGATGTCAGACTCTGTGGGGTTAGACATTATGGTCCTAAATGACATCTTGATGGTAGATGATATTGGTTTGGACTGTCCATTTAATTTAGTGTATGCACCTACACATGTATTAGCAAAGTTCTCCTCAATGTGAATGTCTTTACTTTAGACAAAAGCACAAACATGATCAATACCAGCACTAGATTTGTCAACAAAATCATAAGAATTAGATTGTTCATCCATAATCGTTGTAGTGACCTACTGTGGAATAGAGTATGTTTCTTCAAGTGGCATAGAAATTGAATATATAACATAATTAATCTGAACACACAGAAAAACCATTAGAATCACAAATGCACCCTGTTTCAGACTCTTGCACTTTTTCTTCTTTCTCCTCTTCGTGGAACTTGTGTTGTTTTTCGTCCTCTTCAATTAATACAGGTTATTCTACTTTTTCATTTGCATCAGATGACTTGATATTTATATTACTTGGAGGATTGATAGCTTTTTGCATAAGCCTTTTTAATTGATCATTCTGATTTTGAAGTATGATTCGACTATCCTCCATATCTTGCTGGAATATCAGGTTATCTGGTTGCATTTCCATGTTACTTTGTTGGAATTTCATGCTCATCTCACCCATTTGCTTCAACATCTCTTCCAAAGTTGGTTCTTCATTTGGATGTATTGCACATTTATAAAAATAAAAAAATTAGTTGCATCTGATAATTATATTTTTCATTAAATTGTTTATAATATGATTCATAGTTATGTTGTTGATCATGGTAAAATGAAAAGTAACTCCCAGAAAAAATAATTATTAAAAAAAATTAAATACATATTGATGAGTACATTTTTATTTACTTTTAGAATATCTAACATTAAATTCTTAAAGTATAATTGAGAATAAAATTAACTATTTTAAATGAGATTCGCATAGATTATAATTAAAATAATTATTTAAATCTAGATTTTAGATACATCAAAAGATATTTTGTACCTTATTAATGATTAAAATTGTGATAATAAAATGATATTGAAAGAAAATTTTGGCAAAGATATAGATATACACTTGGCTAAGTTCTTCAACTACCTATCCACCAAAACAAACACTTGAATTGCACGTTAACAAAAATATAGAATAAAAAGAATTAGTAGTGTGAATTAAATTAGCACAAAATGAATGAGCTGAAGATGATTAGTGTAGTTTAATCCACTAATTATTTTGCTGATCCCTCGACATGAAGGTCCCTCAATCACACAATTCACATCCCTATAATTATTAATCTGTGTCCTCCATCATTCACGTTTCTCTTAATCACCATTATTATAATATATTTTCATTTCTTTCTCATGCTGTAATACTTCTTTTTTTTATTATTATTATTATAATTTTTTTCAGTTTTTTATTATAATTTTAATTGTTTTAAATTTCATTTCTCTCTTGGAAAATAAATTAATATTTTTTCTTCAAACTAACAATAAAAATACATAATTTAAAAATTATCTTAATATAAAAAATATAAAAGAAAATAGAGTGTATTTTGTAATGCAATAAAAAAATCCAGAATTGGAATACTATTTTATTTTATTTTTATTAATAATTAGTATAATTGAGCACATACTTAATTTTTAATAATTATCATAGCTTTTTTTAAAAAAATCAATATTTATAATTCATTAACCATTTTAAATTTATAAAACAAAAGTAAACCATAAAAAACTTAATTGTATATTATAGTTAAAACACATAATAATTATTAAAATTAAACCAACTATTATTAAATAAAAATTAATTTTAGATAAAAAAAATAATTATTTATTATAGTAACTAAATTAGATACTATTTTATATATTAAAAAAAATTTGATTTTTAAATTAATTTTTATTATTGTTAAATAGTTTCTAAATTGGTATATAATAAACTATAACTACCAATAATTTAGATTTTAAATTCGGTAACAAAAATTTTGGTATTTAACTACCAATTTAAAAATAAATTAACAATAATAGAAATTAATTTATAAACAATCAAACGCTTTTTAGTTTATAAAAAATTATTTAATTTAGTGACTATAACAATTAACTATTTTTTATCTCTAAAAATAATTTTATTTTATAATTTTTTTTTACTACTGAAACATATATTTATTATTTTAATTGTAGAATTAAAATTTTACAATAAAATAATAATTTATCTTATTATATTAAAAGTAAAATATATCTATTTATTGTATTTAACTTGGTATGTATTTAAAAAATATTAAATTAGTTAGTAAAAAAAACATGGTGTAAAGGTGGTAACCGGAGAGAGAGTAGGCAAAAGGGGGTGTAGGTTTGGCGGATGAGTGGTGAGAAGGGTAAACTCAGCCTTTCTTTCATCGCACTGTTCCTTTCTTCTCACGTGCGTCATCGCCATCACCATCGCTATCATTCATCTCATCACACTTTTTTATATTTTCAATTTTTTAATTCACTTTTATTCTCTCACCAAAGACAAATCATTTTTTCTTTCTATAAAATTAACCATTTATCTGAAATTAATTTTAATTATTTTATTAAAGCTACATAGGAAATTGACGTTTTCTATTCATATGGGGAAAATGACATGACGTATACTTTATTCAGCCAAAAATTAAACTGGTTAAATCAAATCAAGTTTCTGTTCAAGGGGGTCTTTCTGACCCTTTGGGTTTTAGATCAAGTGTATTTCCAATTTTATCTTTTTTTAGTTATTATTTTTATTAACTAAACAAGATTCTTTAATTCAAGTCCAGACACTTTATTAAATTATGTATTTTTTATACCATACAATCATTCTAACAAGTAATACTAAATTGGTTGGAAATACACTACATACTAAAATTATTAATTTGGAAAGTATCAGTATATCTTGAGTTCTTCGGTTGGTGATGGTAATATATATATATATATATATATATATATATATATATATATTATGTTAATAAGTAGATTTTAAATTTAGATTAATCGGTTTATAAAGTGAAGTTTGTATCTACTTATATCTTATCATTTATATACTATAAAATGTTTTAATTTTTAGTTGATATGAGATTTCTAATATACTCCTCCCACATTGTGAGGTTTGCACCCATTTATACCTCATTTAGTTATATAGTATAAAATGTTCAACACCCCCTCACTTCGAAAATGACAGCTCGATAACGGTCTAGTAGTGGGTGACCTATAAGTCTAACAAATATTCGTTACGATAGTTCGCCGAGAGTGACAGCTCATGCGTGAGTGATCTGATAACAGCCTGATACTTAATAAGGCCAACAAACACTCGATAGGATATGCTCAAAATGATTTAGGGTTACATAGTAAACTTTAAGCCTAACTTAACTTTATAAAATCAACTTATAAGATGAGATTTGTACTTACTTATATACTATAAAATGTTCTAATTTTTAGTCGATGAGATCTCCAACATTTAAAAAAAATACTTTAATGTATAAATTAAATCTTAATATATAGTTAGTAAAAATAATAAATATTATTTAATATAAATCTTCATCTGGTAAAAATATATATATTTATAACATTATAATAAGTCTTTGATACCGAATTTAAATTAGAACAAATTATCGAACCAATATCACGTTAAAATAATATTTTGTGTTATAATTATATTAATCCTAATGTATATTGTTAGGTCTTGGAAACTATTTAGACCGTCAGACGAAAATGGTCTTTGATTGTTGGTGTTGGGTTGTTTTAGAAGAAGGGTTTCCAAAGAGTAATATTTTATATTATGTAATGATTGATTTAACGATATTATCTTTTAAATTTGAAGTTAGAATAAAGTAATTTTAATTTTTATGAAAATAAATTAATTTTAAGCAGCTTAAAATAAAACAAACTATATTCAAGAAAGTTATTCTGTTAAAAAAATTAGTATAGAAAGTTTAATTTAATCCAAATTTCATCTAGCAACGTGTTATTAATGCAGGAATCACAAGAACATGACAACATAACTTTATTTGGATAGAAGGAAACGTAGGATGATAATAATAATAATAATTATTATTATTATGATTTAATGAACAATATTGTTTAATATTTTGTAATCATTTAGAAGGTGAGGGAATAAATTTAGAAAAAAAAATGAAAAAGTTTAGGAAAACGACAAAAGTGAGAAACCCAGTGTCAGACATACCTGCAACCCAGGGAGAAAGAAAGGAGCAGACACAGATATATACATACATTTATACATTGGCTATTACCGGGAATAGCCGGTGGCCATCCGTCTGAAACCCTATAGGTCTTCGTCCTTGTAGTGTTTTGCACTTTGTTCCTTGTTTTGAAGGGAGAAGAGAGAATCTGTGTTGTTCACTCTGAGCCACAACACTGTAGCAAGAGAGAAACAAAGAAAAGACCAAAGAAGGAAGCTGTGAAAACCAAAACCCAAAAACACACACAAAAACCTTAACTTAATTCTCCTTAAAATCCCACATCACGTATCCAACTCACTACTATATAGTTACATACATAGAAATAACTAAATCACCTTCTTTCTCTGTCATGCTTCACAACAACATCACAATTATACACACCCTTTCTTCTCTCTCGTTTTATCGTCACTCCACACTCTCTTCTCTCCCTACCTTGTGTTGAAGAGCTTCATTTTCAGCTTTTGGGTGCTTCTTTGCTTCTTCTTTTTATATTTTTTTTTCTATGGCTGAGGGTTTTGAGGCTTACCATGTGCCACAGCAAAGCAGAAGAGATAAGCTAAGAGTTGTGGTGACACAGAACCAACATGGTCTCGTTGAACCCTCCACTTTGCTTCCTTTGTACGACCCTTCTTCGTTCATATCTTCTGAGTTGCTAACCAGCTTCCACAACACCCACAAACACAACTTGGGTTGTGGTGTGAAGGAAGAACGTGCAAATTTGATGATGGGTTTTGGAGGTGGAGGCGTCATCAACAATGGCTCTTCTTCTTCTTCGTGTTGTTCTTCTAACTCCTCTTCGGTTTCTTATTTGGATCCTGAATCTTCGTTGCCTCTGAACCAAGCCACAATTCAGGTTATTAACAATAACAACAACAACAACATGTTTCTTTACCAAGCACAGAACCTGGGAGAGTTTGATCAGGGTTATAATAATAATAATAATGGTAGTGAGATCATGGTGTTTAAGCCTGAGCCTTTGTCTTTGTCTCTGTCATCACATAACAACGGTGTGAATCTTCAGCGATATGGATCTGTGGTTTATGGTGATAAGGTTGGTGGGGTTGGTGGTGGTGGATGTGTGGCTTATGGTGGTTCTGGTTTGAATGAAGTTTCGAGGTGCACGGTGCCTATGGGGCCATTTACTGGTTATGCTTCTATATTGAAGGGATCGAGGTTCCTGAAGCCTGCGCAGCAATTATTGGAAGAGCTATGTGATGTTGGTGGAGTTTGTGCTGAGAACATGGTGGCTGATGCATCGTTGATGGAACCTATTCCTCTTCCTCCTCCTCAGAGTTCAAGTGAAGATCTGTTAGGGGATCAAGGGGGTGACCAGGGTCGCAAAAAGTCAAGACTGTTAACTATGCTTGATGAGGTTTGTGTCTTTTCTGTTAATATCCTTTTTCTTTCTCTTTCACTTTGTGTTATTCTGACTTCAAAATTTTGCTGAAGGGGTATTACTTTTGTTGTTCATGTTTGATGTTCCTGAGGATTTCAATTTTAGTCTTTTGGTCCAGTTACTGTTTTAGTTTAGGTTATCCAGAAGAAAAATTTGTGGTTGAGTTGCTTTTTTTAATATTTTTTAGGTTTTTAAAAGTTTGCTTATGTTATCTTTCATTAATGAATGGCTAGTGATTCCTTCAAAGTGGAAGGTTGCTTAGATTCTTGTTGATTGCATTGAGTAAGCGTGTTGTTATGTTTGTGATTATGTCATTGTAGTTTATATCTTTTATGAATGGTCTTTTAACTGTACATATGTGCATCATCAAGATTCTTGTATTTCCTGTGATGGATGGCCTCGGTGAACTCAATTGTCCTTTTTGGAAAAGTTAATGGGAGGGAATATATGCACGAAGATTGGCATTGTAAAGTGCCTGTCAACTATATAAAGATTTCTAATATGTGACTATGTCACCCAGTTTGGGAGGATAATTTGCATAAAGTTCTTGAAGGAATCCACTGGAAAAGATTTATACTCCTAAAAAGTGTGTGGTGATATGATCATGAGGTTCAAAGGTTAAAGAAACTTACATACTTGGATGAGAAGGTGTTTTACCTTTATGTAAAGTTGTCATTATTTTTTAATTATTATTTTGACAGTACTCAGGATTTTGATGCTAAAATTGTTTAGCCTGTCACACAAACTCATGAATCATGGTACAATTTAATCTTTCACACACTATTTTGAATAAGTTGTTTTTGCAAGAAAGTGGTCTCTTAAAGGGTGGATGTATTGATTCTGTATTGGAATTGGGATATTGGATATTTATCTGTTACTATTTTTTTTGGACTATATTAATGATAAACTGTAGCATGAAATGAACAAATGTGTCATACATGGTTTGTGATGATGTTTATCTAGTAAAGATACGTGCGGTATAATACCATTTTATTAAATATTGATTAATTTCATCTTAGCCCACAAAAACATTTCTTAATAGACCATTTAACTTAGAAAGGCACCTCAGCCACATAAGTACTACGCCCCTTTTAAGATAAATACAAGGGCTATGTTAGTTAACTGGTGTCCTTGTAAATGATTTAAAAATGTTTAATGTTGTCTCATGCATTTTTCCTCATATTGTTCTTGGGGAATAAAACTAAGACAAAGGGTGATAACATTGATAAGGTATATATATACACACACATTTTCCTTGTTTGTATATGATGGCTTTGATTTTTCTCTGGTTGAACTTCTAGCTGAAAGCCATTTTCAATTGCTGTTGTAGAAATGTGTGGTGGAGAAAAATCTTTATTTTACCACAATGTGAAAATGTTTGTTTTCCCATATTCTCTCACCTTAATTTTTTACATCACAGTTCCTGCTTGTGATTGGTTCCTTAGTGCATCACATTAGGTGTAGGAATTTTGATAAACTCTTACGCAATAATTTTAATGGGGTACAAGTCTTTTAATTTGAAGTGATGTTGTTAGTGTAAAATCATGACGGTGACCATAAATTTATATGAACCAGTGAAATAGTAAAGTTCAATATTTCTTTTTCATTGTAAACATTAGATTGCATATGTTTCTCCTTTTGAAGTGGATGAAATTTATTACCAATTTCAGTGAAGTAAAGTGGAACTGTCTTATTTCTCTCTCTCATTTAGCTGTTCTCCCAAACAGTTAAAAGATTATCCCTTTCTCTGTTGTGTAATTACTCATTTGGAGGATTGGATCAAGTAAATGTGAGGGACTCAGAAGATCCGTCTTTGAAATTCAACTCTATGAATTTATAATGGATGTAGTTTCTTTCCAATTATTTCTCTGATGGTGGGAACTTTCTCTATTTAGATAACAATATAGTGCATGTTCTTTCAATTCTCTAATTTCTGAATTTGTGGTCAGCCTTCAGGCAATTCAAGTAATTGGTGCAGCATTAGCTGAAATCCCAGAGTCATAAATGTTGAATTTTTAGAATATCAGCCAGCAAAGTTGATATAAATTTTATGAATCATGCTTCCCAACAAATGGGACTTCTTGCTATCAATTTTTGCACTAAATTCAAAGGCATCCACCCTATATCTTGGTCTTTTAGGTTCAAAGTTATTGGATGCAAAGGCTAGGAAATTGACAAGTTTGTGAGGTTTGAGCATAATATGTGATTTGCATTTAATTTGTTTTCCTTCTTAGATTGTCTTGGTAAGTATGTTATTTAATATGTGTAGATTCACATGGGAATTTGATAGGTACTAGGGGTGCCTATATGAGATGTTTGGTGGATTAGTTAGGTGTCCTAATTGTTGGAATTGTTGTTGATTTATCCTGAACAGGTTTACAGGAGGTACAGGCAATACTATCAGCAGATGCACGCAGTAGTAACATCATTTGAGTATGTTTCAGGCCTCAGCAATGCAGCTCCCTATGCAAGTTTGGCTATAAAAGCCATGTCCAAACATTTTAGATGCTTGAAAAATGCAATTACTGACCAACTTCAGTTTGCCAATAAAGCTCATTTTCACATCAGCAACAGGAAGGATGAATCTTCAAGGTTTGACAACAGTGATAGAGGCCCATACAGCCAAAGGCCAGGGTTTCTTGAGCACCAACCTGTTTGGCGGCCTCAAAGAGGACTCCCCGAGCGCGCTGTGACCGTTCTCAGAGCATGGTTGTTTGAGCACTTTCTGCACCCGTAAGTTCCATGTTATGTTTGTTGGTATGAATCACAAGTAACTTCTGGCTAGCTCCTTTAAATTAAGCCAACTTGCTTAAGAGGCTAAAGCAATGTTGATGAGAAAATCAATAGTTGATTTTTGCGTAAACATGCGTGACAACAACTAATCATTTTCTCATCAACAACTGAGATTACTTGTTCAGTGAAGTCAAATATGAATGTGCTGGTGACATCATGATCTTTTTGACTCCCCGGATACACATTTAGCTCCTTTCATGTATTGTGTTTTGTTAGCTTAGTTATTCTTTTCCTTTTCCAGTTATCCTACTGATACAGACAAGATAATGTTGGCTAAACAAACTGGTCTATCTCGTAGCCAGGTAAATATTATTGGTAACCAACCTCTAAGTGTGTTTTGGTTTAACTTTTTTTGAAGAAATATTCACAGGTGCTTGCTAGTTTCTTGAGTGTATTTCTCAAAAAATTATATGTACCCAAAATGTAGTTAATCTTTTCATTCTTACTGACCAAAGGGTTTGTTCTTCTAATGTTTGGCAATTTCTATCTGTGTGCAGGTGTCTAATTGGTTCATTAATGCAAGAGTAAGGCTCTGGAAACCAATGGTGGAAGAAATACATATGCTAGAGACACGGCAGGTTCACAAGAATTCACAGAAGGAAGAACATTGCAGGAACAAGTCAAGTGATCAATTACCTTCTGATAACTCCATTGTTTCTGAGAATCCATCTGGGTCAACAGAAAAGTTTCAGGATGCTCCTTACAAGAGAGCTACAGAAGAACTTCCTAACATATCAGTAAGGACTCAGGAGCAGCTGAATCTTGCCTGCACAAACAATCAGCCAGGTGGTGTTGGAGTGAACATGGGTGGCAGTGCAAGCAATAGTGTGTCACTCACACTTGGACTTTATCAAAATCATGGTATTGGGTTGGCTGAACCTTTTACCTTGAATGCAGCACAGCGATTTGGTGTTGCTCTTGAAACCAACAATGAAGGCTATGTGATGAGTGGATATGAGTCACAGAATAGGCATTTTGGAGGACAACTGTTGCATGACTTTGTAGGCTGAAGGTCCTCAATGTCTAATAACTAGCCTGGACTTTTCATTTGATTAGGGTGATATACTAAACATGTTTCTGTTGTGCTTTCATGAATTATCCAAAGTTGGAAGAGGGATTGGAATGATGCACTTTGTGGTGACAGTGGCAATGATGAATGAACCAGATTAACTCATCTTTCTATTGAACTTACTTGTATGAAGGTTGTAAAATTATTGTGTAAATTCATTTGAGCTTATTACTGGGAGTAAATCCAAATGCTCTTGCTCTTTAAGCTCTTTTGTAATACTTCAAAATTCCTGTTAGTTATCTTTTGGTCTTTATGCTTTATATGTAGTTCCTATATATGAAACTTGCAATCCTCATAATTGAAGTTGTTACTTAGTTAACCCTTTTCAAAATTTGCCTGCAATGAACCATCATATATAAATAGTTCATTAGATACACTAATAACTTTTTTTGGAGTGTGTTGCATTTGTATCTCTCAAAAGTGAGATTAGTTTAATGGGTTGGTTCTAATACATGGACTATGTTAAGACCACCTCCATGCCTTCTTCCTGCACATTCTACAATTGTGAAATTTGAAATGGACAATTTTGATATTTTTGGGGTGTTCTGTTCAATTATGTCTGATTAGTGTGTTTGAAATAAATTCAAGATGAAAAAAATCAATCAATTTTAATGAAATTTTTAAAGTAGTCATTTTATTCTTCATAAAAGTATAAAATTTTTAGAACATGTTTTCCAGAAGACATAAAATGTGTTCCAAAATAGAATTTCCAAAACAAGTTTGTTAGAACACAAAATACTTTGTGTAACAAGATTTGTAGGACAAGCTTTCCAGAACATGATGCCTTCTAGAACGAGTTCTCCCTCTTCTTCTTCCAAGGGTAAACAGCAATGACGTGGTGCAGTTAGTAATAATGGAGTGCATGAAGAAAAAATATTAATTCTATTTTATCGAAAAGCCCATTATATATTGGTCCAGCGAACTCGTAATGGACTGATCAGCTTATAAGCCTAATTTTCCTTACTAATTTAACCGATCCCTTGATTATATTTATCTACTATAAAGGTGTATCTTCCAAGGTTTCCTTTGTTAGTCTGAGAGAATTTGAATTTTCTCTTCTCTTGATTTGATTATCTTGAGAAGTTTTCCAAAGTGGTTATTTTTTTTGTACTTACCATTTAGTTTTTTAAGGTGGCGTGTTCTGTAAAGTTACCAGACGATCTATCACCCATTACACTGTAAGTTTAAGCATTTTGATGATAAAAAAACACTATAAGTTGTGTCATGTGAATAACCAAGTTCACTCTTGTACAACATAGATAAAAACAATATATTAGACAATACATGAGACATGCATTACAGAGAATACTAGTACAAAATGTATTAGACAAAACAGACTATGAAGATTGAATATCACAGAAGCAACAAATGATGACATAAAAATATCAGATGGACAAATCTTCACTAGAAACATAAGACAATAATCATTTTATATCAACAGACTCATGAAGCTAGTAGATGATGTCTACAAGAGGAACTCAATGGATTATGTTGTCAAGAAGAACATATAATAGACGATGAGAGCATTAGTGCAAGACAATAAACGATAATTCAATCACACACATGACAAATGATTATGCACAAGTGAACAGGGAAGTTTTCAAACTTGGAATTTACATTCTACACATTGTCCAAATGATTCGTTTAGATATTATGAATTCATTGTAAATTATTTTTATTCAAAATGAACAAACTCAATATGAAAATAGAATCTATTTCGAAAAACAGAGTGTATATTTGATTATAGTGCAAAGGATCTTTCGAAAAATATTATGTGAAATATATTCAAGAGAAATTGAACTTATATTGTGAAATATTTATTCTAAACATAATCTTGAATATATTGTGTTGAATTAAATCTGAGATTAGAAAGTGTTGAAAATGTTTCTGGATATATACCAGAGAATTGAAACATCTGATAATTCAAAGATAATTAAATATATTGTTTTCAACAACACCATATTTTAATATAAAGATTATATTGATTGTTTTGTCACAAAAAGTGTTTCTAAATGTATTTTAGGAACATTAAGAGGCGCAGAAGTTAAATTTATAGTTTTCATAGTTAGTGTTTGATTGAGAGATTGAAAAAGTTGATGAATGAGATTGGTGCAAATCAAGCATTAAAGCACCATTCAACGATTTCCTAAGAGAAAACACGTGCAATTAAATAGATCCAGAAGGTAAAGAAGTATTTTGAGATTGTATCAAGAAATCCTATTTCAACGTCTGATACAATAAATGGTACAACATTCTTCCAGAGTTGATTAAGAAAATCATTCAAAGAATGAGTACATAATGAAAAAGTGGAGAACGTGATATAGAGAATATTCAAGAAGCATTCACAACGTTCAAAGCAACCATGAGAGTAGAAAGAGTTCAAGAGTGCATTAATGCAAAGACGTAATTCAAGCAACATAAAATGTAATTCAAGGAATATCATAATCATTTATCAACATTCACAAACTCACGAAAGAGAATAAAAAACCAGAGACACAAAGATGATGACAAAGAAAAATATTTCCATATCAAGCGTCCAAGGTATTTACAGTGAAACAATGATAAATGTCATATTTTAGTAATATTTCATATTAAAAGACAGACACTTATGGATATTTATTGATAAAATAACTATATTTTGACCCATAATTTATGAATTTAAACCTTTTTACATATTTTGTGATTATAATATGAATAAAAATGATTTATTCTCAAATTTGTGTTAATTTTAGGATTATAGGAAAAAATAGAGATGAGAGGGCTAAAGGAGAAAAAACAAGATGAAAAAGGAAAGTTGGATCGCTCGCAACTCGCCCAAACTCGCCTAATCTTGCCCAGGTGAGATCACTTCATAGAAGTTGGGCTTTTTCTTGTCCAACTCGCCCAAACAAGTTGTAGCTCGCCTAGGCGAGAAGTCACTTAACCCAAGTCTAACTAGGTTAAATATGAGGCGTGAGACATAATTTTATGCATCATTGAAAGAATAGAAGGTGATAGAAAATCCTAGAAAAGACTGTCATCAAGTAGAAACATCATGAATCATTATTTTGCATGATTATCTAGTTTTTGTCTTTGAGATAGTAGTTTGACACTCTTTAAAGACTATCTATGGCCTAACCACAATATATCAACCATGCAAAATTATTGCCGATAAAAAAAAAAAAATCAACCATGCAAAATGTCTAATATATTTAGGTAAAATATTAGGGGATTGGCTTATTTTAGTAAATAAAGAATGGTATATACAAAAAGAAGTGTCCTAGATTATCTATCAATGTGACTTCTTCTTCAAGATGCGCCTCGAACACTGTTCAAATCCCACAAGCCCAGTCACCGTTCGAAAGCGACGCACACAAACGAAACCACAAAAAAAAAAAAATCAGAAAAGAAAAACAAATAAAATAGAAACCCTAATTTTTTTCCAACTTCCGACAACCACAAACTTCCAAAGTGGAAAGGGTTTCCTTACACATTCCAAACTTGCCACTTTCACCACAAAACCCTTTCAAGTCATTCCATGTTCTTCTCCTTCTCCGACCACCTCAATCCTCTCTCTTTCGATGTGACGCCACACGAAATCAGAGCACACCCAGTTGTCCCAGAAGAACAAACGCTGTGATTCCTATTGTGAGAAGAGTCCTGGGTGAGAATGGAAGCGCGCGTGGGGATGGTGATGGAAGGGGGGCAGAGAACCCTCAAGGCCGACGGCGTCGCCGCCAAGTTTCTGGCGCCGAACAGTCAAGGCACGCTGCATCAGCTTCTCGCCGGCGGCATCGCCGGCGCGTTTAGCAAAACCTGCACTGCTCCCCTTGCGCGCCTCACTATCCTGTTTCAGGTTTCTTATTTTATTTAATCAATTGCTGAAAAATGTTTTTGCTTTATTTGATTTTTGTTGTATCTGTTTTAATTTTGTTGTGACCTTCTTCGGAATGTTGTTTGACCCGTATGGTGTTCTTGAGCTTGAGCTGAATTGGGGAAATCGGTTTTGGTTTCTGGTTTAATGCGTTTCTGCTAAAGCTTACTTTTTTACTTTTTAGTCTTTTTTTTTAATTAATTGTTGCACTTGTAATTGTACTCTATTTTTCCTTGTCTGATATTTTATTAAAAAATTTTATAGTCCGAGTCTGTGTGGATTTTTTTGCGTAAATATAGAGATACCGTAAATAATTATTGGGAAAATAATAAGGAAGAAAGGAAGATTGAACTGGAACTAGAAAACAGTTTGTTAGTTATGGCGATCAGTTTTGGCAAATGGGATTTTAGAGGAACCTCACTCTAGTGCCACTATGTTGGCTGCGACTACATGCACCACTTTTCAAAACTTTGTGGCTGCCTCTCTCCCCTTGTTGTTAGTTATGAAAGAAACACCAAACATGCTCTATTGTGTGTATGCATGTATACATACATATTACATGTTTTGTATACTCTTTTTCCTGGTGTAGTTTTCCTGGTCCTGTGGTGTTATTAAATCCACTATTCACTCTCCATGTTAGATGACTGGTTCTTGGTGATTATGGTGATGCCATAGCATAAATCTAGCTATGTATTTTTCTTGCTTGGCATTTGATTTTGAAGATTCAGTTGATTGGTTTTGTGTAGATCCATCATTCCTTTTGTTGATTAAAATGAAGTTGTTTCAAGTAGTATTTATCTTACTATTCTACATGTTTTGTCTTTTAACAGGTGCAAGGTATGCATTCTGAGGTGGCAGCTTTGAGCAATCCTAGTATATGGTGTGAGGCATCACGTATTATCAATGAAGAAGGGTTTAGAGCATTTTGGAAAGGCAATATGGTGACCATTGCTCATCGTCTTCCCTATTCTGCAGTCAGCTTCTATGCTTATGAACGCTACAAGAATGTAATCACTGGTGTTCTTTCTATACTGTAAGTGCTTCAGAAGTTACGGCAGATATTATTATGTAACTTGAAATAATTTCACCTATCTGTTGCGTTGCAGCAACTACACTCACTGATGGGAGAGAATGTTAGGGGAAATTCAAGTGCAAACCCCCTTGTGCACTTTGTGGGTGGTGGTTTGGCAGGTATAACAGCTGCTTCTGCCACATATCCTTTGGATCTTGTGAGGACACGACTTGCAGCACAGGTAAGTTGATATGTTTGTGAGTTGAGAGAGAACCGTCATAGATACTTCTCTATCCTTTTGTTCTTTGCATGAGTGGCTTGGCTATATTTTACTTTGTGTTTATTGCTTGATTGATTTGTAACCCATTCGACATTATTTTCTGCTCTTACCTTGTATATTGGCATTTATATTTTGTTCCTTTGCAGAGAAGTACCATGTACTACCAAGGCATCTCACATGCTTTCAGTACCATCTGTAGAGATGAAGGTTTCTTGGGTCTGTATAAGGGGCTTGGAGCAACATTGTTGGTATGCTCACAATATGCTTTTACTCTATTTCTATCATGCTGTGTTCTTATTATTGAAATAACTAATCATTTTCCACGATGCAGGGTGTTGGGCCCAGTATAGCTATTAGTTTTTCTGTTTATGAGTGGTTACGTTCTGTATGGCAAGCACAAAGGTGAATTTCTGTAATTGTGTGAAATTTAGGAGTAGTTTATCATGAAGGTTACCTTGTGCATGATGAAATATGGTATTGCAAATGTTAATTAATTTTCTGTTTCTTCCAACTGTAGGCCCAATGATTCTACTGCTGTGGTTGGTCTTGCCTGTGGCAGTCTGTCAGGAATTGCATCATCAACAGGTGGGTGCGCACTAATCTGAGTAATTGAGCATAACTTTCTTAAGTTTTCATGAACGATATTGCAGAACATGATAAATCAACATTGCCACTATAACCTAGCTAGAATCTTGTGAACAACACCTTTCTCATTAGGCTAAAACTAGTCCAATATATGATTATAATTGAAACAGCCATCACTCTTGAAATACTTGAAAGTGAAGTCTAATTTCTTCTCCTTGTCAGAATCAAATAGAAGATTCGGGTGTGGTGTAATCATGTTGCAAACCTTGCTTTGAATAACAGTTCAGTTGCCTGTCTTTAGTGCCTAGCAGACAATATTAGTCTGTATTATATGCCTGCAATATTTCTTACTACGGTATAGCATCATGTCATGGGTACACACTAAACCCTTTGTAATAGTTGCTGTTGAAAGTTTTGTACTCCTAGTGGCTGATGTAATTCACCTTGTGGTGTAACCTTACCTGTCTCCCATGAACATCGGTTATCCAAAGAACTGCTTTCATTGAAAAAAATGTGCTCAAGTAATGCCTTTCCATGATGGCATTTACCAATTAAAAAATCATTACTCCATGTCTTTGTGGTCGTTATGACATTATCTAAGTTTTTGTGTTTGATGTCTCATGCAACTTGCAGCAACATTCCCTTTGGATCTTGTTAGGCGTAGGATGCAATTAGAGGGTGCTGGTGGTCGAGCTCGTGTCTATAACACTGGCTTGTTTGGTGCATTTGGGCGCATAGTTCAAACCGAAGGGGTGCGAGGTTTGTACAGAGGAATTCTGCCTGAGTACTACAAGGTTGTTCCCAGTGTTGGCATTGTCTTTATGACATATGAAACACTGAAAATGCTTCTATCAGGCATTCCTAGTTATTAGCATACTAAATTTCCAAATTTGCACCATTTATCGGTTAAGATAATTTAAAAAGTACAATTTCATGGATTTGATCTCTCAGAAGATTAATATCATGATGAATACTTTGTAGGAAGTTTTGTTGAGGTGATTTTTTCTGTTAATAATGCCAGCACTTTTGTTCTGTATACGTAGTTATAATTTGAGTAACAGCATTACCAATTTCTAATGTTAGGTTGAAACCATTGTAGCTGATGATTTTATCAAAAAAGTAGTTCTATTTTAATGGTGCAATTGTGATTTTTTTTTTGTATTAGTTAGAGGAAACATGGAAGGCTCATCGTTAGAAATTAAATAAAAAACTTTATTCTACTTTTGGTTTATAGTATATCATTAATGTGCAGTTTTAGTTTACTGTATCATTAATGTGAAGTTTTAGTTTCTATAAAAGTTTATTTTTACATTTGGTTTTTCAAAATTAATGTTACGAATGTTACGTAATTTCTAATTTCTAAAAAACAAATGTTGATGTGTATATAAAAGATTACTTAAAAAAATTGTATTAAGTTAATACTGCTTGTTTTTTAAATGATTTGTAATTTTTTTAAGCTGGTCCTTGGGTTGATAGACAAACAGAGTTTAGTCCTGTTTAAAATAGAAAAAAGAGTTAAATTAAATATAAATTAAATATATATTTTAAAATGTAATTATATCATTGGATTTTAATTTTAAGTTTAATTATTTTATATATATATATATATATATTTTTTTTTTAAATGTTTTTTTTTAAATCTATTTAAATTGTAGGTTAAATAAATCTTTTGATCTTATTCAATCTAATCCGTTTTACAGATTTTTCAGATGAACTTGTCTTTAAAGAACCTATTTTAACTACATTAGTGTTGTCTTTCGAAATTCAGATTCTGAATTAAGTGTTTTATAATTCTTTTAAATTTAATGTCATTAAATACCATCATACCAATTTTTCTTTATGCACTTCATAATTTTTAAATGTAACTCATAATTTTTAAAATGACAATTTTATCTTTGTAAAAGTTATTTTCAGAAAATTTTCCGAACAAGCTAAGAATTCCATTAACATGATTTCTGAAACTAGATATTTAGAATGGAATTTCTAAAACAATTTATAGAATAAAACTTCCAGAATAAACTTTTTAGAATATATAAATTATAATTCGAAACCAGCTTTTCAAAATGTAAATGATATATTTTGAAATGAGCTTTTCAGAACATATTTTCTCAAATAATTTTTTCAGAATATAAATTTTCTAGAATAAATTTTTCAAAACAAACTTTAATATAAATGATAGCTTCAAGGATGAATTTTCTCTTCTTTTGCTTCTTCTCAAGGAGGTGAAAAAAAAAAAGTGTAGTAGTGATGGAGCAGCAACAATAATGACAGTGGTGACGTGGTGCAGTGAGAAATGATATATTAGTCTTTTTCTATTACTATAGGGGTACACTTAGTAATAATGGAGTTGCAGGAAGCAAAAGCCTCACAAATAATACCATGTGATTGTGCACATCCTCTAATAATATATAACTTTTCCCTCAATCTCTATACATTCTTCCCCACCTTTATATTTTATTTATTAATTTTAATAATATATTTTTTTTGAATATGATGAGGAGTTTTATTTTTTTTATTTTTCATTTTCAATAATTGTTTGTGATAGTCGGTGACTGATGGTGAACATTAATGATAAAAAGTAAGTTTTATTATACTTTTACTAATAATAAATATATTTTTGTTCATTTATTTTTTATTTTTTTAGAAATCACAACAAAATCAGAAAAAAAAAATTAATTTTTTTTATCAAAAATAAATATAAAACTAAAAACAACTTATCTTCCCATAAAAAAAAATCTAATAAGATTGCTTCTATATCTTTCCACAATTAGCAACCTTGCTTATGTCTTTCCACAATAACCAAAACATAGAGAGATAAACTTAAAAGTGATGTAAGTACTAAAAAAGACATGCAAGAGTATGAGAGTGGATAGAGAGAGAAAAAACATGCAAAAAGAAAACTTAAAAGTATTATTGAGTATATATAAGGGGAGAAACATGCATTACATATTAAATAACATTTACATTTAATATTACATACTACTTTTAATCTTTTAGTTTCTACATTTGTAATAATTAAAAATACTAAAAAAATACGCGTAAAAATAAAATAAAAAATTTTAAGTACAAAAAATTAAAGATAAAATTCATTTAACTATAATATGAAATAAATAGCTAAACCCAATTTATTTTTTCTCTTACTAAAAAAAGCTAAGAGGGGGGAAAGTTAAAAATGATGACTAGAATCCAAAGGAAATCTATAGAAAGAAATCCAACCCCACCAAACCATATCATCTTCTTCCTATCTCCTTCTTCAGTTTTGGCATCACACTGTGAGCCACCATTTTTTCTTCCTCTCTTTACCTTTCTCTCATGCTCCCTCACACATAAGCTCATCATGGCCACAGCCACCTTTCACAAGTGGCTCACTCATTTCACTGACACAAAGAAATGCAGTTTTTCTCCTGCTTCCAAGGGACACCAAACTCTCTACTTCCACCACTACCATGTAATGCACTTAACTACTTTCTTTACATGTCTCACATCAACACAAGGTTATGCTTAGATTCTTTTTCAGAAGTATTTCTAAGTAAATATTGAATTAGATACACATTTCATAGATCACACATGGATTAGAGATTATAACATTTCATAGTATATATAAATGGATGCAAACTTCACTCAGTTTTAAGAGGTTGAGTTAGGCTTAAATCCACTTCATAATACAGTTTATTGGGATTCTTCTGTGATGAGAGATCTGGGTTGTTATTGACTAGAATTTATATAAAAGTTTAATTAGGGAGAGAAATATGTTTCAATTCTGTGAGATTTTTTAAATAGTATCTAACCCATTTTTTATGAAGCAGAATTTGAACTGTTTTGAGTGAAGACTAAGATGTATGTTAGAGTCCAACCAAGAAAATCAGAAAAACTACGACTAGAATTTGAGAAAATTTAAGATGAGGAATGAATTCATGTATAAGAGTTTTTCATAGCATTTTGAACCAACGCTTTAAGGTATTGGGTTTGTGGGTGTTTTGAGTTCTTGAGATTGTTTAATCCTATGTTTGTGTTTTGTTTTTGGAGTCAGAGACATGTGTGTCAAGGATGCTGCTACCTTTCAATGAACGGTTGCAGAGAGGGACATGAGCAACATGCAAGAACAAGGAAGCCAGTTGGTACCATAGAAACCAGAACGTTGGCAGCAGTTGCATCACCTGCAATGGCTATGTACAGTCTGAACATGGCCATTTCAGAGCTGAAATCAGAGGCTCCGTTTGGTACCTTGTCGGGCATAGTAAGGGTGCAGGTGCCGATTGAAGAGCAGGTTGAGGCCATCGATTGGCTCCATTCACAAAACCATCTTCTGCTTCCTCGTTGCTTCTTCTCTGGAAGGAAGCACAGTCCCAATGGTGAAGAAAACTTGGTGAGCGTTGCAGGGTTGGGTTCTGCTGTTTTCTTTTCCCAGCCACACCCCTTTTCCTACTGGGATTGGATTTCTATAAGGAGGTATTTCACCATTCACCTTCAAAAAGTATTAGCTTAAATTACAGTGGTGATCTTCTTCAATTTTTATCTGTGATGTTAGTTTTTTCTTTCATAATTTTAGTTCAGTTGCTAGACATTATGTAGTATTGGTTTGATTATTAACTCTTTTATTTTAATTAACTGAATTGTTTTTAGTAGAGCTTGCAATAACAGGAAATGTGTTAAAAATAGTGTTGATAACAGTTCTGCTATTAACATTATCTTCACCACTTATTATAGTCTTATATTTGAATCACACAATGCATTGTCATTTGACTTGCTAACAATTTATATCATGTGATGAATTGCTAGTCACTTTAAGTCTTGTATCATTTATATCATCCAAATGAATCATACTATTCAACAGTACTTTTCTTTTTTACTTATTTTACCATTTCTGTCATAGAAATTGGAAAGTAACGTTTGTGTAGAATGTCCAAACTATCTTTTTTGTTTCACAATTTTACAATTCAATATGGTTCATACTGCATAATTTATATAACCTTGATCTTCACACTGCCTTAATCTGCAGTGCTCGTGTACAAAATTAATTCCACCAACTGTGATATATAAAACCTCAAAACCTGTTTATAATTTTCTTAGGTTTTGATTTTCGAAATTTTTTTCACTTTCAAGGTTTCTTTCTGAGAGGTGCCCTTTAGTCCGTGCATATGGAGCTATCCGTTTCAATGCAGAAGCTAAGGTGTCATCAGAGTGGCTGGCTTTTGGTTCTTTCTACTTCATGATTCCTCAGGTGAATAAAGTGTTTTCTTTCCAAAAACTATTCTGCTATTTCCATTTTTGTGTTAGTATTTATAGCATTAGCAGCCAGAGATACCAAGCCAAAAAAAATGACAGGTTGAGTTCAATGAGCTTGAAGGAGGATCAATGCTTACCATAACTATTGCTTGGGATAATGATCTTTCTTGGTCATGGGAAAATGCAATCAATGCACTCCAAGAAACACTTTGCAATGTGAGTGCTAATAGATGGTCTTTTGAGTTACCACAAAACTTTTTCTCCCTTGAAAGCTGTTAGGACAAAACTTAGACATAGTTCCTTTGGTACTTATGGTTAATCTATAATAAGAATTGGAGTTTCACCTTCCAAATTTATATCGACTTTTGATGCAAACTTTTGTTACATTGATCATTGCCATGAAACTCTAATTTTTTGTGTGGAAAAAACCAAAAATACTTTAAGAACTATATATAAGTTGTCTAGAAAGTTATTAAGCAGAATGTTTTATTCAAAACACCACACCTTTGCGGTGTAGGTTTCTTCTTCCATTGTGAACTTTCCAAAAAGTACTCCTCCAACATTAATATTAAGCAGCCATAACATTCCTAGTAATGTAGACTGGGATCTTGCCGTTAATAGAGCTTTACAAATGATAGAGCGAAACGACTCCTTATTAACCAAGGTAATGCACATTTCTGCTCTCTATTTTTGTATTTTATTTCCAAGCTTTTGTATCATAACTTGTGTTTCAAGAGTCCATATGAAAACTAATCTTCTTATGCCATTTTGGAAACTCAGGTTGTGCTAGCACGTAGCACTAGAGTAGTGCCTACTGCTGATATTGATCCTCTTGCATGGTTATCTTGCTTAAAGGTATTGCACTTGTGTTCTTCATTCTGTCCCAAGCAAATTGATCTGTGTTCATATTATTTAGTAGCAAATTTTCTTATGCTCCCATCAAAACTATTACAGGTTGAAGGTGAAAATGCATATCAGTTTTTACTTCAGCCACCAAATGCACCAGCATTCATTGGAAACACAGTAAGCATGCACTAAAACGGTTTTATATATTCTTACCGATATATCATTTACATGACATGTCATGATGTTGTGCTGAACATTCCTCAAAGTACACCTACAAATGAATTTGGCACGAAACTCTAACTTAATTTAGGTTAATAGCTTAATTTTGCTTACTTTGCATATCATTAGGTGGATAACATTTTCAAGAACTGTTTACTGAATTGAATCAGCAATGATACGTTTTTCTCCTCAGTTTCCATTTTAATTTTTATGAACTTGATGAATAGCCAGAGCAACTATTTCACAGAAAATGGCTCCACATTACTAGTGAGGCTTTGGCTGGAACCCGTGCTAGAGGAGCATCACAAGCACTAGATCGCCAAATTGAACTTGATTTACTTACTAGGTATACCTTGTTACTTAGATCTTTGACCAAAACCTATGATGCACGAGTATTTTGAAAATATCAGGATACGGTAGGAGACATGTACATATTGAATAATGTATAAAAATTCTTAAAACATAATAAATATATAATTGCAATACTGTGAATCCAAATTAAAATCACATTTATTAGACATTGTCAAAATAAAAAGTTATAAATTATTATCATCATAAAATATTGGTGCTTTACAGTTAGATACTTCATTGATAAGTAACAGTAAAGTATCTTAGAGTATCGGATACTGATATGTGTCGGATACGGATACCATAGATCAAAACTGTTGCTTTAGACTAATTTTCTTGATGCATGTGATATCTACCATTTACTTTTATGTCTGGCTCCTCAATTTTTGTTGTTCAAGTTTCTGTCATTTGTTTACAGTCCAAAGGATGACATTGAGTTCACCATAGTTAGAGACACCGTAAGAAGAAAATTAGAGGTAAGTTTATTCGTGTAATTTTAATTATTAGCATGGATTGATTATCTGTTTAGAAGATGCTTTAATCTGCATTTATGATCTTGTTTCTTATTGAATATTTGCTTGAGCCATTAGACAATTCATAGGTCAACTTGAACAAGAGTTGAAAGGAGGAGCAAGAATTGGAAGGAGGAGATTCAATTTCAATAAAATGATTATTGGTTGTAGGATGTGAACTTTTAGAAATTAGAATCTGGTTTACATATCTTTAGCCACCTGTCAGTGTAAAAATCCAGACACCATGGTAGATTAATTGTAGAAGTTTCTCTAATTATAACATTGAAGTTATGTTGTCCTCCATACGACCAAACCATTGTTGATTGAAAGTCTGAACTCTGTGATACCACACTCAAACATGTTTCATTTTTCATATTACTTTTGCATTTCGATATATCCACTTTAGAACAATTTTAGCATGAAGGAGATAAACCTTTTATCTCATGTTTTTCTATCAGGCAGTATGTGAAAGGGTTGTGATCAAGCCAGAGAAAATGATAAGAAAACTCCCCAGGATTCAACATTTGTTTGCTCAATTATCTGGCAGGTTGAGAAGCGAAGAAGATGAGGTAAACATAATATAATTTCAGTACCAAGTAAATTATGTTTCAATGGACATTCCTTGTGAGGCTCTAATTTTCAGTTCTTTACAAATAGAAGAATTTATTCGACAATAATCAGGTTGTTCATCTGCTCTTTTCCTTTTTGATCTTTTAGTTTGAAATTTTGTCATCTCTTCACCCTAGTCCAGCTGTTTGTGGATTTCCAACAGAAGAGGCACAACTTTTAATTGCAGAAACAGGTACATCCTCTTTTTTCATCTATTACCGTTTCTACCCAATCAAATATTTTTCCTATTCATTAAAGGATTTTTAGCCTGAGCATTTGGATTTTTGGTTTGGAAATAGAGGAAGTCATTAAACTGCAATAAAGTCACATTCTTTAGTGCAATGTAGAAACTGAGAGGAGCATAACTTGCACTAAGACATGAAAGTCCATGTACGGACTGAAAATTTAGGGGAATTGGAATATGTTATCTGGGCAGAATGATGGGAACAGAAGTGAGACTTACTCATATTATGCTATATATACTGATTTAGGCTTAGTTTAAGACCCTTTTATCAACACTTTTCTAAGGCAAGAATGCCAAGGCCAAGCAAAATTAAGTTTACAGTTGTATACAGAGAAGTTAAACAAGAAAGCTTTTAAAAAAGTTGAGGTGCATTGAGTTAATTTTAACTTATGCAAAGTTTGATTCATTTTACCTCCATGATTCATTTCATTGTTTTCTTCTATAAACACTTACAATCTTCCATACTAGATTTTAGCAAACTTGATAACTGGATATTATATTAGTGTACTCTGCTGAAGCTAAGCTAAGTGTGTTGAAAGTTATATATTGGGTAGAAATGGACATAAAGAGCAATATATAAGGAGAAAAGACCTTATCAACCTATTGTTAAGTTTTGAGTTGGAGATAATGTCATGGTGTCTCATATGAATTCACTGCTAAAGTTTTAACTCCAATCATTTTGATAAAATTTACTTACTTTCAAAGACAATATGCAGAAGTATTTGATCGAGGGATGTATGCTGGACCAGTTGGTTGGTTTGGAGGAGGAGAGAGTGAATTTGCTGTAGGCATCCGGTCAGCATTGCTGGAAAAGGTTAGCTATATAAGGGGTTTTTCAAATGACATTCAGTTTGCATAGATTGAAGTTTTTTTGGAGATTTTGATTATATTCCAAAATTATTCTTATTAAATCAAACGTTTTATTCTCTACACTTTTGTTCAAGCGTGATTAAGAACTCTCATATTGATGAATTTGGTTCTTAAACTTTAAAAACCATGTGGATTTAGTCTCACCTAACTTTTAAAAACATATAAAGATTAGAGAAGGTACTGAATCCATTTGGTTTATAAAGTTCAAAAACAAAATTCATAGATGGAAAATGTAAGGATCCTAAAACTACAGGAATCATTTTCTTGTGTATTTCTCATGTAGTACTGTAGCAGGAAATGCATCTGATTTATTTTGCATTAATATTAACATGCATCTTGGTGACAATAGCATATCACTCTCAGAATAGGTTGCTTCCCTTGAGTTTCAGAAGTTTGCACAGATGAAGAGAGATTTTATCTTTTGTTGAGATTAAATATTGATAGCTTTGAAATTCCCATAAAAATATGTGGAAATTGTGGAAAATAACTATGAAATCCCATAAATTTCAGAAATCTTACTATTACCTATTCATGATGTCTTTAGCATCAATCATAATCTTGTCATGTTTTGATTATAGGATAGGGGTGCATTTATATATGCTGGGACAGGGATTGTGGAAGGAAGCAGTCCTTATCTGGAGTGGGATGAGCTAGAACTCAAGACATCTCAGGTGTGTTTGTGAATGCAGCTCAATATGGGTGTAAATTCATGCATGGCTCTTTTGTTTAGAGCTAATGCATCCTTCAAAAAGATTGTTAAGGAATTTTTCACTTCACATGATTGTTTTGCACCATCTACAAAGATTCCTTGTCCTAATGATTGTTGAATCATGTTTTGTAGTTCACCAAGTTGCTCAAGCTTGACTTGCCTCAGAGACAAAAAGTAGATTGTAAATGAGCTTCACTGATACGGTTAGCATTGTTAATGACTGAATTTTTAGTTGATGAAGTTCTTTAATAGCCTCTGTGGTTAGGGATTGGTGATTCATGGTTTCTGTTTATCAACTGTTGCATTGAATTAGATTATAAAACCCATAGAGAGGATAGTTTATTTTATCAAAATCTACCATTTGTTTGATCAATTTATTAGGACTTCTCTGACTAATTCCCAAGTAAAAAGTGGAGTTAAACAATTCCATCCATCCAAAATGATTTGTGCAATTAATGTATACAAGCAATCATCTTAAACTACATAAAGAAATCACACCAATTATTTTGAATAATATGGATGAACCCCATTTTTATTTGAGATAAATTAGACAATTCTTTTTAGTATAATCAAACAAAAGGTAAATAATTAAGGAAATAATTATTAACTTTTAGTTTTCAGTGAGAACTCTGTAAAGTAGATAATCACTTCCTCCAAATAAAACTCTTGCAAACATGCACCATCCTTAGATTGGTCATGTTTCATTCTAATGTGAAGACATATACTTATCCATTTTGAACTGTTTTTTTCAAAAGTATGAAGAAAAATCAATTCTCCCCTAACTCTAACTGGTTTATTTGATTGCTAATTCTTCTCTTGTTCTTGCAGATTATGGTGTTTCCTTCCTTTGAATATTGGCCTAATAAATTTGGCAATTCTGAGGATCTGGACAACATTTAGTTTGTACAAATGAGGTTTATATAATGGATTAATTTCTTGGCTCATTTGAGAAGATTCAACAAAACTAGTCAATTTGTATATGGGTTAAGAAGCCAAGACTACAATTCTTTCCCCTCATACCTGTGTGGTATTAGGGATTAATCAAACTACTTTGTCAATACAATCTAGCAAGGGATTTTGCATTGGAGGGGTTAAATCAAGGTGTTTGCAAGTAATTTTAGCATTTTAATTAAGCTTTGTATCTTCATTACCTGATAAATCACAAATAAAAATATTTTCCTAGTCAAATACAAAAAGAATACATATTCATGAACTTGTGGAAAAAGTTTAATATAAAGATTACGTGTCTATCTAGTTATAACTAGCTAACATATTCAATTAGAGAAAAGGTTGAATACTTTTTTTATCCTACTGTAAAAATTAATCTTACTATTTTAAATGTTCTTACTTTTTAGCTGGATTTAAACAGCATCTCATCTCAATGAATTGTGTAAAAAATTTCAGATTTTTTTTATCGAAAAACAAATTCGGAATAAATTGTCAAAACCAAAAAAAAAAAACTTGATAAATATGGACAGAAAGAAAATTTTTGGAATCCAAATTAAATAAGAACAAACTACAAAACTCAATGAAAATTTTTGTAATAGAAAACACTAATGAACAAATAGCATTCAAAAACTCAAAGATTAAAAAAAAGGGTCAAAAAAGTTTCTACAAATTTTATGATAAAAAACACAAACACTTGATGTGCACTTCTAAGAGTCAATGTAATAGGTAAAAAACTAGAATTATTTGACAATTATAAAAAAACAGACAAGACTAATGACAAAACAAGATTAGAAACATTAACTCTCACCAAATTACACACAAAACTGAATCAAAAACACAAAATCATTCAAGAAAAAAATACCCAAATTTGAACTAAAATGTATTTCAACAAAAAATTTAGGGTTTTGGTGCATATTCATCATACATCACAAAGAAACAACAAAAATTGAAAACAAATAACTCTACAACAATTAAAGTGAGATGAACTGAACCTAAGAACATGAACATGAAGAACAACCTATGGAAATTTAAGAAACATTAAAAACAATAAAAATAATCGGTGGAAACTGGAAAACAAACTGAGGAAACTCAAAATAACAGTGACAACTTACAAAAAAACGAAGAACATATGGAAAAAGACAAAGATATGGTGCGACATAGTGAAGAACACTAAAAAACAACCATACTTTTTTTTTTTGAGATTAAGGCTTATCTGGATTGTAGTCTTGCTCTGACCTACCTGATACAATCCTTCTTGAGTGTTTAGTGAATATTGATGGAAGACAACGAAAGACTTGTAGATTTGTGGAGGAAGCTCCGAATGTTCATGAGGGTTCTTGGTTTGGGTGTGAAATTACAAGGTCCAAAGGTCAAGGAAGAGGTTAGACCAACTTCCTTGAGTTTCTAAGAATACAATGAGCATCATAAAAGAGAGACTTGGATAAGTGCGTTAAGAATTTCAAAAACATAATTTCATATATCAATCAAATTTAGAAATTACAAGAGGGGAATCTCTTATTTATAAGCTAAGGAGACTCCTATGATGACTATGAAGTTCTCAAAATACTCTTTATTCCTAACATGCCATGTAACAATCCTATGTATAAAAAACTCTCCATTCTTAACATTCCATGTGAGAATCCTATGTACACGAAACTCTCAATTCGTAGTTTTCCATGTGTCTTTGAATGATTGGAGAATCATGGGAGGAGGCACCTAACTTACTCTTAAGGAGTTTGAAGAGTCATCATGCAAAAAAGAGACACCCAGAAGGTATATGTCTTTTTGGAGAGAATTATTCCTAAATTGGCTCAGAAATACAAAGTCAGAAATTATTATTCTATAATTTATATTTTATACAAAACTAAGGCATATATTATCTTTTGTTTTCTTCCAAGTTGATCATCTGCTATTAGTTGAGAACAATAGTGGATTTAGCAAGGATGAAATTGCATAAACTAATCTCCTATTGAAACAGGAATAATTCATCCTCCTTCAAACCATCCAAACTTAAAAGTACAAATTGCGCACATAATATATATTGGTTCATCCACTACTTGGGCTACGTCTTGTCCTCTTTAGCAACTCGCATAAGAGTCTTTATCAATATAAGTATTCTACACCTCTCTAGATACACAAGTATTTATGGAGTTCTCCCTCTCTTTCCTTAAGTTCTTCGATGGTAGATGGTTTGGGTGATTGGAGAATTGAATAGAAATGGGTAAGAACATGAATGGTTGGGTTCGGAGAATGGTGTTAAGAAGGAGGTTAGGTCAACCTTCTAGCTTTTTCTAAGGCTTTTACACTTAGAGAGTGAGAGAAAAAGAAAAGTGAGACTTGAGAGAAATTATAAAAACCATTTAGGCAGAAATTCATTACTCAATTAAATTCTTATTTTTACAATAGAAAATATCCTTATTTATAGAGTCAAAAGTGACTAATGGAATTTAAAAACTCTCCAATCATGAAGTAACATGTGGCACCTAAAATACTCTCCATTCATGATTTGTTGTGTGGAAATCCATGCACCTTCAAGCTCTCCATTGAGGATGTGACAAATGGCATCAAGGAAGAGGAGAAGGCAAGTAGGAGGTGCCTCTTGCTCTGTGTGTGGAAGAAGACTAGTCACTTTGGAAAAAGGAAGGAAAAGACTCCATGTAGGTGTCCATGTGGCGCATATGTTGATGCCATTTAGACTTCCCTTTAAGCTCTTCTATTCTAATCTAGAAATTGTAAATTGGCCCAAATACAAGGCATAAACAAAATTTTAAAGACTGAATTAGAAATTCCTAATTACTCTATATAAATTTACAAGTCTTCAAAAAGAGAATCTTCTAGAAAAAAATCTTTTATTCAACATTTCTTCTCTTTTGAGCCTGATGTTTTAGGTGGTGATGATGGTCCTCCATCAAGTATTCTCCACCTCTCCAGGTACACAAGTATTGTACACCTCTCCAAGTAACAAGTCTCAATCTCCCCCTACGACTAAGACCTGCTAACAAGTGAGAAAAACATCATCGACAAGAGAGCAAACAGAGAAAAATCAAAGGCCAATCTTTACACAATGAAGGATCTATAATATATGGCTCACTCCCCAAACTATGAGTTTTGTAAATAACACATGTGAAATATTATCTTAGAACACTAATACAATGAATGCTAGATAGAATGTAATGATCTTTGTATGGTTGTTTATTTCTATTCAAGGATATATATTTGTTCAGATAGTGATCGTTGAAGCTTTCATTCATTACTTTGTTCACATAGTTGTTGGACGTTGGATTAGGAAATCATTCATGTTGATTGATTTAATTTGCATCATGAACTTCAATTGTATTTGAAAATTTTCTTCTTTCAATCCTAAAGTGAATGTTGATTCATTAATCTCGCAATCTTCGAGTATCCTTCCTTTTCCTTTTTATGTATCATTCATCATCTTCTTCACGTTCGACGTTGAATATGGCAACTCTTGCTTTGATTATATTCTTTGCTCCTTTGAGTATATGGAACAATTTGAATTGTTTCTTTTATGATCTTCTTATGAGAATGTTAACCCTTTAAAACTTGTGACTTGAATCTTCAATCATATCTTTTTCACATGTGCTTTCACTGTAATTATCTTGGATACTGAGTATGGAAACATTTGCTTTGTTTGTTGCGTCACAAATTCTTTAAAATTCTTTCTCTTTTGGAAACTTTGATCTGATTATTTTGATGTTCCTTGAATCAAGTTCTCCATAGCGTGAATTACGCTCTTCTTTTATCCATGTACTTGTTCTTCAAATATCTTCTTTAATATGCTCTTTTCAAAAATTGTACTGACTCTTCTTAAATGTGTGTGCATTTGCTTGAATTTGCCTAATTATGCAGAGTTGTACGAAGTAGATAATTATAAGTGACTTAGTGAAAAAGAATACTTATAGTATTCTTTTCAAAGAAAAACAAAAAAGATAGCTATAAATGATATGAAAAACAAAAAAGATAGCTATAAATGATTTTTGCATACTTGTTGTAAGTTAAATGTAATAATAAGAATTGTAATTGTTTATTGATTAGTGAAAATTTTTTTACGTTGGTAAAGAAAACATGAGCATAACCTGTGTTGAAATAAATCAATATAAACACTAATTGATTCTCTACTAATCAATTATCCTTATACTAACTTTAGCAGTATACAAAAACCTTTTTATCACTCCTAAATAGCCTCTTCAATATCATTTAGCAAAAATTTCAGAAAAAAAAAGTTAAACTCTATTCAACTATTTCTTGTAAAACTAACCTGATTCATTTTTTTTTTAATTATATATATAACATAATTAAAAAAAGTAACTCATTAGTTCAAAATAAATATTAAAAAATATTCTCTCTTATAATTTTAAGAAAATGACACACTTTCTTATTATATTGAAACTATTTTTTTCTCATAATTATTTTTAATTTTTATATTTTAAAACTTTATTTTTAACTCTTTATAATTTAATATTTAAGTTTTAGCTAATATGATACGTTTCTTTATAATTTAATATTTAAGTTTTAGCTAATATGATACGTTTAAATAAATAAAGGGATAATAATTACTTTATTAAAATTATAATGTAAATATCATTTATTAAAAATATAAAAGATAATAAGTATTATTTATGAAAAGTATGAGACATCAGTATTATTTATTAAAAGTATAAAAGATTTACATGTTTATTTAAAAAATATATATAACAATGTGAGTGTTGTCTTATTAACAATATAATATATGCACATATTTGTTTTAAAAGTTAAAACAAAATGTGAGTGCCATTTAGTATATTTTTAAAAAAAGGAAGATTAATTTCTTCAAATAAAAATAATGTTTTTCATTAATCAATAGGGATTATTTTGTTTATAAGTAAACTGGAACAACCTGTATCATTTTATTCATACATTAATTTATTATAACTAAGCATTATTAGGAAAATTTTACAAAGTAAATCACAAAAAAACCATGATTCGATAATGATATTATACTTGTTTTCACTGCTTAACATGTCAAAAAGCTTTTATCATTGTTAATTGTTAAGGAATTCACTTACATTTTTTTTATTTATTTACTTAACTTAACTACTAAAATTTTATCCAAGTATCTTATATTCTAAATTAATCGATATAAAGAGTAAAAAAAATTTAAAGTATCTAAATATTGGTTTATAAATTTTTATTAATAACAAAAATTATTTTAAATATCAATAATTTTTTAGTTTATAAAATAGTATCTAACTTTATAATAATTAATTATTTTTTATTTCTAAAATGAGTTGTTATTTAATTATTTTTGTATAATGAAGAATTAAAAGTAAATAAATTAACTTAAGCTCATAAAAGATGAATTAATTAAAAGTATTATGAAAGTTTACATGTGAATGAATAATGATCCTTACCTTTGTGTTTGTAAATTTGAAGATGAAGAGGAGAAAAGTAGAAAAGAATGTAGGAAAGTTATGGGGACAAAAATGTTGGTGAAGGGGGAGAATGGTATAATGAAATGTTGTTAAAGTTGTTAGGGAGAGGTTATGATTGATTAAGGGATGCACATGGAAACTGGAGTGGTGCTATTCTATTCTATTCTAGGGATAGAGAAAGTCTACCTAGTATTCTAAGATGCCATTCACTCCGAATATTCTTCATTCATTCATTCAAACCAGTTGACCTAATTTTGCTGTTTGGACTGAGATCATAGGGCAAACCCTGTCGGAGAATATGCAAAATTTGATGCCTCATCGTTACTGTTACTGTTCATCGTGTCTTTTTCTCACACTTCAAATATTTTATTTCCTCTGAGATCAACCCACTCTTCATTTTTTTTCATCTTTAAATTAATTAATGCTGTAATCATAATAAAGTTCATAAAAAACTAAATAAATAATTATGAAATCCTATAAATTGATGAATTCATTTTTGTCAGTTAACTATATTAATCAAATGATAAGATGAAACTCTCTACTCCACATATATATTATTATTTTCTTTTAAATTTTTATTTATATTCATTTTTATTATTAAAACATATTATTTCATTATAAAAAGAAATTATAAAGTTAGGAAAAGAGAAAAAATAGTTTTATAGAATTTTTTTTCCCTTAACTATTATATTTTCCAAATTTTCTCACTCAATTTTTTTGACGTTTTCATAACTAAATTTTTGTAAAAATGGTAATGTATTACCAAAAAAATTAACAATATAAATAAAATTGAAATTGTATTTAGGGAATTTTTCATTTTAACTATTCTTAGTTATATACAAATTTATTTTTATTTTATCCTTATATTAATATTTTATTTAGTTATTTTATTATTTTATAATTATTTAAATTTTAAAACCAAAAATAATAGTACAGTGCTTTTGAAAAATTAGCTTAGATTCACAATATTTGGTATGGAAGTTTCCAACAATTAACTACATCTACATTTAACTTTGATACACTCTTGTAAAAAAGAAACTTTAACCCATAGTTTGGTTCGATGTTTTATAAATAATATTTGATTAATGTCTTGTTGAATGAAATTCGAAAAGAATATATTCTAAATATGATTACAAGTCAATTTGGCAATATTGAAATAATATGGTATATAAATATGTTAGATAATATAGTTAAGGTTATTTTTGGATTCGAGATATTTTTCACTTTGAAATTTGATAATTTTTTTATTAAAAAAAAATTAAATTTGGGTATTTAAGGAATATTTTAACCTGTATAAAAAAATTGTAAAGACGGTGTTAACACCCTACAATAAGATCATCCAATCTAATATAAAGAATAAACTTTAACAACACACAAAAAATTGTACAATACAAAGAATAGTATTTAGAATACATTCTTCTATTTTAATAGTTTCACATTCCATTAATGCACTCAATAGATATACAACAATATAAACCAAAGCAGACACACATACATATATTTCTCTCATCGAATAAAAGTAGACTTCAAATGTTCCAATACTAAGATTTACAACCTTACTTTGAATGTAGAAACAAAAATTTCGGCATTGTATCTAGTTCTATGTATTCTATGGGTCATCCATACCAAGGCATAGAGTCATGTTATATAGAAAATATCTTCTACATTATTAAAAATGATACTATTCTTATGGTTCCAAATCATTAGGACTATATCTATTACCACTAGAAAATTATTAAATAAAAATCAATATTAAAGACAAAAAATAATTAATTTCTATATTCACTAAATTAGATACTATTTTAGAGACTAAAAAAATTATCGATATCTAAATTAATTTATATTATTAATAAATAATTTTTAAATTGATATCTAATTAACTAAAAATTATTTTGATATTATATCTTTTTGTCAACAATTGTTATAGGCAATTCGGATCTTTTGTGAATGACTTTACATGTAGTTTACATGTAGGGGTAATATCTCAAGTATTTTTGCATTTTTGTACACAAGATCGAGTGAATTTTACAAAAACACACTTGCCTTTAGGTTAGTTAGGGAGTAAACGAGAAGGTAAAATGCATAATCAATAAATCATATATATTTTGATATTATTATCTATTTATATTATTTTTAACGAGTTTATAACTGTATGAAACTTGATGGCAACCTTATATCCAATTTAACTTTAATTAGTTATAATATATTTAATTCTCTAAGTATTTATTATATTTAATCAAAATGTATTACATAATTAAATCTATTTACCATATAAAAAATTGTGATTAGGCATACATGTTAATTTAACTTAATTTGTCTAAAGGGTAAAGCATGGATTCTCTATATAAAAAGTATAACTTTTTTATGGAAGAAGTCCATGGCTTTGCTACTGCTATACTTGATTAAGTAATTAACTTCAAATTTAAATGATACATATGGAAAAGCCCTGTGGATAAAATTCTCAAATCATTTTTTTTTCTCACAGAATAAATAAAAGAACCTCCAAATGATTTTTTATAAATATAAATCGGAATTGTATTCGTTTATTTACTTTAAAGAAAAATTTGTGATCAGAATATATGTCTTAGGAATATATTTATCACTAAAATTGAAAGTATACGACTCACTCTTATATATTATCTTCTCCCTAAATCTCTAATTTGACTTTGTTCTGAGATATTATTCTTGACTGAAAGAAAGTTTGAAGGAAGAGATCGACTTCAACATTTGCAACTTTTTTTGGTGGTTTTAAATATATTTTTTTAAAGGGTGATGTTTCTAATAATTTGCTTAGAGCATAAGGGTGCATATACACTAATGGTGTGGATAAGCATAAGCATATAATTGTCCAAGATTGGTATCTGAAAAGAGCTTTTGGGTAGAGAATATAGACACTGCCAAAACAATGGCATAAAACCAATCAAAATTTAGTTGTGTGTGTACTTGTGCATAATTAGGCCTAAAGTATAATAGTCTATGCAAAACCTTGTTATTTGACACATGTCTTTCTTTGTCTCACAATCATAATTTTATCAAATAGGGGTTGTGTTTTACCATGTGCCTTTTGGTTTGTTGCAAGAGTCACACCTTCCCATTTTTTTAACTCCTAAGGAAATACATTATGTGTGCAAGATGTGAGAATTAAACTAAAAGAATGTGTCAGATTCATCACCCGCTGCAATGATTTAACATAAATTATTGTATGCATAAATGAATATACTAAAGAGAACTAAAACGATAACTATTATGCGATCAATAACTACCTTTCACTCAAGTAACCTGTGTGTGCAGAAAGTAATTATGAAAATGCAGGTGGATTTTCTATGGGATTGGAGCTCTATGAGGGGAAGAAAATATCTTGATAAAGTGGGAATAGTTGTGTAAAAAGGTTTAGGAACTAAGAACATGAACAAATTTAATATTATGTTACTAGGAAAATGAAAATAGAGGTTTGCAAGTGATAGATTTTATGAACGAAGTGCAAAGTAATACTTTAGTGAATAACATGGATGATGAGTGGTTATGGAGGGTTGAAAAATCAAACCTATACTTTGTACAATTTGTGTATAGAAAACTAATCACCCTATCCACTAATTAGAAAGGCTTAGATTTGATGTATTCTGGAAAACTAAAGGATTAGCATTATCGGCCCAATGTTATGCATGGAGAGTGATTATAGGGAAAGTAGTCACACACTACAAGAAAATCATGAAATAGAAACCAATCTTTAGAGACCAAAATAATTAGTTACAATAGGAACTAAAATAGAGACCATTTTAGAAACTAAAAAAAAATTGGTTTCTAAATTAGTTTATATTATTTTCTATTATTGTTAAATAGTTTCTAAATTGGTATC
>Ga0123342_1001456_pt1 | contig 39835 bp, 10 predicted proteins | sample Turbeawhitnodule_FD_89960 | JGI IMG/M metagenome (GOLD analysis project Ga0123342, IMG submission 89960) | Root nodule microbial communities of legume samples collected from Mexico - Turtle bean Mexico white nodule | ecosystem: Host-associated > Plants > Roots > Nodule | place: Mexico: Nepantla...
AATATTTTTTTTTTTAGTTTTATACTTCATTTTTGAATCTCACTATTTTTTTTTTTTTTTTGGTTTTATTGCTTTTAGATTGTATAAGAAGTTAACGAAAACACAACCACCACCAATTAAAATACCACAAAACCTACCTCAGCCACCAATGTTCACCATCAACCACCACAAGCAACTAACACCCATTGGAAATGAAGAAGAAAACACTACACTCTCCACCATACATAGAAGAATATTGTTGAAATTAAAAACTACTATGGAAGTGCTAAGAGATTGTATGAAGGTGGTGGGAGAATTTGTCTTAACCTTTTGAATCTGTCAACTCGCATTGGCTCTTTTCGCCTAACCTGCCAACTCGTCGGTAGTAAGCAAGGTAAGAAGGATCATTCTTTCATCCTTTATTTAGGGTGTTTTTTAGAAGGGTGTCATGCTTTTAAAATAAAAAATTAATGATTGTCAATACTTTATACAAAATTGTATTTATATTAATTTCTTTATGTATCATTTGATTTATTGAATTATTATTTATATTTATTTTGTTTTGATACATATTAAATTTTGATTTGATTAAAATATTCAATTTTATTATTATTTTTTACATTTTTATTATAAAAATAATAATACCAATAATTACAACAAAATAAATATATTTTAAAAAATAAATATTACAAAAAGTTTTAAAAATGATGGGTCAACCACCAACCCATCAGTCCACCTATGACACCTATGATATATATGACATGATGAGTTATCAAAATCACATATTTTAATATTTATAAAAAATAATGTCAATTTTTGTTGTGACCAAATTTTTAAGGAGTGCCCTAAGATTTACGTGAACCACAAAAATTCAGATTTTCTTATCCTTCATTTATTTTACTTTCATTTTATTTGTGGTCATTTCAACGTCTCTGGGTTCTTTCATGAACAGTACCAAATATCATGTGAATTCCATCAATCTTTAATTAATTCATAGGAGATTTAATTCTTTTTAATTTTAATTTTAAAATATTATATATATATATATATATTTGTTTTTCTTGCTCAATGTTAGGATTTCTAACTTCATACCTTATTCATATTATGGATAACTGAGTTAGATTTCAATTATTTTACATGAAAATATAAAAATATATTTATTTTTTATGTAAATTTTAAAATATTTATGTTTTGAATTTATTTTTTATTTTTTTATATATTTAATAAAATTCAATACATAAAAAATAATATTCCAAAACTATATAAATTAAAAATATTACACTAATCTAATCCTTAATTCTCATAAATCTCAAATTTTTAGGTTCTAACCTTCCTTCCCTTCATTAATTCTAAGTCTTCGAAGTTTTCACGTAAAAATGTAATTCATTAAAAAAATTTAAATTTTGGTTTAGGATGATGATATTTTAATACTCATTAAATAAAAAATATTCATTTAACACTCCTAAATAAAAATATTTTAATGATATTTATTTTAGATTTTAATTTAAAATTTTAATATACATTATTATATTATTAAAGTGGGTTTTTTTAAGAGTCTCAAAGAAATATTTCTCTTTAGTTTAACATTATATTTGCAATAATTATTTTTTTTCTTCCTTAAATGAGATTGAGTCTATCCAAACAGGTTTTAATTTGAGAAGAGAAATTGTATGGTCTAAAATGTTCACAAAAAAAGGATAATTTTTTAGGGTTTAAACACGTGCTAAATGGTTCACTTTATAAGTTGCGATTCATTATTACGACTTTATCTCGCACGTGTTTAAACAATCGTACATGTTTTTTTAACTAAAGTAATGCACCACGTTTTCTTAAACAAAAGTTATACTATACACCATTTGTTTAAAAAAAAAAAAAAAACTATACATCATGTTTTGTTTTTCCTATAAAAGTAAAACATCTTCTAAATTTAAATGAAAACTCTTAAAAAATAATAATAATTTTTTCTATCATACTATTAGGACGTTATAATTCGATTAAATATGAATTGATTATGACTTGGATAAACATAAAATATACTTCAATTTTTTATTTTATTTGAACCAGACAAAAATTAACTTATTTCCATGTATAGATCTATTTAATTTGATTTGGACTCGGATTGATTTGGCTAATCTACAGTTTAATTTATACCCAAACCAACTTGATTTGATCTGAACTTTGGTCGACTTGACTTAATTCTAATTTGGACTGAATTGATTAATCTTGTATGAACTCAACCTCATACTATCTTACTTTAGTATGATTTGAATTAACATATTTTATAACAAAATAATTTCGTAAATTAAAAAAATTAAAAATATAAAATAATTTTAAAAAAAACTTTAACAAAACATGACATCGAATATCTACTACCAAATATTATTAAAATTTTAACACTTAGTTAATATTTAAATAATATTTTTAATATAATAATAATTGAAATTATTTATCTTAAAAATATATATATATATATATATTAAATTAAAATTATTTTATTTAAATACATTTAAAATAAAATAATTTAAAACAAGGTAAGTTCAAATTTAATGTATTTAAATATATTTAAATTATGATTTTTCTATCGAAATAAAAGATGTATGTATTTTGTGGTTTGGTCTAATTGATATTCGTTTCTAAACCCGAAAATAACATGTGTGGTCACTTTTGGGGTGACAAGTTTTCAAACCGAAGTTGACTCCTTTGTCTTATTTGGCTATTTTTGGTAAAATTAATTCATTTTTTTCTAAACTTAAATTTTTTCATTTTATCGGGTTGCATGCATTTTGCCAAATTATAAATGGCTGATTTTTCGTGTACCAGATCAATTTAAATTTGCATTCAATATATTTTCATGAAATGTTTTTTCTTGATTTAAAAGATTTAGTCTTCCACGTGTTGATATTCGTAAGTCAAATCAGAAAGTTTTAGATATAAGTCCAAAATTAATATGTTACTTCTGGATTTGGTCATCCGGAAGCTTATTTTGACAACATAAATAACTTTATGGATGTCAAGATTCGTAAGCAGCAAACATAAATAAGTGTCGGATCCTGATCTTCAGCATCATTTACAACTCATCATTCCAAAATTCATAACTCATAACTCATTTTTGTATATGACTATCTGAAAGCTTAAATGAAGCACGAAAATGACCTTTTAAATATCTAAATCTGAAACATATAACAATCACTTATAGATTTCTGCATCAATAAGCAAACATGAAACCAAAACAATGTTGAGTTTTAAATAGTACGTGGAATACATGTCTTAAATGACACGATTTACCAATATAAATTTGATTTTTCTAAAAGTGGATCATATGCTAAAGTATAATATTTCAAAGATTCATAATATTATTTTTATAAAAAACTAAAAATGAACTTCAATAATGTAAAACTTTAATCTTTGTTTTTTAATTTTTGTATTAGCATTTTAATCCTGAGAAAAGTTGTCAACCACAACTTTGGATTACTCTTTTTTTTTCAAAATAATGTTTTAAATGATAAATTTGAAGTTGTTTGGTGTACAAGTTGAAGCGCAAATCGCACATTTATAACGATGTGAATGGGAAGGCGTTGAAACAATCATAATAATTTTTTTGTCATTTATTTTTCCTGTCATTTATCTCTCTTGTATTTTAATTTCTTAAGTCTTCTGTTTATTCCATGTTTTCCAATGCTCCTCATGACTGATCATTTTTATTTTGTCACGTTTTAAATTTTTTTTATTAATTATTTATTTTGTTGTAAATTTATTATTCATTGTACTTGTATGATTCGATAAAATGTATTTCTTATTTTTCTGATGTTCATTTTCTATTAGTACTAATGAACATTCAATACAAGAGAATCATGAAATAAAATTTAATTTTAGAGAAAAAAATAATAATTAGTTGTTATAGTGGTTAAATTAGAGATTGGTTTCTAAATTAGTTTATATTATTGTTAAATAGTTTCTAAATTAGTATCTAATTAGTTACCAATGTTTTAACCACCAATTATTTATATTCTAAATTTGGTAGCTAACTAGTTACCAATTTAGAAACCATTTAACAATAATAGACACTAATTTAGAAAAAAAATAGTTTGTAAAATAGTCTTTAATTTAATCATTAAAGTAACTAATTATTTTTTTCTCTAAAATTGGTTTTTATTTCATGATTTTTTTAGTAATTTCTCAATTCATCTTTTTTTTTATAATCTCTTATTAAAAAAAAAACTAGTATATGAAATACTTATGAATTTTCCACTATTAATGCCATGAAAATTCCAAATTAAATCTCAATTTTAAGATAATAATAAGGTCACACCATAACCATATATAATCACAATCTTCAAAAACATCAATTTGTAATTTTAGATAATAAAACGTAGGTTCTTAGAACACCACTTTGACCATCAACCTCAAATTTTCAAATTAGGAATACTTGATAAAATGAGAATATTCCAAAGTTCATATAGAATAGTATTATAAATCAAGTTAATGTAACTATTAGAATGTCGACTCAATCATTAGAGTTATAATTAAATAAAAGATGGATAATAACAATTATAAGATTAATTAACATGTTTTCCTAATAAATGACAAGTAACGAAGATTATATTGTTAAAAAGAATCAAAGATTTGATTCATTCAAAAGAAAAATCCAATTGAAAGAAGCTTCAGTTTTTTATTAAAAAAAAAAGAAACATAGAGAAAATAGAAACTCGACTTAAAAAACTGAAGTTTAGATTTTAAAAACAATAAATAATGTTTCATATTTGGATAAAAAAATCGTAAAACTTATATATATATATATATATATATATATATATTTTGGTGGAAAGAGACAAAAAATAATTAGTTGTTATAGTGACTAAATTAGAGACCATTTTAGGGACTAAATAAATTTTTGGTTTCTAAATTAGTTTATATTATTGTTAAATGGTTTCTAAATTGGTATCTAATTAGCAACCAAGATTTTTGCTACCAAATTTAGAATAAAAATAATTGGTAGTTAAGACTTTGGTTGCTAATTAGATACCAATTTAGAAACTATTTGACAATAATAAGAACTAATTTAGAAACCATTTTGTTTTAGTTTTTAAAATGGTCTCTAATCTAGTTATTATTGTAATTAATTATTTTGGTATATAAAAATTAGTTTCTATTTGATTTTATTTTTTTTTAATGGTAGGTTTCTATATCTATTCGAGTCATTAGTGTGTTTGGATTCAATCAATCAAAATATAGAAGAAAAATTATGAATGACAATTAGACATTTTGTATCTTATTAAAATAAAATAATAATATTATCTAATTTAAAGACAAAAGTTTGAAGAACGTTAAATCGTTAACTTATTGTAATTAATGCTAAATTCAGTTTTCTTTCTATAATGGCTGCAATTGATGGCAAGCAAGGAAAAATTAGGATTTAATATATCAAAATCATATTTTCTCTAATCTCATAATTTTAATGAGTCATACATATTTTTTTTTTTATACTGAAAATAATTAATATAAATTATGACTGTAGTTAGATTGGGTCAAAAATTATAAAAATGAAGAAGAGAAAAATGTAATCAAGAAATAGCTTAACCCTAACTAGGTGTAATTATCATTTATTAGACCTAAAACTTATTTACAAATCTTAATAAATGTAATCAACATGTTTTTTACAGTTTGTTCTGCATTATAGTTTAGGTATAAGATGAATGAATTGGTAAAACTTATTTACTATTCATAAATAAATGTAATTTACTAATGTCTATATTAATTGTTTTTTTAATTATAAATTATAGATAAAGTTAATTAAAAAATAACATAGAAGTGAGTATGAGACTTAGCAAGAGAGTGAAATTAAATAATCACATGAGTTTAGTTTAAATCACTATTTTTGTTTGTAATTTTTTTTTACATTTATCCATAACACTTAAGGTTAAAGGTTTAGGGTAAGACATTAACTCCAGTGAACAAATTGATTTATTTCTTTGATTCTATTATCCTTCAATGTTTTGTTTTAGTGTTTGAGTTTAGGTTCCAGACAAAGTTATCTGTCACTCAAAATAAATGTTTGGTATTCGGATGCAATAAATGTTGTAATAATGATGTATTTTTGTCTTTATGATTGTGTTTATTTAGATGGTTTTGGTTGACTATTTTATTGTTGGATCGATGTTAAAATATACACTATGATTAAGAGATGTATTACCTAATCTAATGTATGACTTATTCCAAGTTAATATTTCATTTACATTAATGCATTTTTTTTTGTAATGATAAAGTCATGATCAACTGGTACACAGTACGAGAATGTCTTGGAATGGTCAATTACATATGAAAAAATAACTGAAAAGTTATTTAAATCTAATAATTGGAATTAGTTGAAAAATGAAAAAAATAACTAGTAACTAAAAGTTATCAATTGTAGAAGTCGAAATTGAAATAAATAAAATAAAGAAAATTTATGTGAAATTTTGTATATAATTTTTTTTTTAATTTTATTTCATGGTTAAAATAATTTTGAAATATTTATTATTTAAGTCTTTAATTAATATTAAACTTTTATAAATTTTATTTTCTAAATAACTTATTTTAATTACACTTTTAAGTTCTATTTATTATAATTTTTATTCTATTATTAATATTATAACTTTGTTTTTCTAAATTTAAAAAGTGATTCCAGTTTGGCGAAACTGTATTAAAATATATAAAAAAAATCATTTTTGTGAAACTAGTCTATTAGATTTTATAATGTAACATTTTTCGATGTCATATAATTTTTTTTCATAAATAATTGAATAATTTGTTTAAATTATTTAGTAATAAAAATATTAAATCTATAAAAAGGCAATATATTATTTTTAGCAAATGGAAAAAATAAAATTCGTACACAGAAAATATAAAAGTATAATGAGTTTAGCATCATAATACTTTTTAAAAAAAAAATAACATATGTTTTCCCTCAATAGAAAATATAAAACTATAATAAGTGTAACATCATAATTTCTGATCCATATTAATAATCCAATTTTTTTATTTTCCAAGCTTTCGATTTTTTTGGGTCTATTACGGATCTATGGCCCATGAAGGAAAACGCCCCGTGAATCTTAGGCCCATAACTCTCCAACTAAACCCTTTTCCAGCTTTTTAACCTAACTTTTAAAACATTGCAAAATTCTTCGTGCACCTCCGTGTTTTACTCCTGCACCCTTATGTTTCAGAAAATATTAAAATTACCTTTCTCAGCTTTCCAATTTTGGAACGTAGAATCTAAAGACTTTTCATATTACAGAGAATTTAGATGTTAATATTTATGATATTTTTATTCTGAATCGTATAATTCGAAACACAAATTTTTATGGGTAATCCAAAATATAATTTTTTTATTCTAAATTGTATAATATTGAATACAAATTTTGCATGCCAAAATATGCAATTTGGAATCTAAATTTTGCATTAAAGATTGTACATCATGGGATAAATTTTTGAATTATGGATTATACAATTCAAAATGTAAATTTTATATTTTGAAATATATCTTTTAAATGGTACATTATATGTTATGGATTGCGCAATTCAATTTTTTATAAATTACTCAATCTAAAATACAATTATATAAAAGTGAAATATGTTTTAATAATCTCTGAAACTATAAACCTTAAACCCTAAAGTAAGAGAAGAGGACAGAGTGTGTGACTCTATGATGGTGCGCCTGAAAAGATGAAAAGGATGTGATGTGGGATTAATGTTATTTCATCAAGGGCAAAACAGTATTTTCACCATCCTATATGGTGCAGGATAAAACCACGGGGTGCAGAAAGAATTGGCCTCAAAGTGATAGTGGTGTAGTGTATGATGAAAAATATGAGAAGATTTAGTTGAAACAATATTCTAATAATATTTGATTAACTTCATAAATGATGGAACAAAAACTTTCCCACTCGTAGCAGTTTAAATAACCCTTTATTGGGAGGTTGTGATCAAAAGTAAAGATTATTTGGACAAAAAAAACAAAGTGAGTGAGTTGGATTAGACACAAGACCACCCAATAACCTGTCATTATCTCTCAAAATCATTTGTAATTAAAGATTTAGTCTCATATTAGCATCTTATATTAAACCATTTCTGAGTTTTAACACTGATGCTCACGCCTACTTTTGTCATGCATACAAAATACCTCTTAATCAATACATAATCACATAAAAAAAAAAAGATACACGCTGAATCTCTATAAATCGATCTATAAGGTGAAATTTACATTTATTTATATATCATGAAATGTCATAATTTATAGTTAATGTGAAATCTCTGATACATTTCATCATACCGAGACAACCAACTCATGCATAAGACTATATATTGTGGATAGTTCGATAACGATCTCTGATAAATGCAACAAACAATCATTAGATCCAATAACGATCCGATAGTGGATGATCATCTCATAAATTCAACAAACAATTGTTAAGATATATATAAAACGACTTTGATATCATATTAATAAATAGACTTAAACCTTACTTCAACTTAGTTGATTTATAAGATAAAATTTGTACCAATTTATATACTATAAAATATATTTAACTTTTAGTCCATGTGAATCTCTAACATCTTATCAATGTTAAAAACTACACAAACAAAAACATAAATCATTAACTATAAACAGGAACTTTTTATGCAGAAGCATCATAGAAACATGTTACATGTGAATAAACACTGAGGTGTCTGAGAGTAATATTTTTGTAGGTGTTTCTAAAGACAGTGGTTAAAAGAGGAATTGGTGAATAAAACAATGGTGTGGGTTTTGAAGTTGCAAGTTGCAGAGAGTCCTTTTTGTTTTGAAGTATTGATTGTATTAAAGGGTGATGTCTGAAAAATGGATATTATTTGTAGTCAGAAACGACAATACTTTGGAAAATGATGTGCACTCACTCAACCAAATACACCCCACGGCATCTTATTCATTCCACCTTTTTCTCTTTCTCTTTCTCTTTCTCTTTCTCTTTTACCACAACATTGCTCCTTCACTCATTAATTGCATTTACTTTCTACCAACTTTTCATTCATTCTTCTCTCTACTTATTATCTTCTCATTTTTCAATATTTTTTTCATCATCACTTCCACTATTTAATCACACAAAAACCCTTTCAATACTGCCAAAAGTGTATAAGCACACTGTGTGTATAAATCAAGATAAACAAACTGTATAAAGTGTTTTAAGCAGTTTTTATTAAAGATAAAGTGATGAGAATCACAACAATGATTGGTATCAGAGAGGGGTGAGAGATTTATAGCTTTTTTTTTCAATACTTTATTTTAACTTGTATTCATATTTTACAGTGATATGATCACAAAATGACTGGGAAAAAGCTGCCACCTTTTCAACACTAGCTGTGTTATGCCATCAGAAAAGCTGAAAGATATCTATCATGTTCAGAGTGCAATATTGACAGCAGGTTTTTAGTTTTTACTTATTACAAACAGAAGAAGCTTCAACCAGTACAATATGGAGTTAATACTGGAACAAAGCTAAGTCATCATCAATCATGTTTAAACTCTACTGAGTTAGTGATAATTAAGGGTAATTTTCAACCTTTCTTAATTCTTGTTATGATAATAACATCAACACTTTTTTTTCTGTACTAGGAAACACGTGACAAGCAGTACATTGTGACAAAAAAACACTGATTATATGCATGTACATAGATCACAGAGTAGAACAGTTCCTGCTTCTTCTTTTTATAGTTTAACTACATCTTTTTAGAATATTATTTTCAGTTGTTAGATATTTCTATACTAATTGAAATGAATGTCACTTTTCTCCTTTTCTTAGTCATCATATCTGTGTGGAAAAATGAATAGGAGAATCATAATTAAAACATCTTCCTGATAAATAACCACAGCCTTCAGACTGTGTAACTTCTGCATACTTTAACATGTAAATATTTAAATGTATGTAGTAAACTTTGGTTTGAGTAAATTCCTAGTTATGCTGTTCAAATACATAGCCTCTCTGCACTTGATCACAAACAACTGTATTAAAATGAAGTTATATTCTATGATGAGTGTTGTTAAAAGAAGTTAACTTTAAGTTCAACTCAATTTTATAAAATTGGTTTATAAAATAATGTTTTTATTGATCTCCAATACATATTTCACATCGAGAGAGTACTAATTCGTGCGTAAAAATATATGTTATGAGTGATCCGCAGATAACACGATAGACCCAACAAATTTTTGTTAGAATAAATTTTAAATGTCTCTAATACCATATTAAAAAGTGAACTTTCAGCCTAACTCAACTTCATAAACTCGACTTATAAGATAAAATTTACACCCATTTATAAACAATAAAATATATTAATCTCTAATCGATTTGCGATAAAAAAACAAGTGTTATATATATATATATATATCAAGAATATAGCTTTTCATAACTCCAATTATATAAAGTTGGTCTCACTCATTACTAGCAAATTTAAATCTGAAATGTAGAGAATGTCGTTAGTAGATTCCAACTCATTTGGAAAAGTAACTATAGATATACCATCATTTTGGTAGTCCTACTTGAATTTAGGATTGAGATAGACAGGTAGTATATGGTAAGTACAATCCTAAAATCAAATACTGCAGTTCAAAAAAGGGAAAGAAGAGAGTAAGAGGAACATTTGAAAATTTGCACAAGTCATCAAGAGCTTAGACACCACTATTGAAATGAAGAAAATAAAGAAAAGGTTTTGGTTTTTGTGCCATGATTGCATCTCTTTAATGTGGTAACAACTGCTAGAAGTACTACTAGTAAGAGAAGTCACCATCTTCACAAAAATATCAAAAGGGGGTATGGTGTGGAAGTGGTCCCAGGGGAATTGAAACCATATGTCTTTTATTTGGTATTGGAAGCAGAATACTTAACATTTTGGCCAAAGTTAGAGACAGAGCACATGCAGAGGAGCGTGCAAGCCACTTCATACTCATATCTGCAGTGAATGTCAAGGTGATTTTCTCTGTTTTCTTCTGTGCTTTGATTACTCTAAATTAATTCCTGCACTGCTACCGGGAAACAAAGGCTAACCACCCATTAAACAAACCTGCTGTGCTGCTCCTAAGAGACACACATTATCTTTGTCCAACCAAGTTCTTTTAATGCAAACACTAACACATTTTTGCTCTCGAGCAAGATTTTTCCTTTAAATTGTGTTGTAATCTTAGTACTGCTTCAATTATAAGAAGTCTTGTTCCTTTTCATCATACCATGTTTGAATTAGTACAGATGTATTAATGATGCAAAAGAAGAATTAATTGAGAGAGATTCTTCATTTTGCTTTACATATATTTTTTGTGGTGTTCTTTCATTCTTCCTAAATTTAGAGGTGGAGGGTCAGTTTTTTCCTTTTTAATTATTAAATTAGGTGGTTAAGTTTTTCAGTGTTTTTTTTTTTTCTCTCTCAGGTTGGTGGATTGGCAATTTGTCCTTTGAGATTAGGAGACCACAATGATGAAACATGAAAAATCATTGATTCATTATTGTGGTACATGTTACATGTTAACATTTGATTGTTTCCACAAGCAAAAGGGTGTTAGAACATAAGCAAAACTCAAGATCATGTCAATCCAAACCAGCATGGAAACATTCCTGAGATGAGGTGAAGCAACTTTGCAGTCTATTTATGTAGTCTTGCATGCAAAATCCATTCCCACCTAATAAGAGAAAAAAAAGTGATGGAATGAACATGACTCATGGCTTCAATTGTTTATCATAAAAGAACACGATGTAAACATATGCAGTTCAGCACACACATCTATAAAACAACATATATTAATGACAACTTGCAACAGCACTTGTTTCTTATTAAAAAAATTCAAACATATTAATTAGTACATGATTTAACATGAACATGACACAGTTTGGTATCCATTCTCTAAAACATGCAACACAGAATACGAAATTATAACCACTGTATCAGTCAACAACTCAATTATTACTGTTAAAACCACTGTATAATTTGACTCATAATCTAATGAAAACAAAACCTTAACTAATCTAAGTAATATTTTTTAAATGAATTATACACATATAGCTTTTAATTTACTGACAAAAGCCTCAGTTTTTCTTCTATAACCATTGCTAAAGGGTTATAATTCACTTTTGTACCTGTATGAATATTGGGGTTGAGCAATGTTGATCCAGTCGATACACAATGATTATCGTGTCCTTAGCTGTCCTATTCTTCAAGTTTTCCTTCCTCTTCGCGTGCTTCGACCGGTTGGCGGGGTACCTACGATTGAACTCCGACGCTCAAGTCAGCGATGATGCTCAATGAGAATTCTCTGATATTATGAAAACATACCTTTTCCCCTTTCAGAAATCCTTTTAGTAGGTTGACTTGAGCCTTGGCCATGTGGGTCAAGCAACTGATGGCTAGAGACATGCTTAGTGGTCTCTGGGTCGTGTCTGGTGGTTTCCTGAAATCCTGAGAGATTCTGCTCGTTTCATATGTAATCACATTCTTTATTTAATTAAGTTATTTAACTTAAACCTCTCGATCGTCCGTGTCGACCGGTACAACTTTATTATATCAGTAATATAATTAACTTCAAATAAAATTCATCATTTTAAGGTATGGTAAGAAAAAGAGAGTTAAAATGATACCCAAGATACAAAACTATTCATTATTATTTAAAGGAGGCATATATTTATCAACTAAACTAGCATGTTAGGTAATTCAGTTAAAGGGTACAATAATTGATTGAAAATGTGGGAAATTATTCAGCAGAGCATGAGCTGTCTATTATATATATATATATATACTATCTGTTAAGTGCAGCAAATATATTTTTAAAAAAGCTATTAGCAGAAGAAAAGAAAACAGATTGTGTTTAAGATTGCATTGAAAAAAACTAAATAATCTATTATAAATTAATATTACCAAGCTGTTAGGAAGATGATATCAGTTTCATCACTAAATTGAAATAGAATCATGTTTAAAAATTAATAATACATTACTAATAGGTTTATTATTTACATATTTATATATAAAATTTTAAGGCACACACCATATTAAAATGAGTGGGAATATATTTACAACTTGAAATATATTATAACTAAAAAAATAAATAATATTTTATTAAAATAGAGTAATTTTGAAAGAATATAATTTATTTGATATTTTGTAAAAATATACATTCTACTACTTTTTTAAAATAAAATATTATATTATGATAAAATAATATTTTTTTAAATATAAAATTAATGAAACTGCTGTCAAATTATCATTGTTTTAAAATTGCATAAAGTTATGAACTAAAATTACATTGACTAAATCACAGTAAAAATTTATTAAAATATATATATGTGTTAGTGTCTAGCATATTTGATTATAAATTAAAAAACAACTGCATAATTCTATTAATTTATTATTTTGAAACAGTAAATATCCCTCTTCTACTACAAACAAACAAGCAACTTTTATAAAAGCTATAGTTAAATAACTTTAATTTTTTTTTAAAAAGTGTGCTTCATTGGTGGGTCTATTGGTGGTGTGTAAAGACTGAAATAACACAAATTCAAAACATCATTAAATAGGTCTCATCTGGAAATATACAGACATTAATGATTTTACTCACACATCATATATAAAAAAGCTTTGGTCAAACATAAAAAATAATAAAAATGTGGTTAGTAAGTTAAACCAACTCACAAGTCTATAAATTTTTACATTAAATTAAATTGAAGCCAAATATTATTTTTAACCTAAAGTTTTTAAACTAGTATGATTTCATATATTGAGATGTTATCATGGGTTATGAAAATCTTGACTTCAACACTGAATGAAATGTACCCTTGACCAGTCATCAATAATATAAACATTGAAAATGTTTAAATGACACAAGTAATTGCACAAAGATGTTTGATGACAACTTCTTAAGTGTAAAAATTAAATTTTTAAAAGTTGGGTGTTTAGGGTTGGAGTGAAAAAACATGAAAGTAACCACCTTTTTTTCTTACATTAAATCACACCAACAATCATAATAAATTACAAATCTTGGGATAATGGTGAAGGGAAACTTTGAGAACAAAGATAGAGTAACAGCTTGTGGGACATTACAGAACAATTAAGAAACAATTCAAATGGGAAATGATGTATTTAATAAATATAATGAGAGATGGAGTGGGGTGTGTTTGATTGGGGTGGCATTGACTCTTCCCAAGGTAAAGAAGACACCATGATGAAATCAAGGCAAAACTTGAGGGCGTGTTGTTCACTCTCCAGTGAAAATTCTGACACTGAGAGAAACCATTGGAGCGTGGAGACCAAACTCTGAGAGAGAAATTGGAGTGAACTGTGATGAGCAACAGAAGCAAAGAAGGGTGTTGAGTTTAGGTATGGTGTGCTGTGTTTGGAAAAGAAGTGAAAGTTGAGAGAATTGAAAGTAGTAAAAAAGTAAATAAATAGAGAGGGTTGTGAGAGGTGAAGATGCAGTATTTGAAACAAGGATATGGATCTGATAGAAGAAGCACACAACACAACATAACATTATTATGGGGGCACTAATACCACACGCACGCACTCCAAGCGTTTGTTAAAGATACCATGGCATGAGAGGGAAAGGGTCTACATAACACAACATAGAGAAAGTGGGGCAAAGTGAGTGGGAGTTGGGAGAGAGAAGAAAACATTGGCCTAATTGTTGAGAGTGAGAGAGATAAAAGGGCAAATCAGAAATAGTTCAGCTCTCAACTTCACTGCCCACTCATGCCCTGAACCCCATAAAAACACAGAAGGGGCACTGAGGCAATTGATGGTTTTTCTGCTGCTTCTACCTGCAACCATGTTATAAGCAGGGCGGTGGTTTGGCTTTTGTAGTAACTTGACAACCATTGTGTTTGAGGTTGAGGGGTACAACTGCTTTCAAAGACATTAACTTTATTTTCCTTTCATAGGTAAGATCCTACTCTTTTTCCTCATGTCTGCATTTCAATTTTGATTTGGATAAGGTTAGAGATTTAGAAGGAGTTAAATAAGTCGGAGGGAGAACAAAAGAAAGAAAAAAAAAACCGAACTTGTTTGTTGTAAGGTTGCCCTTCTGTTGTTTCTGCAACTTTTACACTCATTACTTCATTATAGAGCAATTCAACCACCATCTTATGTCCATCTCCCTTTTTTTCAAGTTCTCCTTTTTATCAAAGGTAACTTTTACACCCTTCTCCATTAGTCTTCTCCCATTAATCATCCACACGGGAATACTACTTTTAACACTCAACTTTCTTACTCTCCTTTCTTCTTTAACTTACTTTTCTTTGCTTGCAGGAATATGAGAAAGAAACTCACTGTATCACCACTCATCTCAAGTTGGTAGGTAGGGTTTGTGTGTGGTTGAGAAAGAAACTTTACTTGCAACAGGAGTGAGAAAGATAGCCACTAGTGAATAGAAAGAGAGAGACTCAACTTGAAAAAGCAGATTTTGATTTTTTGGGATAGGCTAGTTTCTTGTAGAACCATGTAATAATCCCTTTTGTTCAGTCATGGATGGTTACGAAGCTACACGAATTGTGTTCTTCAGGATCCAAACTTTGGACCCTGAAAATGCTTCCAAAATCATGGGTTTACTTCTGCTTAAAGACCATGGTGAGAAGGAAATGATTAGATTAGCATTTGGTCCAGAAGCACTTGTTCACTCAGTGATTGTTAAAGCCCGCAAGGAGTTAGGTTTACCCTCGAACTCTCCGCCAACACCCTCCACTCCTCCTTCTCCTTCACCCTTCCTTCCTAGGCAGAACTCTACTTCTTCAAGGCTCAGTGGTATCAACCTCCCTCCTGCTCTCACCATTCCAAACCCTTCTTCTTCATGGCCTACTATGTCTGAGCTTCAAACCCCTGATGGTTTGATGAGCCCCAACCATTTGGTTGTTGGCTCTTCTACTTCTTCATCTTCCTTGTCCTTTTATGCAAATGGAGGCTCAGATCCAATTGATGACTTCCAACTTCAAGACCAGCTCTCTTTCCTGAATGATGGTTCTGCTCCTGCTCACAAAAACAACCCTGATTTGTTTTACCCTCGTCACTCAGACTTGTCTTCAAGTCCTACTGCTGCTTCTGACCCTGCTCTCTTTCCTTCCTACGACTGGGGAGGGTCTCTTCATCGCAGGAGTTGTTCTGTCAATGATGTTTGTTTGGGCTCTGAGGACTCCAATTCTGGGTTGGGGTGGAAGCCTTGTCTTTACTTTGCTCGGGGATACTGTAAAAATGGCACTAGTTGCAGGTTCCTTCATGGTGGACTTGGAGATACTGATGCTGCTTCTCCTGCTGCAATGGTTGGGTCTCCTAGCAAGCTTGAGATGATGGAGCAGTGCCATGAGCTTTTCAGATCTAAATCTTCTCAACAAAGACTGGCTGCTGCTTCTCAGCTCATGGCCTCTTCTACTTTTCCATACACCCCAAAGTGCATGAATTTGCTGTTGCAGCAGCAACAGAATGATACTCAAAGGTACATAGTACTGCCATGCAATCATGTGTTTTGATTAGTGTTGTCTTTGTAAATAGTTGAGGAGTAGGATTCTAATCATGATTGATCATAATTGCAGAGCTGCAGCTGCAGCTCTGATGATGAATGAGGATTTGCATAAATTTGGACGATCCAGGCTTGAAAGAAATGATTTTTCCCTGAACAGTCCTGGAATGATAAACCCAGCTTCCCGGCAGATCTACTTGACTTTCCCCGCAGATAGCACTTTCAGAGAGGAAGATGTTTCAAATTACTTCAGGTTATTGTTGTTTAGCTTTTGCTGGACTCCCAATGCATAGTTTGGTAATGGCAGATATATTAACTTAGTTTTTATTTACGTGTTGAAGCATTTATGGCCCAGTCCAAGACGTGAGGATCCCATACCAGCAGAAGCGAATGTTTGGCTTTGTTACCTTTGTTTACCCAGAGACAGTGAAGCTTATTCTATCTAAAGGAAATCCTCATTTTGTGTGTGATGCTCGAGTGCTTGTTAAGCCTTACAAGGAGAAGGGCAAAGTCCCGGACAAGTACAGGCACCTCCTCTCTCTACTCTTGCGTTATCTTTTTCTTTCTTGTTGTCTTGAGTTATTTTTGAATGTGTTCATGTTTCTTGTGATATCCAGGAAGCATCAGCAGGTAGATAGAGGAGATTTTTCACCAAGTGGTACTCCCACTGGACTAGATTCTAGAGACCAATTTGATCTTCAACTTGGTAGGTTAATGCTTTATTATCTTTTCAGATTATGTTGGTCAAACCTACTCTACTTAACACTTCTTACATGTTTTCAGGAGGCAGAATGTTCTACAATACGCAAGACATGTTGTGGAGGAGGAAGCTGGAGGAGGAAGCTGATTTGCAGCAAGCTCTTGAGCTCCAAAGTAGGAGGCTGATGGGTCTGCAGCTTCTTGACATCAAGAAGCATCACCAGCGTGCACTCTCCACTGGAAGTCCAATTCCTTCCCCCACCCACTCTCTTAACATGTTCAACCAAAATCTTCTTCATCCTTCCTTTCACAATATTTCCGAGGCCCCAAGGGGTATATCTCTCTTTAACATTTGGAATGCAGCTGCTTTTGAATTGAACTTGGTGCATTTTTGGGGAGTCTTATGAATTTAGCTTTATGCTATTTGGTTCCAGAGAATGGTTCAACTTCTGCTCCACCTTGTACTGCTTCAGTTTCTGCTGGTCAGCAATCTGTCGACATTTCTATTGGCAAGGAAGTGGTGGTCAATGGCGAGAATGGATTGAATGAAGGCAATGAGAAGCAGAACTCTGGTCATGAAGATATTGATTTACAAGAATGGTATAAAACTTGCTTTTGTTTAGAATAGCTAGAGGGCACCAGAATAGTAAACACCTTTTTGCACCAAACTCTTTTCAGTCCATGCCAAAAACAATTGTGCATTTATTCAGGTTTTCCTAATTTCCTAATTTCCTAATTTGATTGTCCTATTTTAAATGGTTTATGAATAAATACAGTTTGGAGCATAATCTCCCTGATAGCCCTTTTGCTTCCCCAACAAAAGCTGCTGGAGACTTGATGGTTTCCTTCTCTAATGGAACTGCTGAGGCCATTGACACAGATGCCTCAGGTGCATCTGTCAATTCCAAATTTGGTACTAGTGCATTGCTTCCACCAGCATCTGCAATTGATATGGCTACTTTCAAATCCTTTAACTGCCAAATACCAAGGTATTGGCGTCATTACATTTTAGCCTGCTTTTCCCACGCCATGAGTTTTCAGTATCCTTAAACTTTTGAATTTTTTATGATCCTGGTTTGGATTTAGGTTCTCCTCTGGCCATGGAACTTTTGGGATGTTCCCAGGCACAGGTGGCCCGATTGGCATTTAGTTTCCTGAGTTCAGGTAAAAGCTAGTTTGGAAGTTTATGTTGATGAAGTTCTGTTGCATGTTGTCTTCAAGGTGAATAGGTTTGTTGTTTAGTATAATAAATTTGGATGTCGGTTTGGTCTTTTTTGTGCAACATTTACAGGAAATGAAAGATGACTAAACAAACCTGGACAAATCAGTTGAGAACCACCACCACCACCATGACGGCCATCACCATCAATCATTAATACTATACTACTTACAACCATACAAAATGCATACGGAAAAAGCAGTTGAGTAAAGGAGGTGGGACAGGCATTCCCCTTCTTTTGCTGTTAGCATTATTGTTGCACCATTTTCTTTTTATCGTATCTGTAGTAGCTGAATGAACCACAGGTTAAAATAACACAGAAAGAATCACCAGAGTCAAATGTGTAATAGGAACTCCCAAGCACTGTAATTTCATCTCCTACCCTTGGTTATGTAGTAGTGTAGAGTGTTAGTTCTATGTTGTTACAGGTATAATTTCAAGTCTTTGTATAGCTGGAGCATTTCCCAGAGAAAACTTGCACAGATGAAGTGGTAAAAGCAAAAAGGAAGTGGTTCATAACTCCAAGGCTGATTCAATCCCCCCTTGAAGGGTAACTTGAATTTGAAAGCTAGAAGTGAGGAGGGTACTGTACAATTGTTAATCTTAACTGATTAAAGTTCAAAATGGAGTTTTTTAGCAGGGAGGTTGTGTTTAATCAGTTATGCTTGTACTTCTACTTAGTTGTTATACACAGTTATCAACCCAGACAGAAAAGAAAGAATTAGAAAGAAGAATCAAAAGTGAGTTTTTAGACTAATTGGTCTATTTGCCCCCTCTTGTGAGCTTTTTTATTTTAGAGGAGAATTTGTCTCTTAGTTCTTGCAATTATTTTTGCCTTTCAATTTGTAAATTGGTGGGGTCTGTCTTTTTTTTTGCCATTATTGGAGAGGAAAGAAGGGGGTCCAGAATGCGCACCATCACATGGGGTTGCTGACACTGCAAGTGGGCCACACACATTTATATAATGCCAGGTTGTGTATAGGCCCTACCCACCAGCACCTACCCATGTGAGTGATGCCACTTTTCTTTTTCATCTACCCTTTAATTTACAATAATAAAATATGTACCCTTTAGTTTATCTTTCATGACTGGAAAGGACATGCATAGAGATCTAAAAGTGGGGTAGATGCCCCCACATATGACAAAAGTGTCCAGTTACTCGAATCTTTGGGGCTCGATGGTCTTATGAATGTGTGTGACCTTGGCTGAGTCACTGTGCTTTGTTTGTTTAACTTGCTCTCTTTCCAGTTTTCAATACTCTCCCAAGTGTTTCTGAAAAATTAAAATGATAAGCTCCATGTTGAAAACTAGAGTCACCTTAGTTGCCTTTAATGACCACTAGCGACAATGTTGCTTGGTTTATGACCTTAGTTGCCTTTAATTTGATCAAACTAAAGATTAGTTTTAGCATGTAACAAGTTGTCTATTACAGCAGCCAACAACAGGTTTAATGTGTTTGTCCTTTTACCTCAAAAATTTAAATATTGGTATCACTCCATAAATATGATTATGCATGGAAACTAATTATGGTCTTGAATTATCAAATGCTTCACTATATTTGAGGTCTAAGTTAATATTTACATGTCACAGTTCAGCTCAACCTTGCACTTTAAATAGACAGATGGACCAATTAAATAAATTATGGTGAATAAAGTATGAGAACTTATGTTGTCAGAACACAAAACAAAACCACAGTACACGTTGGTGCTGTAGTTAACATCCCTAAAATGTAAACAAGGCAGTTCACCAAAACAGTCATTAATTGCTCACATTTTTAAGACAGTAACACCAAAATACAATGTTGGTAAGTAATGATCTCGTCAAATCAGACAAAAAATTGGTCAGAATGCATGGAAGTAGTAAGGTGTGCAACATTAACCAACTCCTTGTAGTGACTGCAACTGCAATCATCCCAACATGCTTGGTTGAATTGTAGATTTGTAATTAAATGGCTTAATAGACATTAAATGTAATGCCTAGTAGCTACATGTAAGTTGCTACAGTTTACTAGGACCAGTAAAAGTTGGGGGGAAAACACCAGTATCAATAACCAACTGGTTTTAAAATAGACACTGCTTTCAAAGTTTGACCTATTAAATACATGGTCAACAAAGATATCAAGTTATAATAATTAAAGTGAGAAGACAAATGATTTGGAGTGCATTTAAATGAAAACACTTTTTAGCATTTCATCTGATATTTATAAAACAAGTCCTTCAATTTATAGTACTTTTATATTTTTATTTTTCTCAGTAGTATTTTATTAATGTAAACAACTAGACCCTCAAGAATAAGTATAAAACTTGGATCTGAGTAAGCAAGTACATGTTGCCAGAATGCTCTTTATCTTCTTTATCCACTATTTGGTTTTGAAAAGTGTATGTTTACAACTATAACAAAATTTCCCATTTGAAGGAGACACTTTGAATGTTTCCATGTTATATATAATTCAGCCTAAAGAAGAACCATAGTCATAGGCAAACAGAACATTACCTCAATGGTGGTGACCCATGACTAGTGCTTGTGGTTAGCAAAGCCATGTTTGGTTTGTTGAAAGTTCAAGAATTATTAAATGTGTAATGGGAACTGAATTGTATGTGTGATAAACAACAGTGTTGTTCTGTTCTAATCCCTTTCTGATTAAGACATGGTTGCAAATGCCACTGTCTTATACGTGCATGTGGTTATATTTTAGTTGCATAGGATTCTAGAAACAATGTCAATCATGGAAAAGAGATGTTGACCTCTGGTAGCAATTTCAAGTGCAGAGTCTGTGGTAGGTTAGTTTCACAGGAAAAGTAATTTTTTTTCAAGAGTCACTATCTTATTTTGTGAAAAAAAAAAAAACAGGGTTAAATATGTTTTTTTTCCTGTATCGTCTATAGTTCAAAACCTTTAAATCATTCAGTTACTTGTAGTATAGAAACGATTAGAATGAGTTAAAACCTTTAAATCATTCATTTTATATGTAGAATTGATTCAAGATTCTTTTATTCAGACTAAAGACTAATTACTTGTATTTTGTTTAAAGTTTGGACAAAAACGAAAATGTTACTTTTTCTGTTTTTAAAACAATGAAAAGGTGTTTTTACTATTTCCATACACTTTTGAAACAGATTCAAAAAAAAAAAATCAATTGAAAGTAAAAACAAAAGCTATTTTTTCTAATCAAGTCATATCTGAAAATAGTAAGAAACAAGCATATCCTTGTTAGAATGATGATTAAGTGGGAAATGGAAATTGGTTTACTGGTTTTATTTAAATGAGGAATGCTGTTCACGTCCATCAAATGATTGAAATGGCCATTCTTAAACTGAAAAAAAAATGGATTGAAGAAGATTTTGAAAATAGAATATTGATGAAAGAAAAGTGATTGGAAAAAGCATCATATTTAGAAGGAGGAAGAAGGTGTTAAAAAACATGAGGAAATTGGAAAGGTCAAAGGTAGAGTAGAATGTGCATAACATGATAATGTTGGCATGTTATTTTGCAAGAAGATTGGTTCCAAATGTTATGAATGGATTAAACTAGTTGAAATGCACATGCACTCAACCACACAAAAGTCTCAACACTTCTCACACAATTCAAAGTTTAAGATAAAAAAAGATGTACTATGTTTGTAGATTGTTGAGACAAGAAAGAAAGATTTGTAGTAAAAAAACTTAGCACAAAAATAGAAGCAAAAGTACAAAATTTTGTGGCAAAGAGAAATAATTACAAGAATCAAATTAAATTTAAATAAATGGTTAATGTTAGAATTTTAAGTAAAATTAATTTAACTATCTATGAAATATCATGAGAATGAAGATTGATGAGAGTGTAGGTACGAAACAATTTTTATTTTTTGTGTCATCCCAATATTTGTGAGAACATGTGGTGTGAATAATTATGCAATAGTAGTGTGCTTTGCAATTTCATGAATGTGAAAAGATAATGTAAAAATCTCTTAAATGAGATAAGCAAAATTTGTTACATTTTTTTCTAACGAGAGAGTGGCTATTTTAGGTCAATTTTTCTTATTAATAATTTTTTTTAAATGTTAAACATATTAGTATAATATTAAACGAAATTTAAAAATTAATCTGAGTGATCAAACTGAAATCTAAACACATTTTGTTTATTACTGTCAAGAAGGGAAGAAACCGGGGTAGAATAGGAAAATTAGCATAATATTGGGAGGTGTGAAGTTAAAAACTTGGGTGTGAATATCACGAGTCACACAAATGGGTTCAAGTGATTCAGTTTAACGGTTGGCCCAGTTAGTTTTTTTTCTTCATTTTATAAGCCATTTCTATTTGAAGATAGGGAATTTTTTCCTGCACCCCCTTGGTGTTAGGTTACATAATTTAGATGTTTTTTTAATGAAAAAATGACTCTAAAATTATACAATCCAAAAAAAGTTTAAGAAAACATATTTGGCAATTTTAGCTGCTCCATATCAATTCAAACATCCATTTAATCTCCTATTTAAAATGACAAAAATGCCCCTCCTAAATGATGAAAATAATCTTATATAAAAAAAGAGTGTAAATAAAAATTGCTTCCGAAACCTTTTATCTGAAAATATTATGGATTTCAATTTTCATAACACACTTTTAAATTTTGGAAGTTTTTATCCAAAATGTATTTTTAATTTTTTTTAATTATATTTACTATTCCGGATTTTTAAATCTGGAATAAGAATAATTTTGGAATTTTAAAAAAAATATGATAACGTGCATGTTATAATTGAGATGGTGCAGGAAGAAATTGCTAAAATGATTTTTCATTTTGTATTTTTTGAAGCCATTTTTTATTTCTAGGTGTAATAAAAAAACATTTTTAAAAAGAATAAGTTTTTGGATTGTATAATACAAAAAATTTTAAAAATAGATTGCGTGATCCATGAGTGAATAAAAATTTAAAATTACAGAATTCAAAAAGATTTTTTCCATAAATCAAAAGAAAAAAAGTGGGGATTTTCATTTTTATGGGGTGCAAAAAGCATTTGCTTGAAGACAATTTTGTATACTATGTACAGTTTTGATTCTTTAAAGCTAAATGGATGACAATATTTTAATGAGGTCATTTATTAAAAATTAATTTTTTTTTAAAGATTTCTCATTTATTCTTTATGTTGTTCTTCATCCTTGTTTGTTATTCTCTTCCTAACAATTTTATATAGAGAATGAGAAAGGTTTTTTTCTAAAGAGATAATAAATAATTAATGTTTGACACATTTTCAAAATACCTTGGAAATACTTGTTCTCACTGACTCGAGGTTGGTCGAATTTTGGATGAGCTCCTAGTGGTCTCCCTTCAAGCTCTAGCGATTTAGCCTCTAGGGAATGAGGGAGCTCCTCCTGCAGAAAATAGTATGACGCTCAAGTCAGTAAGAACATAAAATTCTGTGTATGTAGTGAATATATGGCTAAGATTTGAGTTCAAAGTACTCCCTGTGAGTGGTCATATTTGACCCTGGTTTCTTCAGGTTTTTAATGTGACATATTAGAGTATCATTTCATAAAATCTGGATATCATGTATATAAATAAGAGAATTCTGTTAGAGCATTGATGTAATATAATAAGGAATATTGAGCAAGTAAATTATAGCATTTATGTAATATAATCAAGGATATTGTGCAGGTAAAATCAAGTTAATTATGCATTTATAAGATTGATTTCCACACTATTTATCTAAATTAATATAAGTACACAAACATAATTATGTGGGAGTTTATAATAATAGTCCAAAAACTCATGGTGATCTTGACCTTGGGCCACCTAGCAGGTCGGGCCAATCGGTATATGATTAAATCCGGGACGGTACAATACTATATTCAACTTTCTAAGTTGAACTTAATAGTCTTCAAAAGATATAATTTCAAGACTTTAGCTTGTCCATCATTGAATATACTCAATGGACCAATTACCAAGATTTATTGGTCATGGTTTCACATTAATTAAGGATAGATTCTCAACAAATCTACCTCTTCCCAACTTAATTGATTGTATTGCGTTGGTTAACATGTCGAACTAGTTCTCATGAGTGGTAACTCCTTCCATCCTATATCATAACCAAACTTTTATACTATTGTTGGAAAAATCAAAACTAATTCTCCTTCCTTTGTGTATATACAAGATGAACACCTGCAGAAGCAAACAAAAAAAATATAGCAAAATATTGAGAAATTTTAAATGGGTAAATCTCCTCAACTTAAGAAGTAAAGATATTCAGGACCAAGTATAGAAAATGTCTCCACTATAAAAGTAAGATTACAATATTTGTTTATCTTACATTCTAAGGGTAACACTTAATCTCATCTAAGATGACATACAATGTTTGTCTAGCATCTCAATAATATTTATAATGTCAAATTATGGTTGATATCAATTATCTCATTCCCTCTCTATCTTGTTCTTCACCATTGTCACTTTACAAAATTTCCCGAGAAATACTTATTCATAAAGAGATTATGGATAATTAATGTTGGTCATACTTTCAAGATAACTCGAAAAAACTATCTTTAACTTTCTAGGTTGAAATTCATACTTTTCAAGAGGGATACAATCTCAAGACTTTGGAATGTTTATCACTGAATATATTTAATAGATCAATTATCATAATTCATTGATATATTTACTCATTAATTAAGGAGAAATTCCAACAAATTATTATTTTTACAAACTAATATTAATTAAGATTTAGAAAATTACAATTGCACACCAAACAAACATATAAGGTAATATTATATATTTGTTCTCTTTTTCTTTTAATAAGGTAAGGGGTTTATTGTTATTTTTTGTACATAAAATATAATTTTATTTTTTTTACTCTTTATTACAAAAACTATTCATAACTATTGATAAGGCCAACAAACACTTGCTAGGATAGGTTCGAAATGGCTCTGATACCATATTACGAAGTGGACTTTAAGCCTAACTCAACCCCATAAAACCGGCTCTAGGGTTGAGGTTTGCACCCACTTATATACAATGAAAGGCTCTAATCTCTAGTCGATGTGGGATCTCCAACACGTATTGCATTATTTATACAGTATATATGTTGACATAATAAAAATAAAATATCTAGTAAGTAACATATTGTTTTTTTTGTTTCATTTCAAATATTATTAATAACATGTAAAGATATAATATAAGGCGAGCCGCACAATACGAACATATATAATATATACCATTTTTGGTGTACGTAGATAAGAAAATAATAAATAAAAATTTAAAATTTAAAAAATTTTAAAATTAAAAGAATTATGAATGATTTGTTATATACAAACATATATAATATATACTATTTTTGGTGTACGTAGATAAGAAAATAATAAATAAAAAAAATTAATTTTTAATTTTTTAAAATTAAAAGAATTATGAATGATTAGTTAACAACAATTTGTTATATAAATATATAGATGTATACCTAATATTTTTTTTGTAAACTCACACACTCAAAAATATCGTCCCTTCCGATTCTTTCAATTGATCTCCAATTGGAGATATTTTCATACCTTCCATGCAAGGGAATAGTGAGATCCATGGTTATCTCCCATTTACACCGTTCCTTACTCATTTCACCTGATTTTATCTCTAGACATCACAAGAAGTCTGCAACAAGTTTTTTGTTCTTCTGCCCTCTTCCATTTGTCTCTACGAGGATGATGATCATCTAACTGTGTTCCAGAACAATTTGATGTTGCCGTGCATCAAAATTTTGATGACAGCATTATCAGTATATGTAATGGTATTATATGCATCAAGAAAATGGATAGTCATATCTTGTTCATCAATCCAATTATTTGGTATTGTTTTAATCTTCCATTACATTATAATGATGATGAATATTTAGATGGACCCGGCTACTCTTTCGGCTTTATTAGTCGTGGATTATCCGATTATTTAGTTGTTAAAATTTATTTAGATGAGAACGATGTAGGTGAGTCCATTCCTTCGTGCAATGCTTGGGTCTATACCTATGTAGAAAATGATTGGAAACCTCTGAAAATTCATGGTTCATTCTGTCCTACGAGTTGTAGTGGTGAGGTTTACCATGGACTTTTGCATTGGAGTGCAAAGAAATGGGTTGAGAACGCATGGTATATTTGATCCTCAAACTGAAGTTTTTGGAGAGCTTTTACTTCCCTATGATTTGGCTTATAGAGAAGGGGCAGTTGTTGTTCAAAATAGTACCAAACTCTTAACCGTGTACTCTACTTTTCTGTCAAAGAAGATGACCTACTTTACTACTGTTGTGTGGGTGATGGATAGATATGGGATAACTGGAATCAAATCTTCACCTTTAGTTTTACCCGCACATATATCTCTTCAACTTTGTTTGGCTTCAATCCTGATATTCATAAATCGCAGGTAGGAGTTCCTTTACTCTTGTCTCACAGAAGTGACGGTACGTTGTTGTTTGGTGTGGAATTCAACGAACAACAATACTCGCTTCGTTCCTTGGATATAAGCCATGAAACTTTTACTCTCCTTACCAATGTCCTTACTCACAATGTAAGGAGAATGTTTGAAGATCTTTATATAGGTTACTCTTCTCCAAGTTTAGTTCTTTTAAACGAAGTTTCTGCATCTAGTAAGTGTTATGTTATGCATATTCTTAAAATGTTTGATTTCATTTAAATAATATTTTTTACTAATTTGATGTGCAGGATACTAGTTTGGATTCTATTTCTATCTCCATCCATACGTTGAGGACAATATAAACATACTATTACAATAAATATACTCTCATTTTATTATATATATGCTTCATTTATATTTATATTTGATTTTTAAGAACATCACTTGTACTGTGACTTGCTGCTTATAAATCTCACTTTTTGGATATAAAGATTATGCTATTACAATGAAATGATAATTTTCTGTAAAATGAGGAAGATTTGGGCTTCTCTATAACAAGGTTGCAATAAGTAAAACTTTTCACTGATTTTGGTCCTAGGAATGATTACTGATATTAATGGTTTTGTACATAGTTAAAATATATATAGTATCACTGAAAATGAGTAATCATTCAATTTTGCTTCTTTCTCATCACCTATTGAAATATTGCTGATATAAATATAGATTGTTTAATTTTTTTTTAATTGTATTAATAAAATTGTTATTGTTTTATTTTACAATTTTAGAATATAACTATTTTATGTTTCTCGAATCTATGCTCTTAAGAAAATTATATTTAAAAAGAAAACTTAAACTCTACCTCTATATCTATATATAAATATCTATATATAAAGAGGTTTTATAACTGTTTTTTTAACACCAACTTATTCATATTTTATCTTCATTAATATTTTGTTTTATTATTTTATTCTAAATATTTCAATATTTTTTAAATATTTACTAAACAACTAATTATTCTTATAATTGAGAACTATTTTTTTTTCTATTTTTAAAACTAATATACGACAACAATTATCAATTTTAAATATGAAATAATTTGTTTGAAAACAGAATTTGAACGGTTCCTACTACATATGAAGTTTTTATATTCTAGTTTTTAACTTATCATTTGATCTAGTTATTATCCGTTATAATCATTTGATTTTTTATTTTTAAAGTTAATTTCAAATTATAATGATTAGATAATAAAATATTATAATTAATATAATTATAAACATGTACCTAAAAGAAAGATAAATAATTTAAAATTTTAAAATTCACTTTAATAAAACAATCTTATAACGTGTTTATTGAATTTAAAAAATTAACAATTTATAATTAATATATATATATATAATATTTTGATATATAACTATATTTATAAATATTAAAAATCTGAAAAAAATGTACCTTAAATATTATAAATAATTTTGAATATATCTTTCATTAATAACTATATTTATAATTATTAATATTTATATAACTCTTAATATAATTATTTTTACAGAATTAATTTATTTTTAAAATAAATATTTTTTTATTCCACTCCTTCCATTAGGTTTATCATAAAAATTAGTGTTATGGTTGGAATGTTGTATAAATTTTGATTGTTTAATTGTTAATGTTTCTTATTTTTATTCTTTTACTACATCTTTCATCTTTATACAACGGAAGAAAAAGAAGATAGAGAAGTAAAATATCTCCAACCGTATTTTAATAAAAAACTTCTGAACATTTAGATTGAAAATATTTAATAGAATTAACTGATAAACTAAATAATAAATTATTAAATAATTTTGATCATATTAAATTTTTATATAGTTTTAAATAAAACTATATTATTATGTAATTATAAATACTTTATCGGATGCTATATTCAAATAAGAATTAAATTGGTAAAAGTTTACAACATTCAACCACTTAAATGAACTCAAATCTAATTATATATATATATATAATATAATATAAACAATCTCAATCAGATAAAACTACAATAAAAACAATTTCTCAAAGTTCTAAACTCCATTGAATTTACTTTTATTTGATAACACATACAAAATGTTATCAACAAACAATACAACAACATTAATAAACATTTTCAAATAATCTTTGGATCAAAACATAACCATTCAACAATTTGACATAAACACTTTTAAAAAAAATAAAAAATCATTATGACCAAATCATATCCAAAGTTTATATTTTAAGGTGTCATAAAAAATGAACTTCCATAACCTCAAACTATAAAACTATTCCAAATCTAAACTTATAGGTGTTTTGTTTTCACACATGATGAATCCCTATAGTCCAGATCTTCTTCATTCTTCAACCCTAAAACGTTATTATTAACAATTAATTAACTCTTCTCACGTGAAGTTACAATTATTCTAAACCAAAGTTCCTACAAGTTCTGTTTGCACACATAAAACTCAATTATATTCACAGACAATCCTACACATAAAACATTAATTTCTAAACATAAAACTAAAGATATCACTTTGTAAACATAAAACCAAAAACATCACTATGACTATATTTGTAGAGATTAATCTTTTGCCATTAAAAACAACACTCAAACACACCTCTCACTACAAGAAAATAATGAAATATAAACCAATTTTTAGATACCAAAATAATTAGTTGTAATAGTAACTAAATTAGAGACAATTTTAGAAACTAAAAAAAAAATTGGTTTCTAAATTAGTTTATATTATTGTTAAATAGTTTATAAATTGGTATCTAATTAGTAACCAAAGTTTTAACTTTTTTTTTTTAGTTTCTAAAATGGTCTTTAACGTAGTTACTATTGCGACTAGTCTCTAAAAATTGATTTCTGTTTCACGATTTTCTTGTAGTGCCTCATGCAAACACATCAACAATAAAAATAAATGAAAATATTTTTTACTCTAAACAAAATTATGATTGGGAGAATATTCAATATGACATAATCACAATCTTAAAAAAGAAAGCAGAGAAATTTAATTTTAGAGAATTAATACTTTTGTGAAATAAAATTTAAATAATTAAATTTTTATTTTATAATTTTTTTAATTTAATTAATAAAATATTTATACTTCATTTCATTTAAATCAATTATAATTTTAAACAAATAAATAATAATTATTTTATTACCCTTATTAAATACACCATAAAATATTTAACTTTATCAAGAAATGCAAATATTCATATAACTTGTGTTTAAATGTATTAAAAATGAAAAAAAAAGTTTTATTAAAATTTGAGAAAATGAATGAGTTTAATATTTTTTTAAGTTTTAAATATATTAAGAAAAAGACTTTAACCATAACTAAATTTTATAAACAAAACGAGGTTTAAACTCATTTATATAATATAATAGTCAACTTATGTGTGAGTATATATATATATATATGAGTGGTTCGCGAATGATTTAATAAAGTAACAAACTTTTGTTAGGATAAACTGATAATCGCGAATGACTTGATAAAATCAACTAATTTTTGTTAGGATAAACTGATTGCAGATGACTGATAAATGATTATAGTAAGTTTAACACAATTTTATAAATCTGGTTTATTGAATTTTGTATCCACTTATATACTTAAAAAAATATATTTTTTAAAATTATATGATTTAAAATTTTATAGACTTCTAAACTTAAACTCAATAACTTAAAACAGAGAAATGTAATTATTTTGAATCAGAAAGAGTGAGAAAGAAACAGCAGTACTTAGTTAGGATATTGGTTGATGAAATTTGTGTGATTATTGAAGATAGTGTTGGTGAGTGATTAGTAATATAAGTTGTGAAGTGATTTGAATTACACGAGTAATGATGAAAAGATGTTCATCCAACCTTTTCAAAGTATAAAAGAATGCACTTTTAATTGTTAAGCATCACTAAATATACTTTTATATATATATATATATATATATATATATATATATATATATGTTGTGTGTTAATATTTTAAGTGAGAGAGAGAGAAAAAAAAACACATTGTGTCATCATTTTTATTTGTTTGTGGGGACATCTCAAAAACGACAAGTGAGAAAGGAGGATGCAGCTATCATATCTCTATACAAAATCCCTTCCATAAATAAAAAAATAAAAAAATAAAATCTCTTTTAAATCTTTTCTGATTTTGCAGCTTCAAAACAACAACCTCTCTCTTTCTCTTACATAATAAAACATTATATTATCATGTAATCATCACAACAACAATCATAAATAAATTACATATATACTTTCGATAATTGCAAATGGACCCCTCACAGAAAAGAGAGGAGCTACATCAAACAACTAGTGGGACACCACCTAGCAAATAAGAAACATTCCATGGATAAATAAAAATTACATTTTGTCAAAAATTTCTGCAAAAGTTTGAAAATTTATAATACATTAAGAGCTTAAAAGTAATTGGGTATATGAGTTGGTGTTAATATGTTTTAAAGAGAGAAGATGGTGTTTGATTGGGGTGGCATTGACTCGTCCCAAGGTAAAGACATGATGAGGCAATGAAAGGAAGAAGCTTTGGGCGTGTTCTTCACTCTCCAGTGGTGGGAGGGTCCCAGAGAGGCTCTGTGAGATGGTGTTGGAGCGTGAGGGCCAAATTCTGAGAGAGAAACTGGAGTGAGAAATCATGAGTAAAACAAAGCAAAGCAAAGGGTGTTGACTGTTGAGTTTTGCTGTGCTGTGCTCGGGAAAGCAATGAAAGCTCAGAAATTTGAAAGTAAATACTAAATACAACAGAGAGAGAGAAAGAGAGAGAGAGAGAGAGAAGTGTCAGAGGTTAGGGGCAAGTGGGATCTGGATCCGCTCAAAGAAGCACACAACACAACATAAACATAAGGGACACTGCCACCACACGCACACGTTGTTCTAAAGAGAGAGAGAGCTTCATAGTGAGTGGGAGAGTGTGAGAGAGAACAAAATATTGGGTTCATTCATAGTTGAGGTGAGTTGAGAGAAAGAAGGGCAAAATGAGAAGGATAAGTTCAGTTCTGAACTTAACTGCCTAGTGTAGCCCAGAACCCCATAAAACACACACTAGGGCAATTCATGTTTCTGCTGCTGCTTCTGTCTGCAACTGTGTTATAAATAAGGCGGTGGTTTGGCTTTTCTAGTAACTTTGACTACCATTCTGTGTTTGAGGTTGAGGGGAACCATTTTCTTCACAAAACCAAGAGAAAGGCTTTATCTTTCTTTCATGGGTAAGGTGGAAATCTTCTACTCGGATTAGGATTTCAAATTTAATTTGGAAATTTTTAGAAGGGTGTTAATAAGTAGGAGGGAGAAAAGGAAAAGAGTTATTTGTTGTTGTTTGTGAGTTTCTCCTTTTGTTGTTTCTGCAACTTTTGCACTCATTACTTCTTTATAGAGAAATTCAACCACCATCTTATGTCTCTCTTCCTTTTCTTTCTTTTTCTCATTCCTTTAATCAAAGGTAACTCTTGTCATCCTCTTCCGTTAGTTTTCCCCCATTAATCCTTCACACGGGAATACTCCTTTTAACACAACTTTTTTACTCCCCCCTTCTCCTTTTCTTCTTTTGCTCACTTTTCTTCTCCTGTTTTGCTTTGCTTGCAGGAATATGAGAAAGAAACTCACTGTGCCACTTCTCATCCCAAGTTGGTAGGTAGGGCTTGTGTGGTTGAGAAAGAAACTTTTCTTGTACCAGGAGTGAGGAGTGAGAAAGATGACCACTAGAGAATAGAGAGAGAAGGAGAGAGAGAGAGAGACTCACACACACACAACTTGAAGAAACAAATTTGAATTTTTGGGATAGACTAGTTTGTTGTGGAGCTTAAGTTGCAATCTCTTTTGTTCAATCATGGATGGTTACGAAGCTACTAGAATTGTGTTTGCAAGGATCCAAAACTTGGACCCTGAGAATGCATCCAAAATCATGGGTGTGCTTCTTCTTCAAGACCATGGTGAGAAGGAAATGATTAGATTAGCATTTGGCCCAGAAGCTCTTGTTCACTCTGTGATTCTCAAAGCTCGCAAGGAGTTAGGTTTGCCTTCGAACTCTCCGCCAACGCCCTCTACTCCACCTTCTCCTTCGCCCTTCCTTTCGAGGCAAAGCTCTGCTTCTTCAAGGCTTGGTGCTATCAACCTACCTCCTGCTCTCACCATTCCAAACCCTTCTTCTTCATGGCCTCCTACTATGTCTGAGCTTCAAACCCCAGATGGTTTGATGAGCCCCAATCATTTGGTTGTTGGCTCTTCTACTTCTTCATCTTCCTTGCCCTTTTATGTCAACGGAGGCTCAGATTCAATTGATGACTTCCAACTTCAGGATCAGCTTTCTTTCCTCAATGATGGTTCTCCTACTAGTACTGTTCTTGCTCACAAGAACAACCCAGATTTGTTTTACCCAACTCACTCAGACTTGTCCTCAAGTCCTACTGGTGTTGCTGACCCTGCTCTCTTTCCCTCCTACGGTTGGGGAGGGTCTCTTCATAGAAGGAGTTGCTCAGTCAATGATGCTTGTTTAGGCTCTGAGGACCCCAACTCCGGGTTGGGATGGAAACCTTGCCTTTACTTTGCAAGAGGGTACTGCAAAAATGGGACAAGTTGCAGGTTCCTTCATGGTGGACTTGGAGATGCAGATGGTCCTGCTGCAATGGTAGGGTCTCCGAGCAAGATTGAGATGATGGAGCAGTGCCATGAGCTCTTCAGATCCAAATCTTCTCAGCAGCACAGATTGGCTGCTGCTTCTCAGCTCATGGCCTCTTCCACTTTTCCATACTCGCCCAAGTGCATGAATTTGCTGTTGCAGCAGCAACAGAACGATACTCAAAGGTACACAATACCACCATGCAATCATGTGTTTTTGATTTGTGTGACATTCCAGGTGCAGAATTTTAATCATGGTTGATGATAATTGCAGAGCGGCAGCTGCAGCTCTGATGATGAGTGAGGATTTGCATAAATTTGGACGATCCAGGCTTGAAAGAAATGATTTTTCTCTGAACAGTCCTGGAATGGTAAACCCAGCTTCCCGGCAGATCTACTTGACTTTTCCAGCAGACAGCACTTTCAGAGAGGAAGATGTTTCAAATTACTTCAGGTTATTGTTGTGTAGTTTTAGCCTTAGCTGGGGTCAGTAGGAGTATTTTGGCAATGGCAGAAACATTAACTTGGTTTTAATTCTGTGGTTGAAGCATTTATGGCCCAGTGCAAGACGTGAGGATCCCATACCAGCAGAAGCGAATGTTTGGCTTTGTGACCTTTGTTTATCCTGAGACTGTGAAGCTAATTCTATCTAAAGGAAATCCTCATTTTGTGTGTGATGCTAGAGTGCTTGTTAAGCCTTACAAGGAGAAGGGCAAAGTCCCGGACAAGTACAGGCACCCCTCTTTCTGCTCTTGCGCTATCTTTTCTTTGTCATTGTCTTCTGTTGGTCTTGAATGTTTTCATGTTTCTTGTGATTTGTAGGAAGCAGCAGCAGGTAGATAGAGGAGATTTTTCACCATGTGGTACTCCCACTGGACTAGATGCTAGAGACCAATTTGATCTTCAACTTGGTAGGTTAATGCTTTAGGTTGAACCTTCCACTTAATTATCTTTTCAGATTATGTTGGTCAAACCTACTCTACTTAACACTTCTTATATTTTTTCAGGAGGCAGAATGTTCTACAATACTCAAGACATGCTATGGAGGAGGAAGCTGGAGGAGCAAGCTGATTTGCAGCATGCTCTTGAGTTACAAAGTAGGAGGCTAATGGGTCTGCAACTTCTTGACATCAAGAAGCATCACCAGCGTGCACTCTCCACTGGAAGTCCAATTCCTTCCCCAACCCACTCTCCTAACATGTTCAACCAAAATCTTGTTCTTCCTTCCTTTCACACTAGTTCAGAGGCCCCAAAGGGTATCTATCTCTCTCTTTCATTTTAAATGCAGTTGAATGCATCTGTTTTTGAATTGAACGTTGGTGCATTCTGGGTAATGAAACTAATTGGTTAAGATTTATGCTTTTTGATATCAGAGACTAGTTCATCTTCTGCTCCAGCTAGTACTGTATCGGTTTCTGCTGGTCAGCAGCCGGTCAACATATCTGTTGTTGGCAAGGAAATGGTGGTCAATGGAGAGAATGGATATAATGAAGGCAATGGGAAGCAGAGCCCTAGTCATGAAGATCGTGAATTGCAAGAATGGTATAAAAATTGTTCTTATTTAAAATGCTAAAAGTGCACCAGAATAGTAAACACCTTTTTGCACCAAATTCCTTTTTCAGTCCATGCCAAAACAATTGCATTTATTCAGGTCTTTCAATTTCCCCAAATTTTATTGTCAGAATTTTATATGGTTTATGAATAAATGCAGTTTGGAGCATAATCTCCCTGATAGCCCTTTTGCTTCCCCAACAAAAGCTGCTGGTGACTTCATGGTTTCCTTCTCCAATGGACCTAATGAGGCCATTGATGCAGATGCCTCAGGTGCATCTGCCAACTCTAAATATGGTACTAGTGCATTACTTCCACCAGCTTCTGCTCTTGACATGGGAACTTTCAAATCCTATAACTGCCAAATACCAAGGTATTGGCGTCATCACCTTTTAGCCTTCTTTCCCTGTGCCATTACATGAGTTTCAGCATCCCACAAGTTTCTGAGTTTTTTTGTTGATCTGGATTTGGATTTAGGTTCTCCTCTGGTCATGGAACTATTGGGATGTTAGCAGGCACCGGTGGACCAATTGGCATTTAGTTTCCTGAAGTTCAGGTAAAAGCTAGTTCTGAAGTTCATTTTTTTATCAGCCTCCCTAGACTGTTGTCTTCAAGGTTTATAGTTTGGTCTTTTTTTGTGCAACATTTACAGGAAGTGATAGAAGACTGAACAAAGCTGGAAAAATTTGTAGAGAATCACCACCACCACCACCACAACCATGGCGGCCATCATCTTCAATCATCAATACTATACTACTTACTACCATACAAAATGCATACGTAAAAAGTAGTTCAGTAAAGGAAGTGGGGCAGGCATTCCCTTTCTTTTGTTGTCATTATTGTTGTACCATTTTCTTTCTTCTAATGTCTGTAGTAGCTGAATGAACCACAGGTTAAAATAACAAAGAATCACCAGAGTCAGTGTGTAGTAGGAACTCCATGGCACTGTAATTTCTTCTTATTGGATGTAGTAGTGTAGATTGTTAGTCCTATGTTGTTATTACAGGTATAATTTCAAGTGTTTGTACAGCTGGAGCATTATTATTACCCAGAGAAAGCAAAGCATGCATAGATGAAGAGTTGTATAACTACTACTACAAGGCTGATTGAAAATGAATCCCCCCATGATGGGTAACTCGAGTTTGAAGGCCAGAATTGAAGAGGGGTGTGTATAATTGTTAGTTTTAGCTGGGTTAAAGTTCAAAGTTGAGATTTTTTAGCTTTGGATGTTATGTTTCAGTTATTTTTGTAGCTGTTCTACTTAGTTTTGTTATACACAGTTATGATGAACCAGACAGAAAAGAGAAAAGAATTAGAAAGAAGAATCAAAAGTGAGTTTTTAGACTAATTGGTCTATTTGCCTCTCCTCTTGTGTGCTTTTGATTTTAAAGGAGAATTTGTCTCTTTGTTCCTTCAATTATTTTGGCCTTTCAATTTGTAAATTGGTGGGGTCTGTCTTTTTTTTGCCATTATTGGTGAAGAAAGAAGTTGGGGTCCACAATGCACACCATCACATGGGGTTGCTGACACTGCAAGTGGGCCACACACATTTATATAATGACAGGTTGTGCATAGGTCCCTCTACCCATGTGAGTGATGCCAGTGCCACTCTCTCTCTCATAGATATTTATCTCTCTGCCCTTTAGATTCTCATTCATGACAGGAAAGGACATGCACAGATCTAAAAGTAGGGTAGATGCCCACACGTATGACAAAAGTGGCCAGTTACTCGAATCTTTTGGGCTCTGTTGCCTTGTGAATTTACTGTGCCATGCTCTTTTTTTATCTTCCCCTCTTCCAAGTTTTCAACTGAAGTGCCCCCTAGGTGTTTGTGAAAACTACAAATGTTCATGTTTTGGTGAGAAAAAGGTTGAAAAGCAGTGGGAGTGGGATAAGCACAAGCCGCAATGTTGGTTGGTTGTTTTGTTTTGTTTCCTTTGACACGTTAGTTTCCTTTTAATATGATTCAACTTAAGACCTTAGGCAAACAGAAGGTTACCTCAATGGTGGTGTGACCCATGACCTGTGACCAGTAGTAAATCCATGCTTGGTTTCTTGGAAGTGAATTGTATTGTATCTATGATTAATAACTCTGTTCCCTTTATGATCAAGACATGTTTTCACATGTCACACTCCTATGCGTGCATGTGGCTATATTTTAGTGGCATAGGATTCTAGAACACATGGTCAATGTGGAAACAGATGTTAACCTCTGATTGCAATTTCAAGTGCAGTGTTTGTGGTCGGATTGTATACTACTTTCACACCAGAAATCTTTGTTTTTAAACATTTACCATCACTTTTCTTGCCTAATTTTCAAAATATCATGCGCAGTACTTCATACATTTATGCACATTTTTGGTTTTGTTCTCCCAAGTCTTCAACTTTTGACTCTCCATCACTGTCTTCCATGATTGAGCAGCCCAGCACAAATAGGATCAAAATGTTCAACACTGTCACTCATGTAACATACTCCACTTTATACATTTTTTACCTCCAAATATTTTAGCATATTTTTTCTTTCTCCACATCAATTTTTATCATCTAAAATATATTTTTATTATTGTACAAAAGTCAAATAAATGTTTGTTGTTTAACCTATGTAGCATAAACACGTATAATATCTAAAATATAAAATACATAGAAATTATATAAATTGACAATGAAGATTTATTGTACAAGTATATTTCAGTTTTCTTTTTAAGTAGAAAGATGGATTTCATGGTTGGTTCAAAATGATTTATTTTTTATTTTTATAATCATAATATAAATTTATACAATAATGTTTGAGTTTTTAGAAAATTAATATATTTCTCGTTTTTAAAACCATGCTAGAATTGTTATAAATAAAATAAATATTTTTTTAATTAAATACTTCACTAATATATATTTTACGAGTGTCGATGTCCAACACGTACACACCATTTAAGAGTTAAGAGACCTGTCCGAACCTCGTAACATTTATGATTTATATAAGTTTTTAATACTCTTGTAAGTAAAAAAAATTACTTGGAAAGTAGCATACATGGGGGTTGAATTTGTGATGAATGGTGTGGAGATTTTAAGAAGTTATTGATAAAATCAGTAACTTGGAAAATGTAGGAAGAGATATTAAATGGGTTGGTGAATCCTTCAGTCAACTGTCTTTAATGGAGGATGAGCTTCTCCTTCAAACAAAAAGGGAAATATGAAACCTTTGTCATTTTTTTGTTATGCTGGTTTCCATGCATATATCTAAATTTTCCTTCACTCTGTTGCATTTAAGGTTGTTTTGTTATGTAGATATATAGTATTAAATGATGGGGAAATCGTACTTACCTTTTTTCATAAAATGTTAAATCACATTTAAATCTTATAATCTCAAGTTATAAATTTAACAAAATAATAATTAAATCTCATTTATATTAAAGGGACAAAAACTAGTTGTGTTATTATGATTATCATTCATCAAACAAACTTTTTAATATATCAATTGTTCATAAGAAAACTCAAGAAATACACTACAACAAAATCATAAAATTACATTAAATTTTAAAAATAAAAATAATTAATTATTATTGAATTAAATTAGATATCATTTTAGAGACTAAACAAATTATTGGTATTTAAAATAGTTTCTATTATTTACAAATTTATAAAGTACTTTTTAAATTGTTATCTAATCATTAGCTATCTGGTACTAATATTCTAGATTTAAAATTAGTTTTTAAAAAACTAATTAAGATTAATTTAAAATATAAAATATTAGTAGCTAAAACTTTGGTAGCTAATTTAGATACCAATTTAAAAAATATTTTATATATTTTTATTAATAATAGAAATCACTTTATATACTAATAATTTTTTAGTCTTTAAAATAATATCTAATTTTTTTTAGTGATATAAAATTTTTAATGGTTAAATAGTTTATTTGTTTCTTTAATTTATATTTAATTTTACAAATAATATTGTTTAAATTTTTGATTTTAAAATAAAATAAATATTATTTTATTAAAAATATAAATGGTATAAATGTCTATTTAAATGTTAGAGAAAATATAAATGTCAACTTATTATGAATATAAAAAAATGTGAATTTGATATAAGGTGAGAATAAAGAATTGTATTTTTTCATAAGTGTATTATTGTAGCTAAACATGTTATAAAGGAGGAGTTTTAAGGATTTGAGGAACAAAAGAATAGATCTAATAATTAAGTAGTTAGATAAGATATATTAATTTAAATTATCCAAAGATGAAATTAAGCAGGTTCCATCATGCTAAATCCATATAACAAATTGTTGGGTTTAGTGTCATCAAAAAATACAACATAACACGTTCTAATTCATTTCGGGAACAGTATTGTGTTGGCCTTTGGCCAATACATTTATTAAAAAATACAGATTGTTCCATTTCACATTTTTATTATTATTTTAATTTCCTTATTTTAGGTTGCATAGGAAACTTGAAACAAAAGAAAAAATGAAAGAAATAATAATAATAATAATAATAATAATATTTTTGAATTTATAAAGGTAGTAAGTAACATGTTGTTTTCAGTATTTTTAAATGGAAAAGGCAGAGTAAATATTATTATGCTTGAAAGATGATCAAACTCATCTTTCTTTAGTGGTTAAGACATATGAACATTATATAATCGTATTTGTATATTAAATTATTTATACAATTTATTTTTATAATATATCTAAAATATGAACTATATATTTAATAACTAGTTCATATGATTAAACTAAGGAATTACTGGTTGTACTAGTTAATAAAATATTTAGTATCTTCACCAACTTTATAACCGTCCAATTTTGATAATTATAACGGGAAAGGATATATATATATATATATATATATATATATATATATATATATATATATATATATATATATATATATATATATATATATATATATATA